>Ga0172374_1002905_pt1 | contig 10585 bp, 9 predicted proteins | sample LakKiv3m_FD_114536 | JGI IMG/M metagenome (GOLD analysis project Ga0172374, IMG submission 114536) | Freshwater microbial communities from Kabuno Bay, South-Kivu, Congo - kab_092012_10.3m | ecosystem: Environmental > Aquatic > Freshwater > Lake | place: Democratic Republic of the Congo... | reverse complement strand
GCGGCGAGGCCCGCCTTCATCGGGAAGTCGGTCTTCGGCAGGAAGACGGTGTCGCGGTAGTCCACCGGGGTCGTGGCGCTCGGAGTGCTGCTGTCGTCGGTCATGCTGCCCGCGCCTTAGCCGAGCTTTCGGACAAAACAAACATGCGCCGACACTCGGGCCAGCTTCAACCGGGCGAGCGGACGCCCCGCGCCCGCTCGCCCGGCGCCCGCTCGCCCGTCAGGCCGCTTGCCTATTGCCGGACGATCGCGCTGTGGCCGCTTCCCGACTGGGTGACAGTCGCGATCGCCCCCGCCGCCTGCTGAAAGATGTCGGCCGCGTGATCGGTCCCGGTCTGACTCACCATGGCGCTGGCCCCGGCACCGGTCTGGAAGATCGTCGCGCTGTGCCGGTCGCCGATCTGGAGCAGGTTCGAATAGGCCCCCTCGCCCGACTGGAAGATGCTGGCGTTCGAATCATTCGCCGAATTGGCAGCGGTGAACGCATCCCCCTGATAGACGATGCTGGTCGCCGCCGCGGTCTGGGTAACGCGCGCCACGTTGCGATGACCGTCCTGCATCACGTCGCTGTCCCCCGCCGCCGACTGGACGACGGAGGCTAGGTTATCCGACGCATCGTTGACCTGATAGGATTGGGTGACGAGGCTGCGCGCATCGCTGCCCGTCTGGACGACAAAGATGCTGTTGTCGTAACCGTCCTGTTCGATAACGCTGTCGTTGCGCGCGGCGAGGCCGATCTGGGCGACCGTCACCTGATTGCCGATCGACGGGTTATAGAAGCCCTGCCTGACATTGCTGACATTGTCCGCGCCGGTCTGGACAATCTCGATACTGCCTTCGGCGCCGTGGCTTTCGACCCAGCTGTCATTGCCCACCCCGCCCTGGATGACCGATACATCGTCATCGAATCCGCGCTGCCAGATGGTGCTGGTCGCCCCCGACCCCGCCTGCACCACATCGATATTGGCGAAATAGCTGAACTGGTTCGATTCGCTGCGGTTATCGGTCCCCGATTGTTCGATCCGCATCGTCTGGTCGGGGGCCATGCCCTGATAGGTCAGGATGCGGTTGCGGTCGCCCGATTGCGCGATGTCCAGCGATGTTCCGAACCCGCCCTGTTCGACATCGATCGCGTTGGCACGGCCGGATTGTTCGACGGTGGCGGTCGCACCCCACCCGGATGCGGTCCATCCCTGATCGACATCGATCAGATTGTCGCTGCCGCTCTGGTCCGACTCCAGCCGATTATCGTCCATCCATTGCTTGACCAATGTCGTGTTGCCGTTCCCCGATTGGGTCAGCTCGGCGCTGTGCCGGCTGCCGAACTGCTCGACTGCGACACGCCCGGCGGTGCCCTGCTGGTCGGTCGTGGCGCCATGGTCGGAACCTGTCTGCGCGATCGTCGACACATTGATCGCATCCTGGGCAAAGGCCGGCTCCGCAAGAACCGCAGCACCCGCCAGCAAGATCATCGAATATCGCATCGTCCGTTCCCCCTTTGCATCCGTCGGGCTGCGCCCCGACGCAGCCTGTGGGAACGGACCTAGCGCAACGCCGTCGCCAGGCGTTTACACCAGTGTCTCAATCGGAGCCGAAACGTCTCTAGGGTCGCCCGCTTGCGCGTCCCGGGACGAGACAATCCCCTGATTGCGGGCGCGGCGTTCGCTGGGGCTTTCGCCATAGCGCAGCCGGAAAGCGCGCGAGAAATGCGCGGCATCGCCGAAGCCGCAAGCATGCGCGACCGCCGCGATCGACTGTGGCGATGCGCCGTCGTCGATCATCTTCGCCGCGCGGGCCAGTCGTTCGTGGCGAATATAGGCCGCGACGCCACCCAGCGGTTCGAACAGGCGATACAGCGTCGCACGCGATACGCGCATCATCGCGCACAGCAGATCGACGTCCAGGTCGCGTGCACCCAATTGTGCGTCGATCAGGCGTCGCGCACGCCACAGCCGCGCATCGCCACCGACCGGAACCGGCCCGTCCGTCGTATCGCAATCGATCGCGCCGGCGATCAGGTCGAACAGAATTCGGGTCAGGCGGGGCATGTCGGTCGCGCGCAGCGACGCCGCATTGCGATGCAACGAGACGACGAAGTCGGTCAGCATCGCGGCGCGTTCGGGGGATATGACCCGGCCATGCTGGCGGGCCAGATCGGGTATCGCCGCCTCCGCGATGCGCCGGGGCAGCGAAATCGTGATGCTGTGGGCGTCGCTCGATTCCATGTCGCAGGCGCGCGCGAAATCGCCGACAAGCAGCGAGCCTGCCCGACCTTCGAACCCGATCCCGGCCGCGTCGCCCCGATATGCCCCCCTGGTCATCAGCATCAGCCCGTAATGGTCGATGCCGTCACGCCGTATGAGCGGGGCGTCGCGGTGATAGCGAAGCCCGGTGATCCGGGTGAAACTCAGCGGCACCCCGCCCAGATCGAGCGTATCGATCACCGCATCGAACGGCACGCCGGGCGCGTCCGATTCGAGCACGGGAGCCAGGCTGGGCCAGCCCCGGTTGCGCCACGCTTCGTACCGGTCGCCGACCGGCAAAGGCTCGGTGGTGAAATGATGCATGTCGGCCAATGCGGCTCCCCCAAGCCTTTGTCGCTGGGAAACATTACCGTCGGCTGGTCACTGCGTCGAGTCGGCCAATGCTGTGCGCGCCGCGTCGCAATCCTCTGCCATCTGGACCTTGAGCGTATCCAGATCGTCGAATTTCGCTTCCGGGCGAAGATAGTCGATCAGCGCCACCTCGATCGTCTGGCCGTAAAGGTCGCCAGAGAAATCGAAGAAATAAGGCTCGAGCAGTTCCTCCGCCTGTCCCGCAATCGTCGGGCGGATGCCGAGATTGGCGACGCCGTCGAGCACCCGTCCGTCGGGGAGCATCCCGCGCACCGCATAAATACCGTAGCGCGGGCGCAGATACTTGCCGAGCCGCATGTTGGCGGTCGGATAGCCGAGCTGGCGACCGAGTTGCGCGCCCGGCTCCACCACCGCTTCGATCGCGAAGGGGCGCGTGAGCAGGGCGGCGGCCTCGCGTGGTTGCCCCGCGGTCAGGAAATCGCGGATGCGGCTGGAAGAGATGGTGCCCGCGCCGTCATCGACCGGCGCGACCGTCGCAGCGCCGAAGCCGAGTTCGTCGCCCAGCGCGGCGAGCACCGCGACATTGCCGTCGCGCCCCTTGCCGAAGGTGAAGTCCGCGCCCGTGACGACCCCGCCGACGCGCAAGGTATCGACCAGCCTTTGTTCGGCGAATGCGCGCGCAGGCAGGCTCGCAAGGTCGCCGTCGAACGCGAAGACCAGCATCGCGTCCGCCCCGGCTTCGGCGAACAGGCGCTGGCGCTGGTCAAGCGTGGTCAGGCGAAACGGCGGCGTGTCGGGGCGGAAATGGCGCATCGGATGCGGGTCGAACGTCGCGACGATCGCGGGTCGCCCCTCGGCGCGCGCCCAGTCGATCGCGCGGCCCGTCACCGCCTGATGCCCGGCATGGAAGCCGTCGAAATTGCCGAGCGCGACGATCGCGCCCGCCAGATGGTCGGGAATGGGGGTATTGCCGTCGAGCCGCTGCATGGACGCCGGGCTATAGGGGCGTGCGAGCGGGGGCGGAAGGGGTGATTAGCCCATAATCCCCCGTTCGTGCTGAGCTTGTCGAAGCACTGTCCTTCTTGGCACGAAGAAAAGGACAGTGCTTCGACAAGCTCAGCACGAACGGGATAGGGTGGTTTTGCTATCGGATGGGCACCACCCCCGCCCTCAGCAGGCGTAGGACATTCCCGCCCATAACCTGCGCAATCTCTCGTTCGCTGAAACCCCGGTCGATCAGTTCCTGGGTGATCGCGACCAACTGGCTGGTGTCGAAGCCGGTGGTCACCGCGCCGTCGAAATCGGAGCCCAGCCCGACATGGTCGATGCCGACGAGATCGCGGACATGCGCGATCGCATCGACGATGTGGCGCGGCGAGGTGCCGCACACCGCCGCGTCCCAATAGCCGATGCCGATCACTCCACCGGTCGCCGCGACGCCGCGGATTTCCGCGTCCGACAGGTTGCGGTTGACGTTGCAGGTCGCCTGCACCCCGCCATGGCTGGAGACGACCGGGCGGCGTGCCATCGCCAGAATTTCGGCGACCGACTGGTGGCTGGCATGGGCGATATCGACGATCATCCCAAGCTGCTCCATCCGCGCGACGACCTGGCGACCGAGCGGGGTGAGGCCACCCTTCGCTTCGCCATGCATCGACCCGGCGACCTCATTGTCGAAGAAATGGGTCAGCCCCGCCATGCGAAACCCCGCGGCGTGCAGCCGGTCGAGATTGTCGAGCCGCCCTTCGAGATTCTGCAACCCCTCGATCGACAGCAAAGCGCCCGTGACCTGTGCGCCGCCGCGCCGCTGGGCGAGCAGCGAATCGACATCGGCGGCGGTGCGTATGACGCGCAATTGTCCTTCGGATGCGCGCGACTGGCGATCGAGTTTGGTCGCGTGCCACAGCGACCGTTCAAATAGCGACCCCCAGGTGCGGATCGGCTGCAACTGGCCGATGGCGAGCATCGTGATGTTGTCGGTGTCCGCGGAATTGGCATCGTAATTCTGGTTCTTGGGCGTCTTGGTGACCGAGGAAAAGACCTGAAGCGCGACGTTGCCCGCCTGCAATCGCGGCAGATCGATCTGGCCGCGGTCGGCGGCGTCGAGCAGGCTGCGCTTCCACAGCAACGTGTCGCCGTGCAGGTCGGCGATCGCGAGCCGTGCGTGGAGATCACGCGCCTCGGGCGTGATTTCAGGGAGGGTCGTCGGCTCGACCTTGTTCATCGACCGCTCGGCGATGCCGGGGGCAAGCAGGAAGAACAGGCCAACCGCGACCAGAATCAGGGCAAGCGTGCCGAACAACCATTTCCGCATCGAATGACTCTCCCCCGTCCCCTGCCCCACTCCCACCGTACTCCCGCGAAAGCGGGAGTCCAGGGTTGTAAAGGTCGTGCTTGGTTACCCTGGACTCCCGCCTTCGCGGGAGTACGGCGTCGTTGATCCGCCCTTGTCCTAACGCTCCAGCGTGACGAAGCTGTAGGCCGGGCGGTCGCCCTCAGCGGCGTGGTCGTCGCGGGCGAGTTCACGCCATTCGCGGCCGAAATCGGGGACGATCGCATCGCCGCCGGGCGTGCAATCGACTTCAGTTAGCTCGATGCGGTCCGCACGGTCGAGGAACAGCGCGAACACCTCCGCCCCGCCGATCACCGCGATATCACCGCCCGCCAGCGCGAGCGCGTCGCCGGGGGTGTGGGCGACTTCGGCGCCGGGCGCGGACCAGGCGCGATCGCGGGTGAGGACGATGTGACGACGGCCCGACAGGGGGCTGGGGAAGCTCTCGAAGGTCTTGCGTCCCATCACCATCGGTTTGCCCATGGTCAGCGCCTTGAAGCGTTTGAGGTCGGCGGGCAGGTGCCAGGGAAGCTTGCCATCGACGCCGATCACGCCGTTCTTCGCGCGGGCGAGGTAGAAGGTGATGGTCACTTAGTTCCTCCCCCTGCGGGGGAGGTGGCAGTCGCGTAAGCGGCTGACGGAGGGGGAATGCCGCACACGCAACGCTCGTTGCCAACCCCCTCCACCGGCTTCGCCGGTCCCCCTCCCCCGATGGGGGAGGAATTACCGTGGCGATTCATACCGCGACGGGTGCCTTGATATGGGCTTGTGCGACATAGTCGATCAGCTCGAAATCCTCATAGTCATAGGCGTCGATCGAGGGCGGCTTGCGCTTGATGACGAGCTTCGGAAGCGGCCCCGGCGCGCGCGACAATTGCTCGCGCGCCTGTTCCAGATGGTTTTCGTAAAGGTGGCAATCGCCGCCGGTCCAGATGAAATCGCCGACCGCCAGACCCGCCTGCTGCGCGAGCATGTGCGTCAGCAGCGCATAGCTGGCAATGTTGAACGGCACGCCGAGGAAGATGTCCGCCGAACGCTGGTAGAGCTGCAAGGAAAGCTTCCCGTTCGCCACATGCGTCTGGAACAGGCAGTGGCACGGGGACAGCGCCATCGCGTTGAGTTCGCCGGGATTCCAGGCGGTCACGATCTGGCGACGCGAGGCGGGTTGGGTGCGGATCGTCTCCAGCAAGTCGGTAATCTGGTCGATATGGCGACCGTCGGCGGACTCCCAGTCGCGCCATTGCTTGCCGTAAACGGGGCCGAGGTCGCCGTTTTCGTCGGCCCATTCGTCCCAGATGCTCACCTTCCGGTCGCGCAGCCAGCCGACATTGGTGTCGCCGCGCAGGAACCACAAAAGTTCGACGATGATCGATCGCAGATGCAGCTTCTTGGTCGTCAGCACCGGAAAGCCTTGGCTCAGGTCGAATCGCATCTGCGCGCCGAACACGCTGCGCGTGCCGACGCCGGTCCGGTCGTGCTGGATCGCGCCGTCGTCGAGCGCGCGCTGCATCAGGTCGAGATATTGCCGCATGGGGATGGCGTAGCGCGTGCGCGGCGGGCCGCCAAGCCGGTGCGATGCATCCGAAACGGAGTTATCTTGCAAACCGGTCCGGTGCGAGACCGCGGCACCCCATCCGTTCGTTTCGAGCGAAGTCGAGAAACGCGATCTTGGCGCTAGCTCCACGTTTCTCGACTTCGCTCGAAACGAACGGGAGATGAGTCGAAAGGAGTTGGGGATGTAGCGCAATTTACGATCAGGCGATTCCAATGCATCCGATCCCGACCGGTCTGGGGATCGACGCCGCGTAACGGACCCGAAAAACTCCTTGATTGTCATGGGGGTGACTTCGGCCTTGGCGGCAGACGCGCAGGCTTCCGTCGGGAAGCTGCCGCGGCGGCTGGGCCAGACCCTGACCAATGCTCGCGAGGAGATCGCCGCTTTCGCCTATCTGTCGCGATGCGGCCGGGTGCTGGGGACGCGGACGGTCGGGTCTGGGCTGCCCGATCTGGTCGCGCTGCCGATCCGGCGCATCGTGCATCACGCGATCCTGCTCGACGCCGATGCGCTGGTGATGGCGCATAACCACCCCAGCGGCATTGCCAGACCCTCGCGCGCCGATATCGATGCGACGCGGCGGCTGTCGCGCGCGCTCGCGCTGTTCGACGTGCGGCTGGTCGATCACTGGATCGTGACCGCCGACGAAAGCGTCAGCCTGCGCGCACTCGGTCTGATGTAAGCCGCGCGTCGCGGCCGGGCTGTTCGCGCTCGATCCGGCTGGCGTCGGGCGTGTAGCGGCACGACGCGATCCGCCCCGGTTCGGGGCGCGGTCCTTCGGCGCGGAACACCGCCATATAGCCGCCCGCCGACGGCATCGACTGCATCGACACCAGCCGGTATCCGACCGCGGCGAATTCGCATTTGAGCAGGTCGGGCGGGGTTCCGTGATTCTGGGTCAGCCGGTCGGCATCGACGACGATGACCTCGCCGTTCGGGCGCAACGACGGGCGCATCCGCCACAGAAACTCGTAAGGCTCCGCGATCTCATGGTACATATGGACCATGAACACGCGGTCGAAGCTCGCCTCGGGAAGCCGCGGGTCTTCAGGGACGCCCAATCGGACGCTCACATTATCGAGCCGCTCGCGCGCGACGCGTTGGGCGAGCGTATCGCGGACTTCGGGGATGATGTCCTGCGCCAGCACGCGCCCGTCCTCGCCGACGCGCGCGGCAAGGCGCGTGGTGTAATAGCCTTCGCCCGCGCCGATATCGGCGACGGTCATGCCGGGGCGGATGCCGGCGCGGTCCATCACCGTCTCCGCCTCGTTCAGCCGGTCGCGCGCTTCCTCGGTCGACCAGCGGCTGGAGACGATGGTCGCGACCGGACGATCGGCGGGCGGAAAGGTGCCGACATCCTCGGTCTCGTTATTGCCCTGCGCGCGCGGCGGACTGACCTCGCACGCCGACAGCGTCAGCGTGATCGGCAGGGTCAGCATTAGCGCGCGCGTCAGGCTCAATCGACGTCCTCCACCTCGACGCTTTCGCCGGTCACGCGCTGCGACAATGCCGCGGCCATGAAGGCGTCGAGATCCCCGTCTAGCACATCGCCGGGCGCGGTCGAGGTCACACCGGTGCGAAGATCCTTCACCATCTGGTACGGCTGGAGGACATAGCTGCGGATCTGGTGGCCCCAGCCGATATCGGTCTTGGTCGCGTTCTCGGCATTGGCGACCGCTTCGCGCTCGGCCAGTTCACGCTCGTAGAGGCGCGCGCGGAGCTGGTTATAGGCCTCTGCCTTGTTCTTGTGCTGCGAACGCTGGTTCTGACACTGGACGACGATGCCGGTCGGCAAATGGGTGATGCGGACCGCGGAGTCGGTGGTGTTGATGTGCTGGCCGCCCGCGCCCGATGCACGATAGGTGTCGATCCGCAGGTCGCTTTCGTTGAAATCGACCTCGATATTGTCGTCGATCACCGGATAGACCCAGACGCTGGAAAAGCTGGTGTGACGCCGCGCCGCGCTGTCATAGGGCGAAATGCGGACCAGCCGGTGGACGCCGCTTTCGGTCTTGGCATAGCCATAGGCGTTCTCGCCCTTGACCAGCAAAGTCGCCGACTTGATCCCCGCCTGCTCGCCCGCGTGATAGTCGATCAGTTCGACCTTCAGCCCATGGCGTTCGGCCCAACGGGTGTACATGCGCTGGAGCATGCCCGCCCAGTCGTTCGATTCGGTGCCGCCCGCGCCCGAATTGATCTCGATATAGGTGTCGTTGGCGTCGGCCTCGCCCGACAAGAGCGCCATCACCTTGTCGCGCTCGGCGCGTTCGGCGAGCGCGGCGAGCGCGGCGGTGCCCTCGTCCGCCATTTCCTGATCTCCCTCGGCCTCGGCCATTTCGATCAGTTCGGACGTGTCCGACAATTCCTGTTCGATCGCGCGGGTCGCGGTGACCGCTTCGTCCAGCCGGCGACGCTCGCGCATCACGTCCTGCGCGGCCTTGGCGTCGTTCCAGAGCGTGGGATCCTCGACCCGCGCGTTCAGCTCGTCGAGACGGCGCAACGCGCGGTCCCAATCGAGCGAGCGGCGCAAAAGGGCAAGCGCTTCCTTGATCGTATCGACGTGAGATTGCGCTTCGGCGCGCATAGAATTGCTCCAATCAAACCTTCGGTCGGCACCTGCGGCAAGGCGGGGCTTCGACAGGCTCAGCCCGAGCGCTGTGGATAGTCCGCTCCGGCGGCGAAGGGCCAATCGAGATTCGGTTCAGGGCGCGGCGAAAGGGGTGCTTTGAGAACCGGCGCGCAGCGTGCTTTCTGCACGTGAGCACCGGAAGCGCAGAAAAGTGCCGCTTGCAGCCCGCCATGAGCCGAATATCGGTTGGCCCTAGTAGATTCCGCCCTGTCTTTGCAAGAAGTCGCTGTCGCGCGGCTGCGCTTCGACCTGGCGTTGCACCGCCTTTGCCTCGACCTTCGGCGCTTCCTCGCGGTCGTTGCCGGTCGTGCGCGCGGTTCGGCGGGGTTCGCTTTCGGGTTTGAACGCTTCCCAGATTACGCTCGCGCGCGGGTCGTCGGTCGGCCAGGTGCCATAGACCGGACGCCCCGACATGCGGTCGATCCGCACCATGCGGGTTCCGGCAGGCGCGCGGAACGGCAGCACCTCCATCCCTTCATAAGCGGCGGTCGCGAACTGTTTGAAGATCGGCGCGGCGATCGTGCCGCCCTGCGCATTGCCCAAATTGGTAGGCGTGTCGTGGCCCAGATAGAGCCCGGCGATCATCTGCGGCGTGCCACCGATGAACCAGACGTCGCGCGGACCCGACGACGTGCCGGTCTTGCCCATGATCGGGCGGTTCAGGTCGCGCAGTGTCGTCGCGGTGCCACGCTGGATGACGCCTTCGAGCACATGGACCATCTGATACGCGCTCATCGGATCGACCACCTGTCGCGTGCGCGCATGGGGGCGCGGCATCGGTCGGCCGTCATAATCGCGCAGGTTGCAGCGCTCGCACGCGCGCCAGTTTTCCGGCCAGATCACCTGCCCGCGCCGGTTCTGAACGAAATCGACCAGAGTGGGGTTGAGCGCGCGCCCGTGATTGACCAGCACCGAATAGGCGTTGGTCATGCGCAGCACGGTCGATTCGCCCGCCCCCAGCGCATAGCTCAGATAATTGGGAAAATTCTCCGCGCTCGCGCCGATTTCGTGCATCAGGTCGGTAACGTGGTTCATCCCCGTCGTGTTCGCCGCCTGAATGGTCATCAGGTTGCGCGACTGTTCGATGCCCCAGCGCATCGTCCGCATGCCGGCACCACGCTGATTGTTGAAATTCTGGAAGCATTTGCGCCCCAGCCCCGCGCCCTGATCGACGCAGAAAGTGCCGTCGTTGATGAGCGTCGCTGGCGTCATCCCGCGTTCGAGTGCTGCGGTATAGACGATCGGTTTGATCGTCGAGCCGGGCTGGCGCTGGGCCTGCGTCGCGCGGTTGAACGCCTGGACGCTGGCGTCGAAGCCGCCCTGCATCGCGAGCACGCGGCCCGTGCGCGGGTCTTGGACGACCATCCCGCCCGAAACGCGCGGGATCGATCGCAGCGCGTAATCGCCGCTGGCGGGTGCGACCGCGATGATGTCGCCCGCCTTCAGCTTCGCGAACGCGGTGCCGCCTTCGCCGCGCACCGGCATCTGGGCATT
>Ga0172374_1002904_pt1 | contig 10586 bp, 11 predicted proteins | sample LakKiv3m_FD_114536 | JGI IMG/M metagenome (GOLD analysis project Ga0172374, IMG submission 114536) | Freshwater microbial communities from Kabuno Bay, South-Kivu, Congo - kab_092012_10.3m | ecosystem: Environmental > Aquatic > Freshwater > Lake | place: Democratic Republic of the Congo... | reverse complement strand
TTCCCTGCTGGTAAAAACCGTTTGTTTTGAGCCATATATGATTGTCAGGAAATTATCCATATGTGAACCATAAGTTATAATTTTTCTTACCTTTAGTTTATCATACATCTAGAGCGCTGTCAAGCTCTTGTTCTATGCTCTATGCTCTATGCTCTATGCTCTATGCTTTGTGCTTTGTGCTTTATGCTCCATGTTTTCTATACTTTATATGCTTTATTCACCCCGTTAAATTGCTTTGCACCAGCTTCGCTGGATTTAACAGGGTAAACTTTACAAACTTTAAGAACTATTTATGCTCAATGTTTTATTTTTCCCGCCCCTGATTCATGAGTCGCAAAAGCTTTGAGAAACTAAACAAAACTGTTATTATTTGATTATCATGATAAATTCCGGGAAAAAGCTTTATATCGTCATCCCAGCTTTCAACGAGCAGAAGGCCATTGGATCAACCATCCAGTCGCTTCATAATGAAGGTTATTCAAATATTCTGGTAATTAATGATGGGAGTGTCGATGAAACCGCCTGGGCCGCCCAGGAGGCAGGAGCGGAAGTCATAAGCCACATCATCAACCGGGGCCAGGGAGCCGCGCTTCAGACCGGCATCGAATACGCGCGGGAAACTTATGAGCCGGATGTAATAGTCACTTTTGACGCCGACGGACAGCATAGACCGGAAGACATTCCGAGCCTCATAAGACCAGTTACTGAAGAAGGCTTTGATATAGCGCTCGGTTCCCGATTTTTGACCCAGGATAGCAATGTCCCCTTTTTAAGAAAAATAATTTTGAAAGCGGGCATCATTTTTACCCGCTTTGTATCCAACATAAAACTTACGGACACCCATAACGGTTTGCGAGCGCTTGGGAAAAAGGCCATGGATTCGATTGATATCGCCCACCGCGGAATGGAGCACGCCTCCGATATAATAGACGAGATTTCAAGAAAAAAATTAAAATATATGGAAGTACCGGTTAAAGTCATATACTCGGAATATTCCCGGCAAAAGGGCCAGAAAACTTCCGGTTTTATAAAGATGGGGATTAAAATTTTAATTAAAAAAATAACCTAATGCTCAAGATTATAATTTTGTTTTTTGTCGTATTTGCTGTTTCGCGGGCTTATCTTCGCTTCAAAGATAAATCACTGGATGCCCGCGCCCTGATTTTGTGGATGGCGCTTTGGGCAGCTGTTCTTGTTCTGGTCTTCCATCCTCAGCTTTCTGATAATTTTGCTTCATTTTTGGGCGTGCAAAGAGGGGCGGATATCGCCTTCCTGGCAGCAATAGTAATTCTTTTCTACTTAGTCTTCCGGCTATATACAAAAGTTGATTCCGTCGACCAAAACTTGACAAGATTAAATAAAAATATTTCTAAATGGGTGCACAACAACAAGACGAATGGCGATAGAAAGTAATCAAACTACAAAACTTCTCGTTTTTTCACCCTACTATCCACCCCATATCGGAGGCGTGGAAAACTACGCGGAAGAGCTTAATAAATATCTATCTTTGACCGGGATAGATATAATTGTTTTTACACCGAGACTCCCCGAGGATGCGCCTGAAGAAGATTTTTCCCATGGCCGGATAAAGATCATCCGCTTTCCGGCTTGGGAAATAATATCCAATTACCCCCTACCGAAATTTTGGAGTAGACACTTTTGGAAGCTATTAAAAAATCTTTTTAATCAAAATTTTGACTTCATCTTGTCTCACACCCGATTTTTCAGCACCTCGCTTCTGGCTTTATGTTTCGCTAAAAATAAAAATGTTAAATGGCTGCACGTTGAACACGGTTCCAGCTTTGTCCGGTTGGAAAACAAAGTTATTTTTTTTATTTCTCGTGTTTATGACCTAACGCTTGGAAAATTGGTTTTGAGAAAAGCAGACCAGATAATTGCCGTTTCTAAATCAGCGAAAGCGTTCGTTGCAACGCTGGCGCCCAAAGCAAAGTGCCAGGTGATCTATCGCGGCTTTGATCAGGAAGAAATTGAAAACACTGCACCTGACCACAAGCTGAAAGAAAAATATAAAGACAGCTTGCTCATTATTTTTATCGGCCGGCTTATTTCAGGCAAGGGCACGGCAGATCTGATAAGGGCTATTGGGGCATTGAAAGAAAGAAATATTCTATGCCTGATCATTGGGGATGGTCCGGAGAAAATCAATCTAGAAATCCTGGCCGCCGATCTAGATATTGAAGAAAAAATACTTTTCCTGGGATACAAGGAGCATAACGAAGCTTTGGCACTTTTGAAAGCCGCGGATATTTTTGTGAATCCGAGTTTTACAGAAGGCTTGCCCACCACGGTTATTGAAGCCGCTTTTTGCCATAAAGCCATAATCGCCACCAATGTCGGAGGCACTGCGGAAATAATTTCAGACGGCCAAAGCGGAATTTTAGTGGATCCGAAAAATCCCGAACTCCTTTCTGAGAAAATAACTGAGTTGTTAAACAACTCTCAATTACGTGATAAAATGGGCCAGAATGCGTTCGTTACTGTGAAAGATAAACTCAACTGGGAAATATCAGTTGGAAAATTTATCCAGCTTTTTAACGAAAATCAAACCGATGGAAAATAGCCAAGTACCCATAACTGTCCTGATGCCGGTTTACAATGAAAAAAAAGCTTGCCTGCGCAGTTCTATTAAAAGCGTACTTAACCAGAGCTTCACTGATTTTGAATTTTTGATAATTAACGACGGTTCAACAGACGAATCTTGCCAAAAAATCGTGGAGGAGTTCGCGAGCCGAGACGGAAGAATCCGCGCCATTTCTAATGAAAAAAATATCGGCCTGACAAAAACTTTGCGAAGAGGATTGGAATTGGCCAGGGGAACTTATGTCGCCCGCCTTGATAGCAATGATATGGCCGGTAAAGAACGTTTGAAAAAGCAACTTGATTTCATGAGAGGCAATCCTGAATATGCCCTGTGCGGCTGCTGGACATACGTTATAGACGGACAAAATAAAATTATTGGGAAACAGAAGGGACCCGCGAAATATAAAGACATTAAAAGACAAATTATTTCTGGTAATCCCTTCACTCACTCCGCCTGGTTTTTCAAAAAAGATACAATACGGTCAATTGGCAGCTATGCTGAAGAAATGGCCAAAGCCCAGGACTATGAACTGCTCTTGCGGCTGCTAACCCAGCATCCAGTCGCCAATCTGGAGGAATATTTGTGCTACTACCGCGTGGACGATAAAAGTATCACATTCGGTAACAATAAGGCGCAAGAAAGATGCGCCTTGAAAGCCAGATTCAAAGCTCTTCGCGAATACGGTTATCCGAAAATTGATTATTTGAAAATGATCCGTCCTCTGATATTTTATTTATTTGTCCCATCTTTTATTAAAAAACTTTTAGTGCGAATGTTGTGGAAAATCTGAAAGAAAAAAATCTAGCGTTTTTTATGAATTATTTCAGCGGACTTGAAGTCTGGGACAAGTTTGGCATGCTTCAGCGGGAAATACTTTTGTATAATGCTTTGGCAAGAGAATTCAAAAATATCTACATTTTTTCCTACGGCGGAAAAAAAGAATTGGAATATAAAAAATATCTGGAAAAAAACATCATCATCATTCCCAAAACCTGGAAAGTTCCCGATGTAATCTACGAATTTCTTTTGCCATTTATTCACCGGGGCATTCTTAGAAATTGCGACATTTACAAAACAAATCAAAATTCCGGGGCAATTGCCCCTACAATAGCCAAAATTTTTTTTGGTAAAAAACTGGTTGTCCGCTCTGGCTACATCGGTTCGGAGTTTGCAAGGCTTAATAAATTACCTTTTTATGCCAAACTATACTTCTGGTTCGCTGAAAAATTTTCCTACTTTTTCTGCGACCTGTCATTTATCCCGACGCAAAGCGGCTATGATATTTTGATAGAGAAATATCCGGTTTTGAAGGGCAAGCTGATATTAATGAATAACTTTATTGATACCGAACTTTTCAAAAATAAGGATCTGGAAAAAAAGTATGATATCATTTATGTGGCCCGTTTTGATGGAAGGCAAAAAAATCACCTCGGACTGCTTGAAGCGGCAGAAGGCCTGGGACTCAAACTCCTTTTTATCGGCCAGGGAGAAAAGAAAAATTTAATAATGGAAAAGGCTCGAGAAAAAAATATCAGCCTTGAAATCATAGAAAAAATTCCCAACGACCAGTTGCCGGATTATTATAACGCTTCCAAAATGTGCGCTTTTCCCTCATTTTTTGAAGGCAACCCTAAAGCTCTACTGGAAGCAATGAGCTGTGAACTTCCGATAGTCGCCTGCGACGTAGTCGGAGTGAATAATTTGATTAAAAACGGCGAATCTGGCCTTCTATCCCCGCCGGATAGCCGAGAGATCAGGAAAAACATCGAGAAAATACTAAAAGACGAAATTTTGGCGGAAAGGCTGGGCCGTTCGGCCAGAGAATTCATTTTAGAAAATTTTTCTTTTGAAAAACTGCTGGAAAAAGAAATCGATATTTATAAAAATGTCTTATTTTTGAGCTGATGAAGTATTTCGATTATAAGAAAAATCGTTTGGTTTTTGACGAACAAAAGGCTACGCCTGATTTTTGGGATAATTTATGGAAAGATAATGATTTAAAAAAATATATTGAAAGCCATCGCAATGACTGGTTTGTTTCCAGAACAACAAAAAAATTTATCACCCCTAATCAGGATAACAAAATACTGGAAGGCGGCTGTGGCAAGGGGCAATATGTTTATTCTCTAGATACAGCTGGATATAGCGCTTACGGGATCGATTTCGCTTCGAAAACAGTCGCCGAAGTTAATAGACTATTTCCTTCCCTTAAAGTCTCCTTTGGTAATATTGAAAAGCTGGAATTTCCCGATAAGTTTTTTTCCGGCTATTGGTCGCTTGGAGTAATTGAGCATTTTTACGATGGGTATGATAAAATAGCCCAGGAAATAAAAAGGGTGCTTCGGCCAGGAGGCTATCTTTTCTTGACATTTCCTTGTCTTTCTAGATTGAGAAAGCTCAAGGCCAGGCTTAAAAAATACCCCGCTTTCAATGATAATAATTTTAATATAGAAAACTTCTATCAATTCGCCCTTGATCCCGAACTGGTCCAAAAAGATTTTGAAAAATTAGGATTTGAATTGATAAAAAAACAACCGCTGGATGGCATAAAGGGATTGAAGGATGAAGTTTCTTTTTTAAAGCATCCTCTTCAAAAAATGTATGACAGTAAACTGTTTCCCATTAAAATCATCTGTTTTTCAATTTCTAAATTAATCTCTCCTTTCTGCAATCATTCAATTTTATTGATTTTCAAAAAAAATGATTAATTTTTTTATTAGATTTTTCTGCTGGCTTCATAACTTTTCTTATAAAGTCATAGGTTTTCTCGCCATCAAAAAAAACAAAGGACTGCATCCTAAGCATGAAATACTCAACTATCACCAGTTTTTTTTGGATAACTTTTCTTCCGGCGACGCTGTTTTGGATATTGGCTGTGGCAACGGAGCGCTAGCATATGATCTGTCAAAAAAAGCGGCATCCGTTGTGGCAATTGATATAAACGCAAAAAATATCGAAACCGCAAAAAGAAAATATCCGAACGATAATCTGCAGTATGTGATCGGAGACGCAACTGTTTATGCCTTTAAGCAAAATTTTGACGTAATAGTCCTTTCCAACGTCCTTGAGCATATTGAAAATAGAGTTGATTTTCTGAAAAAAATAAAAAGGATGGCTCCAAAAATTCTCATCCGCGTTCCCCTTTTGACCCGCGATTGGCTCGCCGTCTACAAAAAAAATCTTGGCACAGAATACCGCCTAGATACGACTCATTTCATCGAATATACGGAAGAATCTTTCGAGGAAGAAATTGAAAAATCCGGATTTAAGACAGAAAATAGCTTCACCAAATTCGGTGAATTATATGGGGTAATCAAAAAGATTGGCTAGATTCAAGCGACAGTCGGTGATTTTTTGTCGCTGTAAAATAATCCGAATAGGTGCAATAAAAACCACAGAACAGTCGTCAGATTAAAAGCAATTACCGCCCCTATTAAACCGAACTCGATGATCATATATATATTCAAGATAATTTTAACCACCGAAAAAACCGGGTTTGTGATTATAATCGTAAACTCGTTTTTTATTGCATTGATGTAATATCCAAGAAACGCGATTGGAATGGCCAGAAATACGTTCACGGAAAATATTTGCGAAAAATAGGAATACTGAGCGTACTCATTAGTGAACATCAGGCGGTTAACATAGGGTATCGTGAAATAATAAACCGTCGCTATAACCAAAAAAAACAGAAGGGAAAGGCTTATATTTTTTCGTTGAATTTTTAAAAATTCTTTAAAATTTATTTTTAAGTTTGCCATTTTTGGAAACATCAGCGCAACAAGGCTTTTTAAGGTATCCCTGAATCTCACTGCGATAAGCGATATGACGCTGTATATGGCAAGATCTGCCGGACCGAGAAAAATTCCAACTAGTATTTTATCGACATTATTGGCAATCGTGCTCAGGATATTTATTTTTGTCAAAAACCATCCGTAATTGAAAAAATCATTGTCTTTTTTTCTGTTACTGACGTATTTTAAACTTTTTAAATAATAAACTCCGTTAAAAAAAGTGTAAGAGATCAAATACGCTGCCGTGATGAAAACTAAATTATTCCCGCTAAGGACTATGATCAAAATGGTCGTGGCGGCGTTTACCAGGGATTGTACTGAACTGTAAAGCGCCAGAATATCGAATCTACTTTTACCCTGTAAAAACCACTCCCAGGTGTTCGGCGCGTAAAAAAAGGGGAAAAATATCGAAGCTATCATGAGCGAAAATCCTAGTGCATGGTTTTGAAAAATGTAATAATACGCACCAACCAAAAGAAGCGCGGGTACTCCCAAAAGGCTTCCCAAAAAACTTTTCCTGACCGCATCCCTATAATCCCCGTCGTAACCCCGGGAAACCGATCTCAGTAAGGATGTGTTGAGGCCGGGAACGGAGAATATATAAATTATGGAAATTATGGAAATTATCAATTGATACTGACCGAATACTTCTGGAGAAGAAAAACGCGCGAAAAAAACATAGATCGCCAGCGCTGCCGTGGTGTTTGCTAAAATACGCATGGACATCCAAAAACCGTTTTTTACAAAATATGGCAAGTCCAGACCCCAGCGCTGGCCGTATTTTCTGGAAATCCGATAGATATTAGAATTAAATTTCTTCATCATTTGCAATGCCATCCTCTCTCATGGAAAGCTTTTATTAGACTTTGCGGCTCAGCTATATTATACTATAAGCGGTCAGTTAAAAACAATTTTCGGTGAACAAGAATTATCGGCTGATTTTAACACTTATATTAACTACTTTTTTTCTGAAGGAGCTTTTTTTTATTGCTATAATTCCTTTTTTGCGCGGTCCAGATGAATTAGCTCACTATGCAACGACACAATACCGCAGCGAACCGTCTGAATTGAAATGGGGCTTCATATCTGACTATGATGAAAACGGAAAAAAGATTCGAGATAAATATTTTTCAGAAGAAATACAAAAAACCTATGAATTAATCGGTGCTGCCGGTACTGCTGCCATTTTTTCAGAAAATTCCTATGACGGACGAGGCGAAAGCGAAATTGACAAAAATCAATGGAGTCATATTTTCGAAAAATATCCACCCAAGGTCACTGATTATCCGCCATTGTATCACGACTATTCAACTTCCATTTTAGAAAAAGTTTTCATTAATTATGACATTTTTATCAGAATTTTCTTTATTAGATCCTTTTCTATTGTCTTGGGGTTAATGGTCGTACTTTTCTCATATCTGATTGCCGACAAAATGAGCTTTTCCAAGAAGGAATCTTTACTTGTTGCGGCCATTGTTTCCTTTCAGCCGATGCTTTCGGCCACCGCCGCTATAATCAACCCGGACATGATGCTTATCGCGGCTTTTACTATTTTCATTTACGGCGCCGTCAGCGGTTTGCGGGATGGCATCAACTGGAAAAACGCACTGATAATAATTTTATCCGCCATCGCCGGAGTTTTGACCAAGGGACCCGGTCTGACTTTAGTTATTTTGTGCTATCCCCTCCTGGCTTATCTGATTTATAAAAAAATACATATAAATAAATCGAAGTTCGCAAAATACTTTGCCATTTTTTCTCTGCTTATATTATTAGCTGCGTTCCTGGTAACTCCGAAGCCGTATCTCCAAACGATAACCCGTTTCGGAGAAAGCAGCCATTTCGATTCCAAGGCAGAATCGCTTTACAAATATCTTGAAAAGTTCACTTTCAGAAAAGACCGCTTTATGTTTACCGGCGTTTCCTATTGGGGCAATTTCGGGTCATTAGAAGCCGAATTGCCCGATAAAGTAATCGAGTCTATCTGGTGGATTGAGGGAATTTCCGCCCTGGGAATAATCTTGCTATTGCTCTACAAAAAGGTCAATAGGGAATATCTGCCTGAAAAAAAATATATCATTTTTCTTATTTTAACAATTTCCGTCCTCCAACTAGCCATCCGATTTTACGATTGGCGAGTTTTCGATCTTAACGGGAAAGCTCTTATCAGCACGCCGGGCAGATATTTTCTGCCCAATGTCGCGGCTCACATGATTCTGGTGATGTACGGGCTTGGATTTTTTTTCAAGGAGCGCCTGAATTTCGAAATTATGCTCAAGACGATACTGGTCCTTATGGTCATTTTGAATATTTATTCGGTTTTTATCATAATAATTCCCAAGTTCTATCTTTGATCCATGAAAATTAATTTAAAAAATAATCATAAATATTTTCTATTATTTACTTTCTTTCTTTTCTTGGCAGCAATGTATTTGGCATTTGCAGCTGATCTTTCCTTCCCCGACTCTCTTCCCGGATCCCCCAAGACCGGAACAACTAATTTATACTCACACACTCCGGTGACGCAGGTTTTTTCCGCCACGGAAAAAAATTTGAGCCAGATCAACATCGGCATAAAAAACCTGCCGAAAAAGTTCAGCTATAAAGTCATGATTCAACTCGCGGATGAATCGTGCGACGCAATAATCGCGGAAAAAAAATTCGGAGTTTTTTCAATCTTTTCCAGCCCTCGTAAATTCAAATTCAAAAAGATCCCCGATTCCGCTGGAAAAAGATTTTGCTTGAAAATTACCTACCTCGGCGAAAAGGAGGGCAAGGGGGAACTGCCCTATGTTGAAGTGAGTGAAAAACCGGCTGATCCCAACTCTTCCTACACGAACCCGGGGAAAGGCGGAGAGTATAAAGGCCGAACGCTTAAAATCGAACCGACCTACAGTGGCACTCTTTCAGAAAATCTGACCCAGCTCAACCAAAGATTGTCTCAATACAAACCCTGGTTTTTGAAGGCAAATTATTTAACCGCGATATTCGCGCTTTTTCTGATTAGTTCGGTTATTTTGGTGATAGCCCTCATATTTCTTTAGTCTAATTTTATTGCCATGCCCATTTATGTCATATTCTGTATGGCATTTCTTATTAAATTGGCAACACTGTATAGTTAACAGTCAAGGGTGACACTTTGGAGATATTTCTCATAAGGAGTGAGTCCATTAATAGTTAAATGTATTCTTTTAAAATTGTAGAAATCCAACCACTCATAAGGTGTCTTCCAGATACGATTTACATTCTGATAAAACTCCTCATCAATAGTTCGATGCACTCTCTCCACATTCGCATTCCACCAGGGAGATTTTTTCGGAATAAAGTAATGTGGGATATTTTTCTTAATTAACCAGCTATGAAACACTCCTCGAAATTCACTGCCATTGTCTGTTTGAATTGACGATATTCTAAATCCAAAATACTTCTCCGCTTTACCAAGAGCTATAATTGAATTAACACTTTCTTTAGTGGGAAACACGGTAAAATGATATTGCAAAGTAAACGGATCAAACACGGAAAACTGAAACTTTCTTCTACCTGATTCATAGACATATTTTACGTCCATTTGCACGCCCTCCCCAGCCTTTTTAACGATTAAATGCTCTTTCATAGGTGCATACCAAGAAAACTTCCGCTGAGGCTTTCTGATTAATTTCTTTCGTTTGTAAAATCGATAAATGATAGTGGTTGAAACATCCAATCCCAACTCCCGTTTAACCAAGAATTTCATCCTCAACGGTCCGTAGTTCAAATCATTTTTGTTCTTTTCAATAAACTGCCTGACTTCCCAAGTAAGCTTGGTATTACGCTTAATAGGCGAGTAAGTGTTACCACCCAACCCAAAATCCCGTCTTTCCACTTGTAGTAAGTCTTCCTGGATATACCGAATGATTGGCATACCTCGGCCACATTCCGCTTGTCTCGATCGACTCCTCGATACCACAAAATACGCTTGTCCTTTGGATAACTTGGTTGTAGAGGCATATGGGTTTTCATAGTTAACAGTGTTACCCCTCTATACTACCAAGTGTCACCTATTAGTGTTAACTGTACAAACCTTGCGCAAAAAACTCAAAAATTGCTATAATTGAAGTAACGATTTTAGTTGTATTAAACGTAAGATGAAAAAAACAAACATAAAAAGGGCTTCTCATTTGGCTATTCTGATTTTTTTTACGATTTCCCTT
>Ga0172374_1002903_pt1 | contig 10586 bp, 14 predicted proteins | sample LakKiv3m_FD_114536 | JGI IMG/M metagenome (GOLD analysis project Ga0172374, IMG submission 114536) | Freshwater microbial communities from Kabuno Bay, South-Kivu, Congo - kab_092012_10.3m | ecosystem: Environmental > Aquatic > Freshwater > Lake | place: Democratic Republic of the Congo... | reverse complement strand
GTAAGGATTGGTCAGCTAATATTTGTGCGACTTCTATTTCTGAATCATAACCTCTTGTTTCTCCTTCATTTAATTGCCCATCAATTTTAACTTTTTTAATTTTTGGATTTTTTAAAGAAAATTTAAGAGCCTTCAGCCACTCATTAGCTTGGCGCTGATGCCAACCAGTTTCTCCATGCGTTTCAGAATGAGGTGAGCCAACAAGGCATTCTTTTATGGTTGTTGCCGCGGGAACTTTGGCCGGTCCTAACCCATTTCTTGAAATCACTTGTCTACAGTCATCTTGTTGATAACAAGCTATGCCAAAATCTAAACAGCATAAACACGTTGTTTTGCTTTGGGTTTCAAGAAATTTTGTTGACAACAAATTCCAGTCTAGGGCTAGGCGAAATTGTATTTTTAGATTGCTAATATTGCCTTATTTACTACATCAAAGTCAAGCAGGAAAAATCTGTTAGAATACTGGTCTATGCCAGCCAGACGAGAAACCATCCTGTTTGATCTTGATCAAACTTTGCTAAGTGGCACAGAAAGGCTTAAAGAAGCCATTATTAACTTTACGGCAAACAAGATTTTGTCTCTAGGGATAACTGAGGCAAAAACCCAAAACGAAGCCTTGGATTTAGCTAAGGAATGGTTTATAGAGTTTCTTAAAGGCCGTTCTAGTCAGATTTTTGACCAAGAGGGTTTTGCTACTTTTCTTTTGGCCAAGTTCAAGGAGGTCAGTCTATCCAGAGAAAGTTTGATTTTAGAATTGAGTGAGTTGGTAAAGCCAGACTTGCTTGATGAGGACGCTGGTCTGGTTTTGGGAGAGTTAAAAAAATGTGGTTATGAGCTGGGGATTTGGAGTCAGGGTTCACTAATTTGGCAGAGGCTGAAGGTGGCTTTATTGGGAAAGGGAGTTTTTGCGGAAAGCTTGATCTTTATCAGTCCCAATAAAGCCGCCGACCAAACAATTTTGTCCAGAATTCCTTCTAGATCTACTATTGTTGACGACAGTTTGGAGAAACTGGTGGCTTTGCAAAAAAACTTAGCCGCTCTTCATAAAGGAGAAAAAGGCTGGAAAATAAACTTAATTTGGCTTGACAAGAGTGGTGTGGAACAAACTCAACCCCCACCTGCCGGGATTACTAGAATTACGCAGTTAAACCAACTTTTAGAGGTTTTGCCAAGCTTGAAAAAGAGTTAAATATTTTTTAGTCGAGTTTGGTGGCAGTATAAACTACACCTCTAGTTTTGCCATATTTGGTCACTAGTTGAGCTTTAATCAGTTGTTGAACGTCATGGCTAATGGTTCTTGCGGGAATAGTGGGGAATCGTCTCTTAAGTCTATCTAACGAAATATAGGGATGATCCTTGATAATATTGAGGATTTCTTGGCGTCTGGGTAAAAGAGCAAGCGTTTGAGGGTTCATGTTTTCATTTATTTGAAGATTTTTAATGTCTTGAAGCAATTTTTCCAAGGCCCAAATCAGGCCCTTGAGAAAAAACTCTAGCCAAGCATCTAGTTGACGGGTGTTTTTTTCCAGATAAAAGTAGTACTCACTTTTATTTTTTTCAAAATACTCCTCAATGGGTAAAAAGGCAGTCTGACAAATAGAGTTTTGGAGTAGTTGGTACTGTAGTAGCACCCTACCAGTTCTTCCATTACCATCTAAAAAAGGGTGAATTTTCTCAAAATAATAATGACAACAGCCAATTTTTAATAACTGTTTTTCCCAGGGGGAGTGAAAAGTTAAGTTAATTTGTTTGATTAAAATACTTAACATTTGAGTTGCATCACTTGGCTCTGATGTCAAGTAAACAATATTGCCAAATTGATCATAAATAGCCGAGGACTCTTGCCTTAGCTGGCCGTTTTGCTGACTTAAATTTTTCATGACTATCTGGTGGATTTGAAGCAAGCTGGTAATTTCAAAAGGTTTTTTGATTTTTTGGCTGATATTTAAAGCCTTGAAAACATTGGCTATTTCCAATTTATTTTTTTCTTTAGGGTTTTTCAGTGCATTTTGATTAATTGAGTTTAAGTGTAGAGTGTTACCTTCAATTTTGGCAGAAAAAAGCGAGCTTTTAAGTAATTGTTGATGAAAAATTTGAGTGGTTTGAAGTTTTGATAACGGGGCGTGCTTGAGAGATCCAGATAAAATTTCAATTTTTTTGAAGAGATCACTGTATTGAGTGAGTTCCGGTAGTAAGGGAAATTGTAAAATGTTGCTCATTATTGCTTAATATTGCATGATATTGCCTAATAAAGCAATAGTGGGAATTGGTCTTTGCAAATGATGGTATAAGTTTGGTATATTTTTGCATATGGCAGACCAAACTCAAGCTCCTCAAAACTTAGTAGAATCTATGGAAATAGAAGCACCTTTAGATTTGGGCGAGGCTACTCCGCCACCAGTAGAATCTGACTCAGCTCAATTGGAGGCAAGATCAGAAGTTGAACATGAGGGCCGAGTGGAACAGATGATGGTTTTGGCTGACGGACTAAAAACTAAGGTGGTAGAACTCAAATTAATTACTGTCAATGAGGCCGAAAATTATCAATTAGCGGAAGTATCAGGTCAAGCTCAACCTAAAGCTAGAGAGCTTAAGAAGATGTATGAAGAGATTGCTGAACAACTTAAATCAGATGATGAGAGCAAGGAAAAACGACAGGAATTGCGCCGCCGGCAGGCGGCGCTAGTAGCCGAATACACCTATAATACAGTTGGCCTACTTTATCGTTGTTATCACCATGGTTTGGATGAAAAAATTGGTTTGTTGCAAGATTCAATGCACCAGCATGAGCCTAATTCTAAGCAACAGGCATTAGCTGCTTTACCATTGGCAAAAGAAGCTTTAGTGAGTCTAATTGGCATGGGCGGTTTGGCTACCGGTCTAGAAAGTTTTAGCGCTAGTGTTAATCAAACTTTAAAAAAAATTGTAGAAAAAGATCCGGAATTTTCTAATAGAGCCTATATTTTAAATCAGGCTTTAAGGGTTGATATTGGCCTAGGAGCAGAAAATTCTCCGGATAAAAATCAAACTCAAGAAAAAGAGCTAGAAAACTTATTGGGAAGTCTGGTTGAAAAAATTCGTCTAGAAAGGATTGACAGTATTGTTCAAAGATATAATTTATTGATTATTAGATTAGAAAAACAAGCTGGGGAGAAGGAAAGTGTTTCATCGCCGGTTGCAAAAGATCAAGGTGATCTAGAATCAACCCTACCTCCTGAAGGTCCAGATAACTCAACGGCCGAGTTACCACTGGGTGAGTAATTTATTTATAAGCAGTTTGACGGTGTAAAATTTCCACAATCCAAACCTCTTTTGATTTTTGATCTATTTGATAAATGATTTGTTGGGTTTTTTTAAACAAATCTAATTTCTAGTTTTTTGCCAAGGCCTGTGGCAATTTTATCAAGCATTGCTATGGATGGCATGTGTTTGCCACCCTCTACCCTAGCCAAAGATGATTGCTTGATGCCGATACTTTCCGCCAACTTGCGCTGTGATAGCTTACGCTTGATTCTGGCCTCGATTAGCTCGTGAGTGATGCGGCGTTGGTTTGCGCGAGCATCCCAGGCTGATTTAAAAACAGGGTTTTTCATCAGTTCTGCTTCTGTTTCTTTTAAGGTGGCAAAGTTATATTTTTTTATCATAAAAAAATCCTATAAATAGAGTTTTGAGCGTTGAATAGTTGTTTTGATTTCTTTCATTGGTGTTTTTTGCGATTTTTTAGTGAAAGCATGTAATATTATGGCAACATTTTCTTTAATTACAGTAAAGAAAAAACGATGTTCTTTGCTTGAAGAAACACGGAGCTCCCAAAGTCTTTTAATGCCTTTCATACGTTTTAAATATTTAGCAGAAAGATTAAAATCATATTTTTCTAATAATTTTATTACCTCCCAACACTCAGAGCCATCAGCAGAATTCAAGTTTTGAATGTATTCCAAGATTAAGTTCCTGCCAGAGTTAGACTTGTAAAATAATACTTTCATAAAGATAACATTATTGTTATTAAATTGCAATAACTAGAAACGCTTAAATTTTTTTGCAGTTTAACAAATCAATCTTTAATGAAGTGTAGCTTTGCTCTTTGACAGGCTTTTAGATGACATTGTTTAGGATGACCATGTATACTTAAAAGCTGTGCAGATTAGAGCTTTAATCAATCAGGTGGGCAAGGTGAAGATTCCGCTGTGGCTGAAACTGGTAGTTTCAGCCACATTATTGTTCTTGATTTTTAGACAGATCGATTGGGCTTTGGTTTGGCAAGCTTTTCAAACACTGCCTCTTTGGTTGATTGGTTTTATCATGCTGATGAGTTTAGTGGCGGTAGCTTTAAACACCTTGCGTTGGGTCGTGGTTATTCCTCTTAAGCTCAATCTCAAGATTTTTAAAAAATTGTTCTCTGTCAGTTTGCTTGGAGCTTTTTACTCACTATTTTTGCCTTCGGCTATTGGCGGGGACGTAGTGAAGTGGGGCTTGGCTAGCCCCTTGGGGGTAGCCAAGCCCAGATTGGCTACTTCTATCTTAATTGATAGAGCAATTGGTCTAATTTCGGCTACTTTTTTGGCTATAGCATCGTTGCTTTTATCGATTGTAGTCTTTAAAACTCAAACTCCATCTTTAATCACTCAAGCAGTTAGTCTGATTAGTTTGGCGGTGTTGGGAGGGATTTTGGTGTGGATTCTTCTCACCAAAATCCCCTGCTCCATTTTTGCCAAACTTGGCTTAACCCGTTTTGCTAGTTCACCTAAATTACTTGAGCTATCAATCTTTCAAGCAACCTTAGCATTAATAATTTCTATTTTTAATCAGCTTGGCGCCGCCTTGAGCTCGTACCTTCTCCTCACTCAACTCGGCGCCAACCTAGGCTTTTTAGAGCTACTTTTGATTTACCAGATTCTTTCTATTGTAGCGGTTTTACCCATCTCTTTTGGCGGTTTTGGCACCAGTGAGTTTAGTTTTGTTTATTTGACCGGTTTTTTTGCCGTTAACCCACCGGCAATTTTGACCGCAGTAGCAATTGGTATCCCGTTTAGGCTGATTAACACCGCTATAGCAGGGATTTTTGGCCACTTGTTTGGGGAAGTGAAAAGCAGTAAAGATTAATTAAAGACTTTCTTGTTAGCATCACTTTTCGTGAACTCGCTTTCAAAACACCGCCAAATTGTTTACGCTTTTATTGACAGTCAAAATCTCAATTTAGGTGTACGTAGTCTTGGCTGGAAGTTAGACTTCAAAAAATTTCGAGTTTATCTCGCTGATAAATTTCGAGTATCTCAAGTTTTTCTTTTTTTTAGGTTTTATTGAAAAATATAGTAGCTTATATTCAAAATTAAAATCATTTGGTTATACATTAATATTTAAACCAACTATTAATGTTCCAGAAGGAAAAACTAAAGGCAACGTAGATGCTGAATTAGTGTTGCATGCCTCTGCAGTTGAATACTCGAATTATGATAAAGTGATTGTTGTTTCTGGCGATGGGGATTTTTATTGTTTGTATCAATATTTGAAAAGTCATAAAAAACTTCTCGCAATAATTATCCCAAATAGCAAATCAGAGTCTTCATTGTTGAAATCATTTTATAGATACAAGGTGTATTTAGATTTTGAAAGAAGACGTCTTGTGAATAAAAGTGGAGGGCGTCGCTCTTAGCCTCGCAGGCTAGGGTTCGTGTTCCTCCTCGTGATTATCAGTAATCTATCACATACATAATTGCAGTCAAGCAGTAATCTCAACGACACTGGTAATTCATCAATCTTTTGTCAAACCAAAAATTCCTCAAAAGCCAAAATAAAAACTGACAATAGATGCAACTAATTTAGCTCGTCTTTTTGCTTAGAATCTCATTTAATTTTTTGAGTAACTGCAGATAAGCTCTTGGGTCTTTAATCATAAAATTGTTATTTGATGAGATAAGATACTTTTTTTCATGTACGGACTAATTCCATCATAACTGACCAAATCCACTTTTTTGCCCAGAACCTGTTGCAGATCTCGTTTTAGTCGGACAAAAGCCAAACCCATATCTGATGGTGGCTGAATCAATATGTCAATATCACTAGATTCTTTTTGTTCTCCCCTTGCGTAAGAACCAAAAAAAGCTGCCTTTTTGACTCTATAATTTTGTAGTATGGGTACTACTCTACTCTTGACTGATTGCATAATTAGGTAAAAGTATAACACAAAAAACCGGCAATTATGATCGCTTGCTTAGTAAGCTCAAGTGTAGTCTAATTAACGCTAATTGCGTTAGTTGATTAGCCTAATTAACGCTAATTGCGCTAGTTAAACATTTCTGATATCATATTTTTATGATTAAAAGACAAATTGCTTCCCATATAGAACAAAAGATAAGAACAGATAACAAAGTGGTAGTGTTATACGGACCAAGACGAGTGGGCAAAACCACTTTGATCAATCAAATCTTGGACGATATTGACGCACCTAGTCTACGTATTAATGCTGAAGAACGTCTTTACACTGACGCTCTCAACTCTTTGGATGTTTCCAAATTAGAGTCTTTTATTGGTGACAACAAGTACGTTTTTATTGATGAAGCGCAATATTTGGAAAATGCCGGATTGACCTTAAAATTGATTCACGATCATCTACCAAGTGTCAAACTGATAGCGACTGGGTCAAGCTCATTTGATTTATCTCAAAATATTTCCCAGCCGCTGACTGGACGCAAGTGGACTTTTCAGCTTTTGCCCATCGCTATTAGTGAGTTGGCATCTTCAATGACAGAGTTTGAGCTGAATAAATCATTTGATCAACGTTTAATTTGGGGATCTTATCCTGACATTTTGAGTTTAACTAATGATTTGGATAGAAAAAAATACTTGGTGGAGTTAAGCACAGATTATTTATATCGAGATGTGCTCAAACTAGTAAACATTAAAAATGCCAACAAAATTCGCAATCTATTGCGTCTCTTGGCTTTTCAAGTGGGCTCACAAGTATCATTGACAGAAATTGGCACTCAATTGGAGATGAGTAAGGACACAGTAGCCAACTACATTGATTTACTAGAAAAATCATTTGTTTTGTTTCGCCTGACTGCTTTTAGTGGTAACTTGAGAAAAGAGGTTTCCAAGAGCGATAAATTCTATTTTTATGATTTAGGTGTAAGAAATGTTTTGATTGATGATCTTAAGCCTATAAATTTAAGAAATGATTTGGGCAGACTATGGGAAAACTTCTTGGTAATGGAGCGGTTAAAACTAAATACCTATAGCTCAAGTTTGAGCCATCCATTTTTTTGGCGAGTTTACACTGGTGGGGAGATTGATTACGTTGAACAAGAAGGAGTTGATTTAAGAGGTTATGAGTTTAAGTACGGCAAAAAAACTGTTTCCCCTCCGCCCACCTGGACTGTTACCTACCCCCACGCTAGTTTCCAAGTCATCAATAGAGACAATTTTTTGGAGTTTGTTACGAAGAATTAAAGCAAGATTTTTGTACTAAAATCTTGGAAAGATGCTAGTATTTAGTACTAAAAGCTCATCTTCGTCTAGTGCAGAGTAACATCTCAATAACAATGATTTAGGATTTCATTTCATAGCTTAGCTTGAAAAGTCCTCTACTCTTTGAGTCACAAATTCTTGAGTGCTGTAAAGCCTTAAGTTATGAATGGGAGGCGGAGTTCTTTTGGCTAAACCACCCTCAATTAAGTAATCCACAAACTCACCTTTGCCCGATAGGTCCTCTAAGTCAGAAAAAATTGGCCGCTCAAGATTCGGTATTTCTGGAGCAAGTGATTCATTTGGTAAAAAGACGATAGAATGATTGTATTTGCTAGGTTTTGCCCAACTTGCAGATAATTGAATCAAATATATAGCTCGTTTACCAGTGGTTTTCTCAAACCAAATGCCCAAAAGTAAGGTTGCCGCAGTGCACGAAATAGATTTTTTTTCCGCCAGAGACTTGATATCTAGCTTAAGATTTGAATCTTTTTCAAAATTCATAAACCAAGCGTTGAAAATAGCGATAAATTGATCAAGGTCAGTAGTCTGGTACTCGGCTTTATTGGCCAAGAATTCCTCAAAAGCTTTGATGATTGTTTGCACACGATCAAGCTGTAACCTTGTTTTGTCTTCTGGTAAAGCAGTTTGATCGTTGGTGACTGTCTCTAGCATAAAAAAGATTATACAATTAATTGTGTCGACAATGCCTGTAGTAATTGCAGAAACTTCCAGAAAAAAGCAAGATTTTTGTACTAAAAGCTCATCTTCGTCTAGTGCAGAGTTATATATAGTAAAAATACTCAACTCGCTGAAAGTTGATAACTTTTGTTATTAATCAATTAAAGCTGGAGATGATTGAATAGATTTTTTTACAAGTGGCAGATCTGTATGAATGGTTTTCCAAACTATAGCCATGTCAACTTGATCATAATCATGAATCAAGATATGTCGCATGCTCACTGATGGTTGTAAACCCAACTTGTTAAATAGCTCGAGGTCTAGTTTTTTAAGTTGAGAAGATGCCTCGCCAATGATTTCTAACAGACGAATTGATGCTAAACACTTTTCCTCGTTTTTAATGAAATCTTCAAATGTAATCTGATCAATAATTCGTTCGACAGAGGCAATAGCATCCAAAATATGATGAGTCAAAATTGAGCTATTTTTTTTCATAAATTGTTTGCAAGTCAGGTAAGATATAGGGTTTTAATCTGGGATTGATGACTTTGCGAGATACTAGATCAATTTCAGTGTGTAACAAAGAGACAACTTGATCTCTGAAGACTCCCAGTTTAAATAAAGAGGGGACATTATTTGGGTGATAGTCAAATAAAAAATCGATGTCACTACTTGAATTTGCCTCACCTCTGGATTGAGATCCAAACAAACCCAAGTATGTCAGTTGGGCTGATTCTGCCGCTTGAGTTAATGCTTTATGATGTTTTTGAATTGTTCTTGGCAACATGATTTAGTATAACATGATTATTTTGCTTGACTAATTTTGTAATTAACGCTAATTGCGCTAATGAGTTATTTTTTCGAAGATCTAAATCTCAAAAAAGTGATAGGAGACTGCATAACTACCAGACATTAATAACCATTGTTTTCTCAAGACTCCCACTCTTTTATCAATGACAACTTGTTTTCCTTGCTCATTCTTTACTGTGGCTTTAACCCATCTTTCCCCTAGCCACTCATACTTGCCGGTGGGTAAAAAACTTGGATCTCTAGTTAAGTCAGCATTATCAAGTTCAGACGATGTCCAACAAGTAACAAATTTTTTATCATTGTCTGTTTGATCAATATGCAAGATATATCCTGGAGCAACATTCCTTAGCTCATTGCGTGGATCGGCAATCGCTCTATCCATTTGGTAAGGTTCTTTTGGAGTTTGTGGCTCTTTGGGTAAATAAGCTTCGTTGGCAAGAAGTTTGTTTGTCATAAGAAATGTATTATAAATTATGTAGGCAACCAACTCTTTGGCAAACATAATCTAAATTACCAAAATACCTCATATGTCTGCCAACAGGTATATTGGTGTACCCCAACCCTCTTTTGTTTAAAAACTCGACTAGTCTACCAGACGGTAAATCATAACTACCAATCAAGATTTTTCCAGCGCTATTTGTTACTGTGGGATCCAAAAGATTATCTGGTAAAAAAACAATGGTGTGGTCATAACGGGAGGCGTGGTCATTATAACCAGATAACTCAACCAAATAAAGAGGCTTTCTACCAGTGGTTTTCTCAAACCAAATGCCCAATGCCAATGAAGCGCCAGTACAAGAAATAGCTCTGTTGGCTAGGCAAGCTTGAATATCTAGTTTTTTGTTTACGTCTTTTTCAAAATTAACAAACCAAGCATTGAAATTAGCGATAAATTGATCAAGACCAGTAGTCTGGTACTCGGCATTATTGGCCAAAAACTCCTCAAAGGCCGCAATGATTGTTTGCGGATCGTCAAATTGCAGTCTAGATTTATCTTTGATTAGAATGGTATTGTTGGCAACAACTGCTTCCAGCATGGGGTAATTATACGATGATTTTTGGGCTATGTGTTTGGCGCGGGGTTTGGTAAGATAGTTGATGAAAAAGCAGAATTATGAAAAAAAAAGTCTTTGTCAGTGGTTGTTACGATTTGCTTCATAGCGGTCACGTGCGCTTTTTTGAAGAAGCGTCAGCCTATGGCGATCTGTATGTTTCAATCGCTTCTGATGAGGCAATTAAACTGCTTAAACATCGCCAACCAGTCACTACCGAAGAAGAAAGACTTTATTTGGTCAAATCTATCAAATTTGTTCATGAGGCTTTTATCTCTCCCGGGTTGGATAATCTCAATTTCGTCAGTGATTTTAAGCGGATTAAACCTGATTTTCTGGTAGTTAATCAAGACGGTGATAGAAAAGAAAAACAGGAGCTTTGTGATCAGATGGGGGTTAAGTATGTAGTTTTAGAAAGAAAGCCAAAAGTCGGTTTGCCCAAAAGATCAACAACAGATTTGCTTAAGGAAATTGGCGAAAGATAATTGGTTAATTTTGTCTACCACCAATTTTCTTAAATCACTTTTAATTACCTCTCAACACACATTTTATACTACGTTGGTGTGTTGAATATGGCAG
>Ga0172374_1002898_pt1 | contig 10600 bp, 8 predicted proteins | sample LakKiv3m_FD_114536 | JGI IMG/M metagenome (GOLD analysis project Ga0172374, IMG submission 114536) | Freshwater microbial communities from Kabuno Bay, South-Kivu, Congo - kab_092012_10.3m | ecosystem: Environmental > Aquatic > Freshwater > Lake | place: Democratic Republic of the Congo... | reverse complement strand
GGCTCCTCACCTTTTAGTGTGGTAAATTCGTGCTCACTTAAGCACAAAAAAGTTGTCCGGCAATTTTTTATCAATTTTTGTACTAAAAAAGTGGTAGGCTCTTAAAGGAAACTAGTAATTTCTTTAGGAGGGCTACCACATGAACTATGTTACAGGGGAACTCTTTAATTTTAAAGGGTATTGTGCTCAAAGAATTGAACATAATGAAAACTCTATCACGGTCTTTCTTGTTTCAAGAAGAAAGACGGCTATCTGTCCAAGGTGCGGGATGAGATCAAAAGAACTCTTTAATCTTGGCGAACAAAGAATAGTTAAACACTCAAAATATGAAGGTAAACTTGTTAAGCTCTCGCTGCCTAAGCGAAGATTTTACTGCCAGCACTGCAACAATCCGTTCAGTGAAAAGCCGGAATTCATTGAAAGTAGGGCAAGAACTACCAACAATTTTGCCCTTGAAGCCGTCTATGCCCTCTCTAGAAGCTCATTCAGTACGGTATGCGAAGCTTACCACACCAGCCATAATTTCCTATCAAATCGTCTTTTAAAACTGAACCTTGATAAGCCTTGGCCCAAGGGAGAGCTTCGGCTTGGTTTTGATGAACATTCATATGCAAAAACTAAGATGATGATTACTGTCACAGAGTTAAACAGTAAAACACTGCTGGCAATCCTGCCAACATACTCAAGACAAGCCGTCATGGACTATCTTGATAACAAAACAGAGGAAGAAAGATCTCAAGTAATTGAACTTTGCTTTGATATGAGGTTTAAGCAGAGAAAAATCGTAGAAGAATACTTTCCAAATGTTCCAGTTGTGATTGATAAATTCCATGTTCTTTTCAGATTGGCCTATCTGATTGACCTTGATCGCAAATTCATCTGCCCAAACACAAGGTCAAAGTATGAGAACCTAAGCCGTACGATGAGAAAACCAGAAATTAAGTTAGTTCAAAAAGAAAAAGAGTATTTAGATAAAATGTTTAGCCAATATCCTGAACTAAAAGTGAGATGGGATATCTACCAAAAGTTAGTTCAATTTTACCAAAGCAAAACCAAAGATAAGGGCAGAGCCACGCTAAAAGAAATTCGAGACTCAATCAGACAGTTGGATAAACTTTCGTATCTAAGGCCATTTGCAAGAACATTGGAAAGTCTCGAGGAAGATATTTTAAATTACTTTGATCATAGAACGACCAATGCTTTTACAGAAGGAGTACACACAAAGATCAAAATGCTTAAACGAACTTCCTATGGTTTTAAGAATCCAGAGATCTATATTAAGAAGATGATGCTAGCCTTCTTGCCGTTTGCAATTATCTCATTACTTTTACCACACTAATTGATGAAGAGCCGCAATAGGTGCTATATTTAGAATAAAGAATTATGGCTTCCTATAACAACAAATTTGATGCAAAGACCTACTGGTCAAGAAAGCCATTATGTTCTATCTGCGGCACTCGCAAAGTGAAGAATGGTACTGTTTGCTATAAATGTAAGGAGAAAGTGATGGAAGAAAATACATTGCTCGAAAATGACCCTGAAAAGATAAATGCAGTTGTAAAAGCGACTGATACACAACAAGAACCTGATGAGACAAAAAAGATATCTCAGATCAAATTTGATAAAGGCTTTATCAAACGACTCTTGGAAAAGCTAAAGACTGGAAATGCCCGTTCTATACATCTTAACGCTATTCCAGGAAGGTCTGCTACTCGTCTTGATGTTTGCCAATTATCAGATGTCTCAGAGGAACTACCGCATGAATTTTTGCATACTCTTATAAGTAAAGAGGATTTTTCATTTCAAATTTCTTTCGACAAGGTAGAACTTGGGAAGATTGACGAGGAGCATAAAAAAAGACTCTCATTGCTTGCCAAAAGACTAAATACAATGGTAATCGAGAAAGAGGACAATTACTTAGAGTATGGTCTGGAAAATTTTGGCTTTGGATATCCGTTGCTAGTTAAAAGGGATCAGAATGACCCAACAAAAATTATCAAGGCACCAATTTTTATATGGCACTTGGATATTGAGAGATCATATCAGAATAAGAATAACTGGACAATTAAAAAAGAAGAAGATTCTCCTATACAGATAAATGAGTTGCTAATATCGCACCTATCGAAAGATGAAGCAATAAAAATTGAGAGAATTTCAAAAGAAGTCTTAGAGGATGGAGTACTTGATAGTGAAGAACTGATAAATCAGGCAAAAATTATTTTAGCTCAACTAGACGCTAAGGTTGATGATCTTGAAGTAAAACTAGAAAAATGCCCTGATGCAAAGACAATAGAATCAATCTCTAATTCGAAGCCGTGGATCCAATGGAGCGGAATCTTTGGAATCTATCGCTCGCAAAATGAAACAATAATTCATGCTACCGAAGAGCTTCTCGACAGATTCGAAGAATTTGAAAGTGAAGATCTAGTTCTGGAACAATTTCAGACCTCTAGTATTTCGGCAGTTGAAACAGATCCAAGCCAAGAGGAGATCGTTAATACTCTAACAAAAGATGAGATCAAATTAATACAAGGGCCTCCTGGTACCGGGAAGAGCCAGAGTATCACAGCTATCATTTCGAACGCACTGGCAAATGGCGCAAAATGTCTAATCGTCTGTGAGAAAAAAACAGCCCTGGATGTAATCTACTCAAACCTTGAAAGAAAAGGTCTAGCGGATTTTGCGGTTGTAATTGATGATGTTAATAAAGATAGAAAAAAGGTCATACAAAAAGCTAGGGACATAAAAGATTCTCCATATTACCCTTCTTTTTCAACAAAAGATTTTGAAGTTAAATATGAAAAATTTAATGATCTTAAAGAAGAAATAAATTCTAAACATGCAGAAGCGCTAAAAAATGTTTTTGGTGATTATACATGGAAAAGACTGATTGGTTTATATCTAAAATATTCTAAATCTGGAGACCTACAGACTATTTTGGAAAATGTGGAATTTTCAGGGCTGGAATTTGAACATGAAGAATATGTAAACCTCCTTTCAGTTGTCGAAGAAGGCGGCTTCTTGTATGGAGACCTACAGAAAGATTCTGACAAAATTTTTTCTCCTATCAACAGTTCTCTTTTCGTTGATAGGTATACTTGGCAAACGCAGGAGAAAGTAGCCAAGGCCTGTGATGAAATTCTAGAAAGACTCGAGAGGTCAAAAGATATCGTGAGATTAGAACAATCAGACTGTTGCCTAAAAGACCTTTCGATATTTAGTCCTGACAGTCTCGATAAATGCAGCCAATTTCTAAATAGCTCTATAAATGCTCTCGTCGAAATTGATCGTAATTACAAACAAGGCATTGAGCTGATTGGGAATAAATTCAATCAGATCGGGTTCTCGCTCAATATGGGATTGCAAATATCTTCACTCTTTAATAAAAACAACAAGGAAGTGCTTTCATTGAGGAAGAAGATTTCCGCTTTGTTGTATCAGCTTTTTCCTGATGTATCTGAGATCAATAATTTCGGTTTTAACATTGAAACAACGAAGCCGAAAGAATTTAAATCATATGAAGAGATAAACAATTTTTCGGTTAAATTGTTAAGAAATATTGAGACAATTAAAGATTTCGTTGATAAGGCGAAAAAAATCAAGTCTCAACTTTTCACTCTAGAGAAAGATCTTGCAAAAATAGAATCAACCGGAGTTATTAATCTTCAAGTAAAAACTCACGAAGAACTGAATAGTCAGAAGGCTGTAGTTGAATATTATGAAAATTTAAAAAATGGAATAGCAGGGCTATCCAAAAATCTCAGTGGTTATGAAAGTTACCACAATTGGTCATATTTCTATCAAGCAAAGGACAAGTTTGAGCAGAAACTGGTAAAGTCGTTGAGAAATTATCCAGCAGAGGATTGGAAATGTATTTTTATGGCGTGGTATTACAAGGGAGCACTCATAAATTATGAATCAACTAGTAAAACAGGTTTTCACAAATCCGACTCCAAACTGCAACAATTTGTATCTTTGTATGACGATTTAAGTGATTCTCAGACTAAACAAATAAAATCTTCATGGGGAAGCAAAAGAAATTACCAAGTCTCTGCCACGCCATTTAACTTTAATACGCTGTATAACTTGCGGAAAAACAATGCAGGTCCGAAAAATTCTTTAAGGAAAATTATCGCCCGAGATTTCAATTTGTTTACTACTCTTTTCCCTGTAGTACTAACGAATCCAGTGGCAGCGAATGCAATTTTACCTCTAGAGCTAGGAATTTTTAATCTTGTTATATTTGATGAAGCTAGTCAGTTAAAGATAGCTGATACATTCACAAGTCTTATTCGAGGGCAATATAAAATAGTAGCAGGAGATGAACATCAGATGCCGCCATCTTCCTATTTCGAGAGTACGGCGCAGTATATTGATGATCCCGAAGATGACGAAGATACTCCTGTGGATGACAATGCTGAAGAACAGCAGGAACTTGCAGAATCAGAATCTTTACTAAAATTTGCATCTGATCTCAAAGTAATAAATAAGTCATATCTCGATTTTCATTATCGCTCAAACCATCCAGCACTAATAGAATTTTCGAATTGTGCATTTTACGGCGGAAACCTTGTACCCTTTCCGGAAAACGAAGTGTACACCCCAATAGAGTTTCGTCATGTTAATGGTAGATACGAAACAAGAACTAATGGAAAGGAGATAATTGAAATTCTTAAGATTTTGAGCCAAGAAATTCATCCAGACCAAAAAGGCAAGTATCCTTCTGTGGGTATAGCAACTTTTAATATTAACCAGCGAAACCTAATTACCGAAGCGTTAAATGAAGCGGCAGACCAAGACGCTGCTTTCCGTCATAAACTTCAAGAGTTAAGGGAAAAAGGATTGTTTGTAAAAAATTTGGAAAATATTCAGGGAGACGAAAGAGATATTATTATCATTTCGACAACTTACGGCATACAACCGGATGGTCGTTTCTCGCAAAACTTTGCAAGGCTAAATAGGATTGAAGGGTACAAACTGCTAAATGTCTTGATCACTAGAGCAAAACACAAACTTTATGTTTGTACATCCATACCGAAAGAAAAATATGTAGGTTTTGCAGATATCATACAAGAGGAGGGAAATAACAAGCGCGGAATTTTATACGCATATCTCGCTTACGCCGAAGCAATCTCAAGTAATAACAGTGAACTGGCGTCTAGTATTCTTAATATTCTCAAACAACAAAGTTTCGAGAGGCCAAGAGTATTTCAAGATGATGGCTTATCTGAGTCGCCTTTTGAGGAAGAAGTATACGAACTGCTACTTGAGCATTTCGACAAAAGCCAGATTGTGCAACAACATAAGGTCGGCGGGTTTAGGCTTGATTTTGTCATCAAAACAGAGACAAAGAATATCGCGCTGGAATGCGACGGCAAGGCGTATCATCAATCGGAAGAAGCATACGCGCATGATATGTACCGGCAAAAAGAGCTCGAAAAAATGGGGTTTGTTGTCTATCGGATTTGGTCAACAAATTGGTTCCAAGACAAAGAAGTGGAAATGCAAAAACTATTAAAATTCATTGATTCGCAAAAGATATAAAATGCAGAAAATCACTGCTTCAAAACTTTATGATTTCATTCAATGCCCTCACAAAGTATGGCGTGATGTTTATGGACCGCTAGACGAAAGGATAAAAGAACCCAATCCATTTGTCCAATTGCTTTGGGACAAGGGTACTAGTCATGAAAAGGAAATCGTTTCAAAGATTGGTGAATATCTTGATTTGGGTGACATACCTTTTTCTGAACGAGCAGAGAAAACCACTGTAGCAATGAAAAACAAAACTCCGTTGATCTATCAAGGAGTAATAACTTCTGGTGAGCTTTTTGGGATTCCCGATTTATTAAAACTTATGCCTGATGGTCAGTATATGCCAATTGATATTAAATCTGGCAAAGGGTTTGAAGGTGCAGACCAGTCAGATGATGAACCCGGTAAACCCAAGAAGCATTATGCTGTTCAACTTTGCTTATATAGTGAAGTGTTGATCAATCTGGGCTTTGCAAAGGATCGCATTGGCTCAATAATTGATATTTCAGGAAACACAGTTGACTATCCATTAATGGGACAGCAAGGGCTAAGAAATCCGCTAACTTGGTGGGATGAATACGAGAAGATAAAGATAGCTGTGAGACTACTACTTGAGGATAAGACGAGAAATAAGCCAGCGTTAGGTGGCACATGCAAGCTTTGTGACTGGAGCAAAAGCTGCAAAAAGTGGTGCAAAGAAACCGAAGATTTAACTAATATATTCTATCTTGGTCGCGGCAAAAGAGATGTGCTTAATGATGATCTCGGGATAAATAGAGTTGCAGAAATTTTGGAGCTAGATATTACGGGTCTAATGGAAAAGAAGAAAAAGGATAAAACTTTTTTGATAGGCATTGGAGACACCACGATTCAGAAAATAGTTCAGAGAGCGAATGTTATAGTCGACTCAAAACCGATCTTTTATCAAGCGATTACCTTCCCGACCGTCTCCAGAGAGCTATTCTTTGATATTGAAAATGACCCGACCCAAGATCTTGTTTATATGCATGGAGTCTGTGAAAGAGCTGGAGACAAGACTATATTTAAGCCGTTTGTTGCAAAATCAAACAATGCTCAAGCAGAAAAGGAAGCATGGCAAGAATTTTGGGATTATATTCGCTCATTAGATGATGACTATGCTGCCTATTACTATTCACACCACGAGAAAACCACCTACAGACACATGCGGGAACTTTATCCAGAGGTAGTCAGCGAAGAGGAGCTAGAAAACTTTTTCAGTCGTCCGAATACAATAGACTTATATACGGATATCATTTTGAAGTACACTGATTGGCCGTTATATAGCTACTCAGTAAAAGAAATTGCCACATATCTGGGTTTCAAGTGGCGTGACGCCACTCCTTCCGGCGCACTATCAATTCAGTGGTATAACAACTACTTAGAAAAAAATGATCCGGCAATATTGACCAGAATTCTTGAATACAATGAGGATGATTGTATTGCGATGATGGTGATAAAAGACGAGATTGAAAAATTACAAAGCGCGGACCAATAAGATTAGGAAATTTCGATGAAACCAATTAAAAAGATTGCCGGTGAGTTGCTATTATATTTTTATACTCTGCAACGAAAACAGGGCATTCCTATCGCAGAGCATGTGAGATTTAAGAACCATTGGGGCGGTCCAATCTCTGTTACAGGCGATGGCTCGTTCGAAAAGACAATTTTAAAGATTGGCAATGGCTCAGATATCGATGTCTTTAACGCCATAAATTATCTCTTGGAAAAAAACTTTATCGACTGTAAAGCTAGTACAGATACGGGTGGATATAGCTACATATGGCTTAAAGTCTCTGCTTTTGGAATTGATATCATTGAGGGCATTGAAAGGAGCAAGGAAGCGAAAAATGAATTTTCTGTCAATTTTAATATTAAGCTAGCAGACAATATAAACATTGACAGCCTTATTAAAAATGAGCTGGGTAGTCTAATAAAAGCATCTCTCATTTAGGGTATAAAAACCGCTTGTTTTTGCTAAAAGAAGAAAGGAAGGAAAATATGTCGTGGATCATATTTCTACTCATAGGAATACTCATTGGAATATTTGCCGGCTATTTTATTGGCAAGCGTCAAAGTGGCGAAAACTATGTCAATTATTCCGAGCGGATGAAGAGTGAGAACTTGGGTAAGATTCGGAATTATCTAAAATCAGCCGATAGTAAAATCAGCAATGGAGATGTCCGTAAGCTTCTCCATGTATCCGATTCTACAGCCTGCCGGTATCTCAACGACTTGGAAAAAGAAGGGCTGATAAAACAAGTCGGAACTGATGGACCAAAAGTATATTACAGAAAGAACTAAAACAATCGCCTCACCGCAATTGATTAACCGATCTCAAAACCCTATAATCAAATTACCTAGTAATAAATGAGGAATTTTTATGCAATGTCCAGTATGTAAAGTTAACCTTGTGTTAAGTGAAAGACAAGGAGTAGAAATTGATTATTGTCCAGAGTGTCGTGGAGTTTGGCTCGATCGCGGAGAGATAGATAAGATTATCGAACGATCTAATAGCTATGACTCTAATAGAATAGAAGAACACTCTGATCGGCAACGAGACACTTACCAGGAGCGCAATCGAGAAGATTACTATGAAAAAGATAAATATCATAAGAAAAAAAGAGGTGGTTTTCTTGGTGATCTATTAGATTTTGGAGATTAAAGTGTCTGGTATCTCGCTTTTACAAGATAAGCTAAAGGACGCAAGAAGCAAGAGAGTTATCTTTGTCTCTCATTGTTTGTTGAACGAAAATACGCGCTACCTAGGCGGTGCGACGAGAAAGGGTGCGATCTTTGAGCTAATCGAGGAGCTGAAAAAGAAAGATGTCGGTATCGTTCAGATGAAATGTCCCGAACAAAAGGCTTGGGGCGGAGTACTAAAAAAAGAAATGCTTAGAGCTTACGGAGCAAAAGATATCCCTGCTTTTCTGCGGAAAATTTACTTGAATAGTTTTATCAGTCGAACAAAGAAGATATACTCGCGGATTGCTTTTGATGTTGCAGGTGATATCAGCGATTATATTCAGTCAGGCTATGAGGTTGTAGGCATTATCGGTGTAAAAGGATCGCCTTCCTGTGGGGTTTCTAATGCAATTGATATCAAAAAATCTGCCGAATATCTGGTCGGGATTGATGTCAACTCAATAAACAAAGAGGAGCTGAATAAAAAGTTTTACCGAGAGTTATCGTCCAAATCGCAAGGACTATTTATCGAAGCCCTCAAAGTAGAATTAGCCAAAAAGAAACTAGATGTTCCATTTTTCGAACACGACTTGCCAAGCGAAATTGAGGGTGAATATAAGAATATTTTGGGGGTATAGATGCCTGAATTTAAAGAAATCGAAGTTTTATCTGACGGCTTGAAACTTTACGGAAAGCTATATCTCGCCGACAAGTCAAAGCCGACCATTATATTACTCCATGGGCTTGGTTTTCATTCTTTTGAATATAACGATCTTGCTCCCCTTCTGGTTCAACAAGGCTATAATTGTCTTGCCTTTGATTTTCGTTCTTGCGGCAGAAGCGAGGGAAAAAGAGGATATTGGACAATTGATGACTATGTTGAGGACACGAAAAAAGTTATTGATTATGTCAGCGCAAATGTCTGTGAAAATATTATTCTCTTTGGAAATAGCCTTGGCGCGGATGTTGCAATCAAGACAACGGCCAAATATCCCAAATCAATAAAAGCAATTATTTCGGCAAACTGTGCCACAAGAATCGCTGACTTTGCTCTGACACCATTTCGTCGATTTCTGCTGAATCTTTTGCGTCTTGTGAGATTTATCCCATTTCGGATTAGCGTAAATTATTTTATCCCTTATGAACTGATATTCGAGGATAAAAAAAGAGCCAGAGAATTGTATAAAGATGAGTCGGTAACGGACGCTCGAAAATTTGCGCTATCAACCTATGAAGATATTTTCAGCTGGGATATGACTAAAATTGCGCCGAAAGTTAAAGTGCCAATTCTGATTCTGCAAGGCAAGAAAGATCGGCTGCAGCCCTTGAGCCAGGCAGAACTTTTGTACTCGGTAGCGAACGAACCGAAGAAATTGGTGCTGACCGAGACAGGGCATCTACCCAATATTGAGAACTCAAAATATTTGGCCGGTATCGTCACAGGGTGGCTTACCAGCATCAGAATATAAAAATATGGTAAATCGCCTCACCCACCTGAGGCGATTGTTTTGCCCTAGCCAGCTAGGGCAAAAATACAGGGATTTTGAAGCTAAATCTGCAAAAATTGTTACACTTACCCTTACAGATATAAGGTGTAGGTCGGGTTTGGTAAAAAGTGATAAGTCAGACAAAAATCAAAATATAAACTCATAAAGCAAAAACTAATAACACAATCACTAAATCTCAATCCCAAACAAACCAGTAAACTAATCCCTAGATCAATAAAATTCTCAAATTAAATAATGGGGGTTGCCCTTCGCCCCTATGCCTGGCGGACCCTATAAAAGGCGGGCAAGTGGAAGAGGCATTACCTTAATGTAGCTAGAGCGTAGCGGAAGCAATTTAAAAGTGTGCCGACAACCACGCGCGCCCCTAGCCAGGCATGTCTCAAACAATCGATGAACTAGATAGCAAGTATTACTTATTCATATCGCCAAATATAACATTTGCACCAGAGGGGCGAACCCCCGCACCTTGATTTTAAGCCAGAGCGAAGCGGCGGCAATAAATAGATAAATCGGGGGTGGCATCGGCGAGCGCGTACACTTACGTGGCGAGCCGATGACGGAGGAAGGCAACAATGGCGGCGTCTCCAAGACACTGATGGCAAAAAGCTTAATAGCGGCGACCCTTAGGGAGGCGCACGAGAGTTCATCCAAGACAAGATCAAACAGCCGAAATGCCCCATCCTTATGTGAAGTCGCAACAAAGTGAAGGCTGTCTATTTGTTCTATTATTCCTCGCCCCCTCAAAAATCCCCAGCGAGCCACCGCACCAAGCCGCCCCCACTCGGCTGGTGCGGGGCGAGCAGAATTAAAGCAAAACATACATTGGAAGCGAGAGCGCCCCGACCCCCACTTCG
>Ga0172374_1002897_pt1 | contig 10602 bp, 9 predicted proteins | sample LakKiv3m_FD_114536 | JGI IMG/M metagenome (GOLD analysis project Ga0172374, IMG submission 114536) | Freshwater microbial communities from Kabuno Bay, South-Kivu, Congo - kab_092012_10.3m | ecosystem: Environmental > Aquatic > Freshwater > Lake | place: Democratic Republic of the Congo... | reverse complement strand
ATTTGTCGCCGGGAGCGCAATACGTAAAAGAACGGCTCCTTTTCAGGAGCCGTTTTGTTTTGGGCCCGTCAATGCGGGTTTTTCTGCATCTCGGAAACCGCATCGGTGAAACATTTGCGCGCTTCCTCCGGCGATTTGCGCCCGTCAAGGGCGGCGCGGCAGGCGCTTCTGGCTCTCACAAAGCTTAATCCGCCAATCTTCGGCCAGCCTTCCGTTAGCAACGTCAGCGCTTCAGAGGGGCCGGCGACGACACTCTTGCCGTTCGCCTCAAGATTGACCTCGACCGGTTCTGTCCATCTCTCGTTCTTCATCGTGCACCTCCCAGAGCAACGCGATCCCGAAATACACCCGACAGCGGAGCAACCCATGAACGCAGCCGTGTGTCACTGCCGCTTAGAATATGCGCAAGCGAGTGAATTGACAACGGGGATCAGCGGAAGCCGAAAAACGACAGAATTGCCAGTACGATAACGACGAGGCCGACGATGTAGATGATCTGGTTCATGATTTTCTCCTTGGCTGCTTGTCATCACCTTAACGTGAGGGAGAAGACGAGGTTCCAGAGATCATAAGAATTTAATCACGTACTAAAATGTTGCGGACGTTCCATTGCAAATGGCCGGACTTCACTTCCGCAGGATCACCCAGATGGCGTGAATAATGCCGGGTACATAACCGCACAGCGTCAAAAGAATATTGAGCCAAAAATGCAGGCCAAGCCCGACCTGAAGGAACACACCGACGGGCGGAAGAAGGATGGCGATAAGAATACGAATGACGTCCACGATGACTGGCTTTCTGGTTGAGAGTGACTTGCCGGTCAACGTATTGCGGGCTGTTTGGTTTCAAACACTTTTGCCGTGACGATCACGCGTCGGTCGAACGGCCTTACCTATGATCGTCGCGGGTTGCGTTCGACATCTCATGTTTCGCCGCGCGCGCCAGGAATCCAGACCGCGTCAGCCCTCTGGTCTCTGCGAAGGCATCAATTGCCTTCAGGACGTCTTCCGGGAGCGTGATGTTGAGACGAACGGACTTCCTGCTCTCTGCCTTGAGGGCAACGAGGATGGCAACGCTATCCCTGTTTTCTGCATCCGCCATGATGGTATCGAGAGAAGACGCTTCGGGAATGGCTTCGCCATCCTCGATCATACCTTCAACATGGAGCGCCAAAGCTTCTTCCGCCATTCGGCGCGCGTCATCAAGATCAGTGCCCGCAGTCACGACACCGGGAAAATCGGGGAAAGAAACGCCGTAATCGCTATCAGCGTCCTTATGGATCAGTCCGATATAGTTACGCATGGTTCACCTCAGTTTCAGTCCGGATTGTTTTTCAATGCTTTTAAGCGTGCCGATCGGCAAATCTCTCTTCGGGTGAGGAACAGTGACGCGGCCTGGTTTGGTTGGATGTTTGAATTGAACGTGACTACCTATCGTGCTCACCTCGTACCAGCCATCCGCTTTCAAGGCCGAAATGATGTCGCCGCTTTTCATGTGTGTATTGATACACACAATCATCTCGAAAGTCAATAATTGGGGATTATGTTTGATTGACGAAGTCTGACGGTCAAGGAACCCCGACGTGTTATCGAGTTTCTGTCACCACGTAGAGGCGTGTAAAATCGAAGCTGTCGATCCCGCGGTATTAAATGAGTTTTCATTTTGCTTGGAAATGGTGCCGCTTACGTGACTCGAACACGTGACCCCGTCATTACGAATGACGTGCTCTACCAACTGAGCTAAAGCGGCCCGAACATGACCCGTCTGTTGCGGATCAGCTTCATGGCGGGCTGATACAGGCAATGCTGACGGATTTCAAGCCTTGAATACGCGGCTTTTGAAATTTCCGCAAAAAGCTTTGCCTGCTTATTGTTTGCGGGCGGCGTCAGGCCGTTGTGCAGATGCGGTTTTTCGCAGCCTTATATTCCCGCGCCAGCCGATCGACGAGGTCTGCCACCGGCTCCACGGCCTTGACCGCGCCAATACCCTGGCCGGCGCCCCAGATGTCCTTCCAGGCCTTTGCCCCGCCGGTTGCCGTTTCGAAGTCCATCTTGGAGGGGTCCGCTTCGGGCAGGTCGTCGGGATCCATGCCGGAGGCGACGATGGAGCTTTTCAGGTAGTTGCCATGAACGCCGGTGAAATAATTCGAATAGACGATGTCTTTCGCTTGGGCGTCCACGATCGCTTGTTTGTAGCCGTCGGAAGCGCGCGCTTCCTGCGTGGCAATGAAGGGCGAGCCGATATAGGCCATGTCCGCGCCCATGGCCTGTGCCGCGAGGATGGAACCGCCATTGGCGATGGCGCCGGCCAGCAATAGCGGGCCATCAAACCATTCGCGGATTTCCTGAACAAGCGCGAAGGGTGACAACGTGCCGGCATGTCCGCCGGCGCCGGTTGCCACCGCAATTAGCCCGTCCGCGCCCTTGCGGATGGCGGAGCGGGCGTGACGATCATTGATCACATCGTGCAGCACGATGCCGCCATAGGAATGGACCGCCGCATTGACCTCAGGCACGGCGCCGAGCGAGGAAATCACCACCGGCACCTTATATTTGACGCAGAGGCCGAGATCATGTTCCAGCCGGCGATTGGACATGTGCACGATCTGGTTGACCGCAAAGGGGGCAGCCGGACGATCCGGGTTGGCGCTGTTATGGGCGGCAAGCTCTTCGGTAATCATCGCCAGCCATTCGTCCAGCTGGCTTTCGGGCCGCGCGTTCAGCGCCGGGAAAGCGCCGATGACACCCGCCTTGCATTGTGCCAGCGTCAATTGCGGATGCGAAATAATGAATAGCGGTGATGCTATGACCGGAAGACGCAGATTGTCTTTCAGCACGGACGGCAGCATGTTTCCTCCCATGAATTACGTTTACGCGCACGTAAGTTAATATCGTGTTCGGCGACGGATTGAAAGCGAAAACCGCGCCGTATCGGCGTCACAAATCTGCGTTCGCAGCGCCACAATGGATCGATTTTCCCCAAGCCAATCCGGTCTTTATAACAAACGATGCTTGCGGAGGCGCGGCATAGCCGTTACCGAATCGTAAACCAATGGCGCAGCGCCGCATATTTTTGCACAGCGCAACAGAACAAGGATCGGTCGTGAGCGGACTGGAAACGGCAATCAGAAATGCTCTGGAAAAATCGGACAGATCGAACGCCGAAGTTCGTGCACGGATTTACCAATCATCCCGCCAGGCGCTGGAAGCTGGCCTGCGCAAGCAGGGCATAGACGAACCACAGGTCGTCGCCCAGCAACGCCAGCGGCTTGAAAGCCTCATTCATGTCATTGAAAATGAAGAGCGTAACCGGCTTCTGGACAGGGTGGAACAGCAATTGCGGCCACCACTGCCGGAGAGTGCCGCCCATGATGAACCCTCGGTCGATCCCGTTTCGCAGCCACAGCACCACGGCGATATTGCCGTCGAGCCGGAACTGCGTGGCGAAACGCGTGACGCGCGGCCGGGCGTCGCTGCTGCTGAAGAGCCGCTAAGTGCCGGTCGGCGCAATGCAAAGCCATCCAGGAGAGGATCCAGCGCGGGCGATGCCTCGCTTGCTTTCCGCCCGGAAGGCGCTGTTGGCCGCCGCAAGCGCCGCGGACTTTTTGCAAGGCTTTTCATATATGTGACGCTTCTCGCCTTCATCGGTTTCGGCGCCTGGTGGGTCTATTCGTCCGGCCTGCTGCTGTCGCCCGCGCAGCGCGATACCAGCGTGCCCAATCCGCCAGCCCAGGTCCAGGCTGAGGATTTCAACGGCGCAGAACCGGCGCCGAGCCTCTCCGCCGGCCGTGGTTTCTCCGATGACTGGGTGGAACTCTTTAATGCCGAGCGCGGCAGCGCCGGAGTTTCGGCAGGCCCGCGCGCCACGGTCGAAAACATCGCCACACCTGCCGGCAAGGCGATAAAGGTGACGTCGAGAAGTGTTTCGCAGGATGGTGCTGTTAGCGTCGAGGTTCCGGTGGAAGTCATGCGCGACATGGCGGGCAAGTCCTCGACCATATCGATCACGCTGCAATCATCCAGCGACCGGCAGACACAGGTTTCCGTCGCCTGCGATTTCGCCACGCTTGGAGATTGCTCACGTCACCGCTTTACGGCCACGGCTGAAAGGGCGGATATGCTGCTGAACGCGACATTCGAGCGCTCGCTCGCTCCTAACGCGCCCGGCAAAATCTTCATCAACAGCGACATTGACGGCAACAGCCGCCCGGTCAATCTTTACTCCGTGCGCATTCTGCCCGGCCAGTAAGACTGACAGGAAGAATGGCAAGCGCCGCCGTGAGGAGGCGCTTGCCTTCGTCTCCCCGTCCTATTTAAGAAACTCCGGACCCGACCCCAGTATCTTGTCGTCGATCTCGCCGATCACCTTCTTGTCCTTGCCGTCATAGTCGAGTGCATTGAGAATATGGCGGATCAGGTTCACACGGGCGCGGCGCTTGTCGTTGGCACGCACCACCGTCCAGGGGGCATCGTCGGTGTGGGTCTTTTCCAGCATCTCGTCGCGCTTTTGTGTGTAATCGTCCCATTTCGTCAGCGCCGCTATGTCCATATCCGAAAGCTTCCAGCATTTCAGCGGGCTGTGGCGGCGATCATGGAAGCGTTCGATCTGCGTCTCGCGGCCGATGTCGAGCCAGAACTTGAAAAGATGAATGTCCTCATGCACCAGCATCTTTTCCAGCCGCGGTGTTTCCTTGAGAAAGCGCTTGTGTTCTTCCGGGGTGCAAAATCCCATGACCGGCTCGACACCGGCGCGGTTATACCAGGAACGGTCGAAGAGAACGAATTCGCCGGCAGTCGGAAAATGTGAGATATAGCGCTGGAAATACCATTGGCCGCGTTCTGTTTCCGTCGGTTTGGTCAGCGCCACCACGCGGGCATAACGGGGGTTGAGATAGGCCCGGGCCGCAAAGATCGCGCCGCCCTTGCCCGCCGCGTCGCGGCCTTCGAAGACCGCCATCACCCGTTTGCCGGTGGCCTGCAGCCAGAACTGCACCTTCACCAGCTCCACCTGCAGCGCCTCCAGCGCAGCGTCGTAATCTTCCCGTTTCATTTTCTTGTCGTAGGGAAAGTCGCCTGCGGAGAGTTTTTTGTCCTCCACCCAGTCGGGAAGAACCGGATCGTCGATGTCGAAGCTGCGCGGCTTGCCGCCAATGGTAAGCTCCACCGCTCGCTTCTTCGTGTCTTCGGCCATATTTGTTCTCCGGCTATTGTTGTGTAAAGGCAACTCACCGCCAATGAGTTCATATCCACCGGCAGAATTCAAGTGAAAGAGGAGTGGCTGCGCATGGTGCGGCGCCGGGGACGATTGCGGCACAGATTTTGCGCATATACGTTGCGAAAAATGCGCGGTGATGAATCTCTGTCATGAAGCTGGCCTATGAGAATTCGATGCGCCGTCAGGTGAAAGTGGAAAGCAGGCTGAAATGGCAGTCATGGAAGGCGATCGTGGATTAAGGCTTTTGGGACGAAAGCTTGGCCGAAACTGGTTGCCCGTTCTCGTCGTCAGCATGCTGGCCATCGTGGCCGTTTCGGAACTACACACGCCCTATATGCCGGCCGTTCTTTGGTTCTGCGCCATCATCGCCATTCTTGCGGTTCGGGAACGGCCAGTGGCGCCCAAAACCGATGAAACCGCGGTTGCGGAAACGGATGAACCCGATGTGCCCGCCGAAAGTGTCATTTCCGGCGTCAGGGCCGGCCTTGCGGTGCTGGATACGCCGGTCTTCATCCTCGACAAGAATGCCAGCGTGCTGTTTCAGAACGGCGCGGCGGAACGTGCTTTCGGCCAGCTTCCGCCCGGCGCGCATATTTCCGCCCGCCTGCGATCTCCCGGTCTGCTGGATGTCATCCGCGAAACCATCACCACCGGCCAGCCCAATCAGGTCGAGCATTCGGAGCGTTTTCCATCCGAACGGGTCTTCATCGTTCGCATCGCCCGTGCGGATGCGGGGGAGGTGGCCGGCCCGCCATTTTACATATTGTCGTTCCGTGATGTGTCGGAGCTTCGCCGCATCGACCGGATGCGCAGCGACTTCGTCGCCAATGCCAGCCATGAATTGCGCACGCCGCTCGCCTCGCTGCGCGGCTTCATCGAAACCATGCAGGGCCCGGCTCGCAACGATCCGAAGGCACAGGAACGTTTCCTCGCCATCATGCTGGATCAGGCAACCCGCATGAGCAGGCTGGTGGATGATCTGATGTCGCTTTCACGGCTGGAGCTGCGGGCGAATATCGCGCCTGACCAGAAGGTCGACCTCGTCCCCGTCATCGGACATGTGCGGGACGCGCTGCTGCCGCTCGCCAATGAGCTGGATGTCGAGATCACCCTACATCTGCCCGACCGGCCGGCAGAAGTGCAGGGCGACCGCGACGAACTGGTGCAGGTGTTTCAAAATCTCGTTGAAAATGCTTGCAAATATGGACAGGAAGGCAAGGTCGTGGATGTCTGGCTGCGCGCCGAACCCGGCAAGCCGGTGGAAGTGAGCGTCATCGACAAGGGGCCGGGCATTCCCGCTGAACATGTGCCGCGTCTGACGGAGCGGTTTTATCGCGTCAGCGTCGCCGACAGCCGTTCCAAAAAAGGAACGGGTCTGGGGCTTGCCATTGTCAAGCACATCCTCACCCGCCACCGTGCCCGCCTCATCATCAAATCGGAATTGGGCAACGGTACGGACTTCACGGTCAGATTCTGACATAAAATATCTATCTGCTTTTACTGTCGTAAAATTTTATAAATTAAATCAATAATTTAGGTTGTCACAAATCTTTCACTGAAGTGACATAAAAGGATGTGGCTACGGTGGTTAAGAAAAGGTCGCCGAGCGCATGCTTTGAGCGAGTGCCGCTATCGGCCGCGTCCACAAACAAGCCCACGACGGGAGAGACAAATGAACATCCTTAAATTTTCCGCAGCAGCTCTGGTGGCTTCTGTCGCCTTCGCTGGCGCCGCCGCTGCTCGCGACCAGATCCAGGTTGCCGGTTCTTCCACGGTTCTGCCCTATGCCAAGATCGTTGCTGAAACCTTCGCCGAAACCTTCCCGAACTTCAAGGCTCCGGTTGTTGAGTCCGGCGGCACGGGCGGTGGTCTGAAGGCGTTCTGCTCCGGCGTTGGTGAAGGCACCATCGACATCGCCAACGCTTCGCGCGCAATCAAGAGCGACGAACTGGCCGCCTGTAAGGCTGCTGGCGTTGCCGACGTTCAGGAAGTGAAGATCGGTTACGACGGTATCGTCTTCGCAATGGACGCTTCCAACAAGGACATCAAGCTCGAGCCGAAGGATCTTTACCTCGCTCTCGCCGCTGAAATCGTCAAGGACGGCAAGCTCGTTGCCAACCCCAACAAGAAGTGGTCGGAAGTCAACAAGGAACTGCCTGATGTAGCGATTGCCGCTTACATCCCGGGTTCCAAGCACGGCACCCGCGAAGTCTTCGAAGAGAAGATCATGGCTGACGGCTGCAAGGAAGCCGGCGCTACCGACGCCATCAAGAAGATCGTCACCGATGCCAAGCAGGCAGCTGCAAAGTGCATCGCTGTCCGTAAGGATGGCGCCGCAGTCGACATCGACGGCGACTACACCGAAACGCTGGCCCGCATCGACGCCAACAAGACCGGCCTCGGCGTCTTCGGCCTCGCTTTCTATGAAAACAATGCTGACCGTCTGAAGGTTGCCACTGTTTCTGGCGTTGTTCCGTCCACCGAAACCGTTGCCAGCGGCAAGTACCCGGTTTCCCGTCCGCTGTTCTTCTACGTGAAGAAGGCTCACCTGGGCGTTATCCCGGGCCTCAAGGAATATGTCGAGTTCTTCGTTTCTGACGACATGATCGGCCCTGATTCCCCGCTCGCCAACTACGGCCTGGTTGCCGCTCCGGACAAGGAGCGCGAAGAAATCCGCGCCAAGTTCGCAGCCGGCGCTTCCATGTAATAAAGACGAGGGGCGCGGCTTGCCGTGCCCCTTGTTTCGCCCGGTGCCTCTCCGCTTCGGCGATTGTCTCCGGTTGACAGTTCCGATCCATCGCCATCCACATAATTGTTTATGGATTACAGATGGATAGGTTGTATCAACCTTGACGCTTGCCAGACTTTGATACAGTCAAAAGGCAGGCATCTCTGGCTGGTCCAGCAGTCTCGTTTTGATGACTTTTTGATTTGCCCGATATCGCACCGTGCTCTTGAGGCACGCCGAGGGAATTCTAATGAACACATCGATCCTTTTGCTGATACTGGCGCTGATCGGCATCGGCAGTTATCTGCTCGGCAGCCGCCGCGCCATTGCTCTGTCTGGCGGGCGCCCCGCCAGCATGCATTCCCGTGCCGGTTATCACGGCTCCTACGCGGTCGTCTGGGCGGTGTTGCCCGCGGCGTTCATTCTCTGTGTCTGGCTCGTTATCAGCCCGCTGGTCGTCACTTCTGCCGTGCGCGGCAATTTTCCCGAAGATGTGCGCGCCCAGTCCGAGGCGCAGCAAAGCCTGACATATGGCATGGTGAGCTCCATCGCCCGTGGTCTTCAGCGCCTGACGGCGGAAGAAACTGCGCAGGCAGACGCGGATACAGCCGCGGTAAGGCCGCTTCTGGCATCGAAAGGCGTCGCGATCGCCGGCGATCCTGAGCGTTATATGGTCGATGCTGCCCAGACGCTGAACACGATGACCACTACAAGCCGCATCGCGATGATCGTCATCGTGCTGGCGGCCGCGTTCGCCGGCGCCGCTTATGCGCTGCGTTCGATCGCTCCGCGCTTTCGGGCCCGCAACAAGGTTGAAAGGGTCATTCTCGCATCCTTGCTTGTTGCCTCGTCCATCGCGATCTTGACGACCATCGGCATCGTCCTGTCGATGCTGACGGAAGCCATCCAGTTCTTCACCATGGTTCCGGCACACCAGTTCTTTTTCGGAACCGTGTGGGATCCACGTTTTGCCGCCGCCGGTGCAACGGACTCCTCCGGCCAGTTCGGCCTCATCCCGCTGCTTGCCGGCACGCTCTATATCGGCTTCGTCGCCATGCTGGTCGCGGTCCCGGTCGGTCTGTTTTCGGCGATTTACATGTCGGAATACGCTTCGCCGCGCCTGCGTTCAGTGGCAAAGCCGCTGCTCGAGGTGCTCGCCGGTATTCCCACGATCGTCTACGGCTTCTTCGCGCTGACGACGGTGGGTCCTTTCCTGCGAGACATTTCCACGCAGATCAGCGGTCTCACAACCGGCAACTATGCCAATTTCATCCAGGCGCAGAGCGTCATTACCGCCGGCTTTGTGATGGGCATCATGCTCATTCCCTATGTCTCGTCACTGTCAGACGATATCATCACCGCTGTGCCGCGTTCTTTGCGCGACGGTTCTCTCGGTCTTGGTGCCACGCGCTCTGAAACCATCAAGAAGGTCATCGTTCCTGCCGCTCTTCCCGGCATCGTCGGCGCCGTGCTGATGACGGCGTCGCGTGCGATCGGCGAAACGATGATTGTGGTTCTCGCCGCCGGTGTTGCGGCCCGCCTGCAGATCAACCCGTTCGAACCGATGACCACGGTGACGGTCAAGATCGTCAGCCAGCTGACCGGCGACCTTGAATTCACCTCGCCGCAGACGCTTGTCGCCTTCGCGCTGGGCATCACGCTTTTCGCCATCACGCTTTGCCTGAATATCTACGCGCTTTACATCGTGCGCAAATACCGGGAGCAATATGAATGACCGACATCGTTTCTCCCACAGCCGGTGCTGCCGCCGGAAATAGCGCCACGCGCCGTGATATCGGCATCAAGCGCCGCTATGCCGCGGAACGCCGCTTCCGCGCCTATGGAATGGCAGCGATTTCCTTCGGCCTCATCTTCCTCTTCCTGCTGCTCTGGTCGGTCGTATCCAAGGGGTACACCGCCTTCCAGCAGACGATGATCACGGTTCCGGTCGAGTTTTCCGAACTGATCATCGATCCGAAGAATGAGCGGGCCGCAAACCCCGCAAAGCTGATGACGGCCAATTATCCCGTTCTCGCCCGAGATGCGGTTGCCAAGGTTCTCGGCGTCGCGCCGACGGACCGCGCCGGTCTGCGCGCTGTCAACGTCATGATCTCCGACAGCGTCCGCACCCAGCTGCGCGACATCGTCGTCGCCGATCCTGCCGTCATCGGCACCACACGCAACGTCACGCTTCTCGCATCGGGCGATGTGGATAGCGCCTTCAAGGGCCAGGTCGATCTGACGGTGGATGAAGCCAACCGCCGTATCTCGAACCAGCAGCTCGGCTGGATGAATCAGCTCGCCGAAGGCGGCCAGCTTGGCAAACATTTCAACACCGGCATCTTCGTCAACGGCAATTCGAGCCGTCCGGAAGCGGCAGGTGTCGGTGTGGCGCTGATCGGTTCCTTCTATATGATGATGATCGTGCTGGTTCTGTCGCTGCCGATCGGTGTCGCAGCCTCCATCTATCTCGAGGAATTCGCGCCGAAGAACCGTTTGACGGACCTTATCGAGGTGAACATCAACAATCTCGCGGCAGTTCCCTCGATCGTTTACGGTCTGCTCGGCCTTTCCGTCTTCATCAACTTCATGGGCTTTCCGCGCTCGGCCTCTCTGGTCGGCGGCCTTGTCCTGACGCTGATGACACTGCCGACGATCAT
>Ga0172374_1002894_pt1 | contig 10606 bp, 8 predicted proteins | sample LakKiv3m_FD_114536 | JGI IMG/M metagenome (GOLD analysis project Ga0172374, IMG submission 114536) | Freshwater microbial communities from Kabuno Bay, South-Kivu, Congo - kab_092012_10.3m | ecosystem: Environmental > Aquatic > Freshwater > Lake | place: Democratic Republic of the Congo... | reverse complement strand
ACACGGCGCGGCGCCGGAGTCGCACAAAGGGCCGGAGCCCGAGGCTGGACCTATCGAAGCTCAGGGCCTGGGTTGGACCAGCAACTTCGGCAGTGGCTTCGGCAAGGATACGGTTTCCAGTGGCCTGGAAGTGACCTGGACGAAGACGCCTGCGCTGTGGAGCAACAATTTCTTCGAGAACCTGTTCAAGTTCGAGTGGGAGCTGACCAAGTCCCCCGCTGGAGCCAAGCAGTGGGTGGCCAAGGACGCGCCGGAGATCATCCCGGACGCGCACGTACCGGGCAAATTCCACAAGCCGACCATGCTCACCACCGACCTGACCCTGCGCTTCGATCCGGAGTTCGGCAAGATCTCCAAGCGCTTCTATGAAGATCCGCAGGCCTTCGCCGATGCCTTCGCGCGCGCCTGGTACAAGCTGACCCACCGCGACATGGGGCCGAAAGCCCGCTACCTGGGCCCGGAAGTGCCGAAAGAGGACCTGATCTGGCAGGACCCGCTGCCCGCTGCCACCCACAACCCGACTGCTGCCGATATTGCCGATCTGAAAGCGAAGATCGCCGCCTCCGGACTGTCCGTGGGTGATCTGGTGTCCGTGGCCTGGGCTTCGGCCTCGACCTTCCGCGGTGGCGACAAGCGTGGTGGTGCCAACGGTGCGCGCCTGGCTTTGGCGCCGCAGAAGGATTGGGCCGCCAACCAGCGGGCGATCAAGGTGCTGCCGAAACTGGTGGAAATCCAGCAGGCATCCGGCAAGGCCTCCCTGGCCGATGTGATCGTGCTGGCCGGTAATGTCGGTGTCGAACTGGCCGCCAAGGCTGCCGGTGTGACGGTAGACGTACCCTTCGCGCCAGGCCGTGTCGATGCGCGTCAGGATCAGACCGATGTCGACTCCTTCGATGTGCTGGAGTCTGCTGCCGATGGTTTCCGCAACTACAGCAAAGGCAACCTGGGCGTGCCCACCGAGGCGATGCTGATCGACAAGGCGCAGTTGCTGACACTGACCGCGCCGGAGATGACTGCGCTGGTCGGCGGCCTGCGTGTGCTGGGCGCCAACTACGATGGCAGTCAGCATGGCGTGTTCACCGACAAGGTCGGTGTGCTGTCCAACGATTTCTTCGTCAACCTGCTGGATATGGGCACCGTATGGAAGGCAGCCGATGACAGCAACGAAGTCTTCGAAGGGCGTACACGCAAGGATGGCCAGGTGAAATACACCGCCACCCGCAACGACCTGGTGTTCGGCTCCAACTCGGTGCTGCGCGCTTACGCCGAGGTCTACGCCAGTGCTGATGGTAAGGAGAAGCTGGTCAAGGACTTCGTCGCCGCCTGGACCAAGGTGATGAACCTGGATCGTTTCGATCTGGCCTGAGCCTGAGTGGCGCACCGACGGTGCGTCAGTAAACCGCAACGCCTCCCTCGTGGAGGCGTTGTGCTTTTGCTTGACCGAACCGGGCGTCAGGCGGAGCATTGCCCCCTGCTCACGAATGCAACAAGGATTGCCGGCATGAAAGGCCATACCGAGGTCATCGACTATCTCAAGCACTTGCTCAAGGGCGAGTTGGCTGCTCGCGACCAGTACTTCATTCATTCACGGCTGTATGAGGACTGGGGCTTCAGCAAGCTCTACGAGCGCATCAATCACGAGATGGAAGAGGAAACCCAGCACGCCGATGCGTTGCTCAAGCGCATCATCTTTCTCGAGGGCGTGCCGGACATGGTGCCCAACGCTTTCACGTTCGGGCAGACCGTACCCGAGGCACTGAAGCTGGATCTGGCCCTGGAGTACGAAGTGCGCGCGGCCCTGAGCAAGGGCATCGAGCTGTGCGAGAAGCACCAGGATTACCAAACCCGCGACATCCTTCTGGTCCAGCTCAAGGACACCGAGGAAGACCACGCCTACTGGCTGGAGATTCAGTTGCAGCTGATCGACAAGCTGGGGCTGGAGAAGTACCTGCAAAGTCAGATGTAAGCTGACCTGCCAAAAAGAGCCCCGCATCTGCGGGGCTCTTTCGTTTCAGGCGCGGTCGCGTTCCAGCAACGGTTTGAGGAAGTGTCCGGTGTGCGATGCCGGGTTGGCCGCCACCTCTTCCGGTGTGCCGGTGGCGATGATCATGCCGCCCTTGGAGCCGCCCTCGGGGCCGAGATCCACCAACCAGTCGGCGGTCTTGATCACGTCCAGGTTGTGTTCGATCACCACCACGGTATTGCCGTGGTCGCGCAGGCGGTGCAGCACGTCGAGCAGTTGCTGGATATCGGCGAAGTGCAGGCCGGTGGTCGGCTCATCGAGGATATACAGGGTCTTGCCGGTATCGCGCTTGCTCAGCTCGCGACTCAGCTTGACCCGCTGCGCCTCGCCGCCGGACAGGGTGGTCGCGCTCTGCCCCAGCTTGATATAGGACAGACCGACGTCCATCAGTGTCTGCAGCTTGCGGGCAATGGCCGGCACTGCGTCGAAGAAGGTGCGTGCTTCCTCGATGGTCATGTCCAGCACTTCAGTGATGCTCTTGCCCTTGTACTTCACTTCCAGGGTTTCGCGGTTGTAGCGCTTGCCCTTGCACACGTCGCACGGCACGTAGATGTCCGGCAGAAAGTGCATTTCCACCTTGATCACGCCGTCGCCCTGGCACGCCTCGCAGCGCCCGCCCTTGACGTTGAAGCTGAAACGGCCCGGGCCATAACCGCGCGAGCGCGATTCCGGCACACCGGCGAACAGTTCGCGGATCGGTGTGAACAGGCCGGTGTAGGTGGCCGGGTTGGAGCGCGGCGTGCGGCCGATCGGGCTCTGGTCGATGTCGACCACCTTGTCCAGGTGCTGCAGGCCGTCGAAGGAATCGTGCGGCGCCGCTTCCAGGGTGGTCGCACCGTTCAGTGCCGTAGCAGTGAGCGGGAACAGGGTGTTGTTGATCAGCGTCGACTTGCCCGAGCCGGACACGCCGGTGACGCAGGTGAGCAAGCCCACCGGAATCTCCAGATCGACATTGCGCAGGTTGTTGCCCCGTGCGCCCTTGAGTTTGAGCAGTTTCTTCTTGTCACGCGGGGTGCGCTGCGCCGGATAGCGGATCTTCTCGCGGCCGGACAGGTATTTGCCGGTCAGCGAGTCGGGGTGATTCATCACCTCGTCCGGCGTGCCTTCGGCGACGATGCGTCCGCCGTGTACGCCAGCGCCCGGGCCGATATCGACCACGTAATCGGCCATGCGGATGGCGTCTTCGTCGTGCTCGACCACGATCACCGTATTGCCCAGGTTGCGCAGGTGGTTGAGTGTACCCAGCAGGCGCTCGTTGTCGCGCTGGTGCAGGCCGATGGACGGCTCGTCGAGGATGTACATCACGCCCACCAGGCCGGCGCCGATCTGGCTGGCCAGACGGATGCGCTGCGCTTCGCCGCCGGACAGGGTGTCGGCGCTGCGATCCAGGGTCAGGTAGTCGAGGCCGACATTGACCAGGAACTGCAGGCGCTCGCGGATCTCCTTGAGGATCTTCTCGGCGATCTCGCCGCGGCGGCCGGTCAGGTGCAGGTTGGCCACGTAGTCGCAGGCGTCGCCGACCGGCAGGCCGGTCACCGCCGGCAGGGTCTTTTCGCCGACCCAGACATGCCGCGCTTCGCGGCGCAGGCGCGTGCCCCGGCAATCGGGGCAGGGCTGGGTGCTGAGGAACTTGGCCAGCTCCTCGCGCACGCTGGCCGACTCGGTCTCACGGTAGCGGCGCTCGAGGTTGGGAATGATGCCTTCGAAGGGGTGCGAGCGTTTGACAATGTCGCCGCGGTCGTTGAGGTACTTGAAGTCGACGCTCTGCGTACCGCTGCCGAACAGGATGACTTTCTGGTGTTCGGCAGCCAGGTCGTCGAAGGGCTTTTCCAGGCTGAAGCCATAATGTGCGGCCAGCGAGCCGAGCATCTGGAAGTAGTAGACGTTGCGTCTGTCCCAGCCGCGTATGGCGCCTTCGGCCAGGGTCAGTTCGCCATTGACCAGGCGCTTGACGTCGAAGAACTGCTTCACGCCCAGACCGTCGCAGGTCGGGCAGGCGCCGGCCGGGTTGTTGAAGGAGAACAGCTTGGGTTCCAGCTCGCTGATCGAGTGGCCGCAATGCGGGCAGGCGAAGCGCGCGGAGAAGATGATTTCTTCGCCTGGCTCATCGTCCATGGGGGCGGTCAGGGCGATGCCGTCGGCCAGGCCGAGGGCGGTCTCGAAGGATTCGGCCAGCCGCTGCTGCAGGTCTTCACGGACCTTGAAACGATCCACCACCACGTCGATGGAATGCTTCTTCTGCTTGTCCAGCTTGGGCAGCTCGTCCAGCTCGAACAGCTTGCCGTTGACCCGTGCACGGACGAAACCCTGGGCGCGCAGCTCCTCGAACACCGACAGATGTTCGCCCTTGCGCTCGCGGACCACCGGTGCCAGCAGCATCAGCTTGCGGCCTTCCGGCAGGGCCAGCACCTGGTCGACCATCTGGCTGACGGTTTGCGCCTCGAGCGGCACGTCATGGTCCGGGCAGCGCGGAATGCCGGCGCGGGCATAGAGCAGGCGCAGATAGTCGTAGATTTCGGTGATGGTGCCGACGGTCGAACGCGGGTTGTGCGAGGTAGACTTCTGTTCGATGGAAATCGCTGGTGACAGGCCTTCGATGGTGTCGACATCGGGCTTTTCCATCATCGACAGGAACTGCCGGGCGTAAGCCGACAGCGACTCGACGTAACGGCGCTGGCCTTCCGCGTAAAGGGTATCGAAGGCCAGAGAGGACTTGCCGGAGCCGGACAGGCCGGTGATCACGATCAGCTTGTCGCGCGGCAGAGTCAGGTCGATGTTCTTCAGATTGTGGGTGCGAGCCCCACGGATCAGGATTTTGTCCACTTAGGGAACCTCTGAATGCTGTCTGCGTTGCCACTGCCGCTTCAAATTCAGGCGGCTTGCAACGGGCCTCGCTGGGCGGGCGGAAAACGGTCGAGTATAGGGCCAGGCGCTACCCTGCGGCAAAGTGTGCGCCTGTGCCGAAACGACGGCGGCTGCTAGAATCGCCGGCTGATTTCCTCAGGGTTCATTCGATGCACGATCCGCACAGCGAGCGCATGAGTAGTAGCGAGACCCGCGCGGCCGGCGGCCTGGCTATGGTGTTCGCGTTTCGTATGCTGGGTATGTTCATGGTGCTGCCGGTGTTGGCCACCTACGGCATGGATCTGGCGGGCAGTACCCCCGCGCTGATCGGCCTGGCCATCGGTGCCTATGGTTTGACCCAGGCTGTGCTGCAAATTCCCTTCGGCATGCTCAGTGACCGTATCGGCCGACGCCCGGTGATCTACGCAGGCTTGCTGATTTTTGCTGCAGGCAGCGTGCTGGCGGCCAATGCCGATTCGATCTGGGGCGTGATCGCCGGGCGTGTGCTGCAGGGGGCTGGAGCGATCTCGGCGGCGGTGATGGCGTTGTTGTCGGATCTGACTCGCGAGCAGCACCGCACCAAGGCCATGGCCATGATTGGCATGAGCATCGGTCTGTCGTTCGCCGTAGCCATGGTGGTCGGCCCGCTGCTGACTCGCGCCTTTGGTTTGTCCGGGCTGTTCTGGGCGACGGCGGCGATGGCGTTGCTCGGCATCCTGATCGTCGCCGGCATCGTGCCGAAAGACGCCGGCCCGCTGCAGCATCGCGAATCCGGCGTGGCGGCACAGGCGTTGTGGCCGACCCTCAAGCACGCCGATCTGCTGCGTCTGGACTTCGCCATCCTGGCCCTGCATGCAGTGCTCATGGCCAGTTTCGTCGCCTTGCCGCTGGCGCTGGTGGAGCAGGGCGGCTTGGTCAAGGAAGAGCACTGGTGGGTGTACCTCACCGCGCTGTTGATCGGCTTCTTCGGCATGGTGCCGTTCATCATCTATGGCGAGAAAAAACGCCAGATGAAGCGCGTGCTGCTCGGTGCGGTGACCGTGTTGCTGCTCTGCGAGCTCTACTTCGCTGTCTTCGGCAGCAGTCTGCGGGCGCTGGTACTGGGTATCGTGGTGTTCTTCACCGCTTTCAACCTGCTCGAAGCCTCGCTGCCGTCGCTGGTCAGCAAGGTGGCGCCGGCGGGCGGCAAGGGCACTGCGATGGGCGTCTATTCCACCAGCCAGTTCCTCGGCGCAGCCCTGGGCGGCATTCTCGGTGGCTGGCTGTACCAGCACGTGGGCCTGGGCGGTGTGTTCATCGGCTGCGCCGTGCTCTGTGCAATTTGGCTGGCTATTGCTGTTACTATGCGCGAACCGCCGTACGTGACCAGTTTGCGCCTGCCGCTCGATGCCGCGGCACTGGCCGATGTCGGACTGGTCGAACGCCTCAAGGCAACGCCGGGAGTGGCGGACGCCGTGGTGGTGGTCGACGAAGCGGCCATCTATATCAAAGTCGATACCCAACAAGTGGATCGCACGACGCTGGAAAGCCTGATCATATCGGTACCAGCGGCGTGCCGAGTCTAGGAGAACGTTATGGCCCGTGGGGTTAACAAAGTCATTCTGGTCGGCACCTGCGGCCAGGACCCGGAAACACGCTACCTGCCCAGCGGCAACGCGGTCACCAACCTGAGCCTGGCTACCAGCGAGCAGTGGACCGACAAGCAGACCGGGCAGAAGGTCGAGAAGACCGAGTGGCACCGCGTCGCCCTGTTCGGCAAGGTTGCCGAGATCGCCGGCGAGTACCTGCGCAAGGGTTCGCAGGTGTACATCGAAGGCAAGCTGCAGACCCGCGAGTGGGAAAAGGACGGCATCAAGCGCTACACCACCGAGATCATCGTCGACATGCAGGGCACCATGCAGCTGCTGGGCGGTCGTCCGAGCGGTGATGAAGGCGGCGCTCCGCGTCAATCGCGTCCTGCTCCGCAGCGCGAGCCGCAACAGGCCCCGCGTCAGGAGCGTCCTGCTCCACAGCAGGCCCAACCAGCGCCTGACTACGACAGCTTCGATGACGACATCCCGTTCTGATCTGAGCGGGCTCTAACCTATGCGAATGCGCCTGATGCTGCTGGGCGGTGGTAGTGCCCTGGGGCAAGCGCTGATCCGTCTTGGCGCCGAGGAAGACATCGGCTTCCTCGCGCCACGCCCGCCGGAAGATGGCTGGGATGCGGCGAGCCTTACCGAGTTGCTCGACGAGACCCGCCCGGATGCACTGATCAACCTGGCTTACTATTTCGACTGGTTCCAGGCCGAGTCGGTGGCCGAGTCGCGCCTGCAGACGCAGGAACGCGCGGTGGAGCGTCTGGCCGAGCTCTGCCAGCACCATTCCATCGTCTTGCTGCAGCCGTCCAGCTATCGAGTCTTCGATGGTTCGCGTGTCACCGCATACAGCGAAAAGGAAGAGCCGGTGCCCCTCGGGCTGCGTGGCCAGGCGCTGTGGCGTCTGGAGCGGAGCGTGCGGGCCATCTGTCCGCGTCATGTGCTGCTGCGCTTTGGCTGGTTGCTCGATGACAGCCGTGAAGGGTTGCTGGGGCGCTTTCTGCTGCGCGCCGAGCGCGACGATGCGCTCTACCTCGCCGATGACCGGCGTGGCAACCCCACCCCGGTGGACGATGCTGCGCGGGTGATTCTGGCTGTGCTCAAGCAGCTCGATTGCGAGTCGCCCTTGTGGGGCACCTATCATTACGGCGGCCATGAAGCGAGTACGTCGCTGAGCCTGGGGCAGGCAGTACTGAGCGAGGCGCGTCACTATCGCAGCAATCTGGTCGAGGATGTTGCGCCGCAGGCGCACGCCGCCCGTCCGGATGCAGCCGATGAGCCGCAGCATGCCGTGTTGGCCTGCAAGAAGATTCTTCACACCTTCGGCATCAAGCCGCGCGCCTGGCGCTCCGGCCTGCCGAGCTTACTGGATCGTTACTATCGCCATGGCTGAGTTTCTCGTAACGGGTGGTGCAGGTTTTATCGGTTCAAACCTGGTTGATGCCTTGCTGGCCGCCGGTCACGGGGTACGCGTGCTGGACAATCTGTCCATGGGCAAGCGCAGCAATCTGCCGCTGGACAACCCGCGTTTGCGCTTCATCGAGGGCGATGTCGCCGATGTCGAGGTGGTCGCGCAGGCGGTCGCTGGTTGTGCAGGGGTAGTGCATCTGGCTGCTGTGGCGTCGGTGCAGGCCTCGGTGGATGATCCGGTGTCCACGCACCAGAGCAATTTCATCGGTACCCTGAATGTCTGCGAGGCCATGCGTCAGCATGGCGTGCGACGCGTGGTCTATGCCTCCAGTGCGGCCATCTATGGCAATAACGGCGAGGGCGTGGCAATCGATGAAGTCACCGCCAAGGCGCCGTTGACGCCTTACGCGTCCGACAAGCTGGCCAGCGAACACTACCTGGATTTCTACCGCCGTCAGCATGGTCTCGAGCCGGCGGTGTTTCGTTTCTTCAATATCTTCGGGCCACGCCAGGATCCATCCTCGCCGTACTCCGGGGTGATCAGCATCTTCACCCAACGTGCGCAGCAGGGGCTGCCGATCAGCGTCTTCGGTGATGGTGAGCAGACCCGTGATTTCTTCTATGTCGGTGATCTGGTCGCGCTGTTGATGCAGGGCTTGCTCAGAGAGCAGGTGGTGAGTGATCCGCTCAATGTGGGTTGGAGCCAGGCGGTCAGTCTTAACCAATTGCTGGCTGAGATCGGTGTGCTGTGCGGCGGCCTGCCGCCGGTGACGCACTTGCCGGCCCGTGCTGGCGATATTCGCCATTCGCGTGCTGACAATGCGCGCTTGCAGGCTCATTACCAGATGCCAGAGCAGACGCCGCTGCGTGAAGGCTTGCGCCAGCTGCTCGGTGTGTGAATCGAGCTCATGAAAAAGCCGGCATGCGCCGGCTTTTTCGTTTCTGCGAGGGTTATCAGAACTTGTAACCCAGGCCCACCATGTAGACGAAGGGGTCGACATCCACATCGACCTTGACCTTGTCGCCGGCCAGATAGGTGGTGCCGGTGGTGTCGATATCGATGTAGCGCACCTGGGCGTTGAGCATCAGGTTGTCGGTCAGCATGTAGTCCATGCCGATCTGCCCGGCCAGGCCCCAAGAGTCCTTCATGTCCAGGCCGCGGAAGCCCTTTGCCTCGGCTTCGCTGCTCAGCTCGGTGTCGAAGAACCAGGTGTAGTTGATGCCGACGCCGACATAGGGCTGGAAGGCCGAGCTCTTGTCCAGCGGGTAGTAAATAGCGCTGAGGGTCGGCGGCAGGTGCTTGAGGCTGCCCAGCTTGCCATTCAGGCCGGCGAAAGCGCCTGGCATGCCCTTGACGCCGACATCGTGGCTGAACGGAGTGGCTGCCAGCAGCTCGATGCCGAAATTGTCGGTCACCATGTAAGCGAAGTTCAGGCCCAGCTGGGTGTCGCTGTTCAGGGTGGCGCCACTGCCGGCTACCTTGCCCAGTACAGCGTGATCGATGTTGCCGCTGTCTTCGTGTGGATCGACGGTGATGGCGCCGGCACGAATGATGATGTCGCCGGCCTGGTGGGCCTGGGCAGCAGGGGCAGCGATGGCGAGGGCCAGCAGCGAGGCAGTGAACAGTGATTTGTACATGGCGAGCTCCAGTTCGAGTCGGTTGTGTCTTTGGCTGGGATTAATGCTAAGCCAAGCAACAATTCACTTTTTGACCTGGCTCAATAGATCGGCGAGCTCTGTTGCGGTGTTTTGTCCATTGCTTCGAATGCGTCTGTAGATGATAATGTTTCTCTTTTTGAAGCAAGCCCGTCTGTCGAGGACCCTCTGCGCATGAATCGCTTCCCCCTCCGTTCCCTGGCCGTGGCACTGATGCTGAGCAGCGGCTCGCTGCTTGCCGCGCCGCTGGATGCTGCGCTCGACGAAAGCCAGCGCCTGGCCGCTGAGGCGAAAGCCTCCCAGGGCCGTGTCGAACAGCTGGATGACGCCAGCCGTGAGATGCTCAATGAGTACCGAAATGCCCTGCAGCAGGCTGAGGCTTTGAAAGGTTATAACAGTCAACTTCGTGACCTGGTCGAAGCCCAGCGTCAGGAACTGGCCAGTTATCAGAAGCAGCTCGATGGCATCGAACGTACCCAGGAAGCGGTGAGCCCGCAGATGGTCAAGATGGTCGAGGTGTTGGGTGAGTTCATCGCCGCCGATCTGCCGTTCCTGCCCGAAGAACGTGAAGACCGTCTGGCTCAGTTGCAGGATCTGTTGCCGCGCGCCGACGTCAGTCTGGCCGACAAATACCGCCGTATCCTCGAGGCCTATCAGATCGAGAGCGACTACGGGCGCACTCTGGAAGCCTGGCGTGGTGAGCTGAACCAGGCCGATGGTGGCTCGCGTAGCGTCGAGTTCCTGCGCCTGGGCCGCAGCATGCTCTATTACCAGACCCTCGATGCCCACGAGAGTGGCTGGTGGAACCCGCAGACCAAGGCCTGGGAAGTGCTCGACGGCAGCGCGCGTCGTCCGCTGACCCAGGCCATCGCCATTGCCCGTCAGCAACAGGCGCCCGCCGTGCTGTCCCTGCCGATCAAGACCCTGGCCGAGGAGGCCGCACAATGAGTCGTCGTGTTGTAGCCGTACTGGCGCTCAGCCTGTTACCGGCACTGGCCGCCGTGGCCGAAACCCTCAGCCCCGATCAACTGCTGCAACGCATTCGCAGTGAGCGCGCTGCTGAAGTCAGCGCCATGCAGGAGCGCGAGCAGGCCTT
>Ga0172374_1002893_pt1 | contig 10607 bp, 8 predicted proteins | sample LakKiv3m_FD_114536 | JGI IMG/M metagenome (GOLD analysis project Ga0172374, IMG submission 114536) | Freshwater microbial communities from Kabuno Bay, South-Kivu, Congo - kab_092012_10.3m | ecosystem: Environmental > Aquatic > Freshwater > Lake | place: Democratic Republic of the Congo... | reverse complement strand
GACCCGGAGGCGGGGCTGGCGGAAGCGTTCGAGGCGGCAGCGGCGCCGTGGGCGGGGTTTGCCGCCGATTTCGGCGACGCGGAAGCGCCTGCGCGGCTGATGGCGGCGATGACGGCGCATTTCGGTCGCGCACCGGACCTGCTGGTAAACAGCGCGTCGATCTTCGGGCAGGACCGGCTGGCCGACACGACGTACGCTGCACTCATGGAGCATCATGCGGTCAACTGCGCCGCGCCCGCGCTGCTGATCCAGGCCTTTGCGGCAGGCGGCGGGGCAGGGCGGAGCATCGTCAACATCCTCGACCAGCGCATCGCCCAGCCGCATGGCGACCAGTTGGCCTATAGCCTGTCGAAGCACGCGCTGGCGGGGCTGACCCGCATCGCCGCGCGCGATCTGGCGCCCGCGATCCGGGTCAACGCGGTGGCGCCGGGGCTGACGATCGTGACCGACGATTACGACGCCGCGCAGACCGAGCGACTGGCGGCGCGAATGCCGTTGGCGCGTCTGCCACAGGCCGAGGAGGTCGCAGAGGCGGTGCTGTTCCTGGCGCGGGCAAAGGCGACCACCGGGCAGACGATCTTCGTCGATGGCGGCGCACATATGACGAGCTTTGAGCGCGATTTCGTCAATCTGGAGCGGTAAGGGAACGCCTGTTTTCCGTCATCCCAGCGAAAGCTGGGATATCAGGCGGGTAGAACGCGTCCTAACCGCATAAGATGCCAGCTTTCGCTGACATGACGAGGAGGGCCTCGCGTCATTCCGAGCGGAGCGAAGCAATCCACCGCCGCGCACTTGTCGCTCTGGATTGCTTCGCTGCGCTCGCAATGACGATTCGATTTCGGGTTATCCCGACCCAACGCCGTTCGCCGCGCTCAGCACCGCACGCACGCTTGCAGTCGCGACATCGGCGTCGATCCCCACGCCCCACACCGTCCTTCCGTCTCCGGTCCTGCATTCGACATAGGCGGCAGCTTGGGCGTCCGACCCGGCCCCGATCGCGTGTTCGTGATAATCGGTGACATCCATTTCGATCCCGCATGCCTGACCCAGCCCGTCGATCACGCTGGAAATCAGCCCGTTGCCGCGCCCCGACACGCTTTGCGCCGCGCCGTCCACACTGACATGCCCGGCAAAGATGCGGTCTCCGCCCGGCGCGCGGGTTTCGTCATAGGCCTCGAGCGCGAAGCGCTGCGGTCCTTCGAGCGCATAGGTTTCGGCAAAGCAGCGCCAGATGTCGCCGGCATCGAGTTCGCGGCTGGTGCGGTCGGCCAGCGCCTGGACATGGCGGCTGAAATCGGCCTGCATCCGCTTGGGCAGTTTCAGCCCCTTGTCCTGTTCGATCACCCAGGCGACGCCGCCCTTGCCCGACTGCGAATTGACCCGGATCACCGCTTCGTAGCTGCGGCCCAGGTCGGCGGGGTCGATGGGGAGATAGGGGACTTCCCAAATATCGTCGTTGCGCGCCGCCTGCGCCGCAAACCCCTTCCGAATCGCATCCTGATGGCTGCCCGAAAAGGCGGTGAACACCAAGTCGCCGGCATAGGGCGTGCGCGGATGGACGGGCAGGTTGGTGCAATAGGTGACGGTATTCACCACCGCGTCGATGTCCGACAGGTCGAGCTTCGGGTCGATCCCCTGCGTGTACAGATTGAGCGCGACCGTCACCAGGTCGCAATTGCCGGTTCGTTCGCCGTTGCCGAGTAGGCATCCCTCGACCCGGTCGGCGCCCGCCATCATCCCCAGTTCCGCCGCCGCGACGCCGGTGCCACGATCGTTGTGCGTGTGCAGGCTGACCACCACGGCGTCGCGACTGGGCACGTTGCGGCAGAAATACTCGATCTGGTCGGCATAGATATTGGGCGTCGCGCATTCGACCGTTGCGGGCAGGTTGAAGATGATCGGGCGGTCGGGCGTGGGCTGGAGCACGTCCATCACCGCCGAACACACCTCCAGGCTGAAATCGAGTTCGGCGGTGGAGAAGGTTTCGGGCGAATATTGGAAATGCCAGTCGGTGTCGGGGCGTTTGGCCGCTTCGTCGCGCATCACCTTGGCGCCCGTCACCGCGATCTCGCGCACCTCGTCGCGGCTCATGCCGAACACGATGCGCCGCCACGCGGGCGAGACGGCATTGTAGAGGTGGACGATGGCCGCGCGCGCGCCGTCGAGGCTGGCGAAGCTGGTTTCGATCAGGTCGCGGCGCGATTGGGTCAGCACCTGAACCATCACATCGTCGGGCACCGCGCCCGAACGGACGAGGCCAGAGATGAAATCGAATTCGGTCGCGCCCGCGCTGGGGAAACCGACCTCGATCTCCTTCAGCCCGACCCTGACCAGCAGGTCGAAGAAGCGGCGCTTCTTTTCGCCGTCCATCGGATCGATCAGCGCCTGGTTGCCGTCGCGCAGATCGGTCGACAGCCAGCGCGGCGGTTTCGAGATGACCCGCGACGGCCATTGGCGGTCGGGCAGGTTCACGGGCGGAAAAGCGCGGTATTTGGTCGATGGATCGCGAAGCATCTGCGTGATGACCTTCATGGCTTTGGCGGCTGCGGCCGCTGGAAAAAAGTGCCGGTGAAGTCCCCTTAGGGAAGGATGCGCGCGTGCGTTTCCCGTCCCTAAGGGCGGATAAGTCGCAGAAGCAGGGCAGTGCGCGCAATCATCATGCGCCCTGTTCGTCAATCGCGCAGTTTTTGTCCAGCAAGAAATGCGCTGGGGCAATCAAGCGCGACTATTGCGCTCGCCAGACAATCGTAACCTTTTCAAACTAGATGCTTTTCCCAACAGGTCGCGCGAGCGAGAGGAAGCGAACACTCATGATCCAGATCGTCTATATCAGCACTGCGCGCGGCGACACGCATGTCGAGCGCGGGCACATCCTGCTGACATCGCGGCGGAACAACGAACGCGACGGCATTACCGGGCTGCTCTACGACGATGGCGTGCGCTTCCTCCAGGTGCTGGAGGGCGAGATGGCGCAGGTCGACGCAGCCTTTACGCGAATCAAGAACGATCTCCGCCACCGCGCGGTCGTCGTCCTGTCGCGCCGTCCGATCGACGCACGCGAGTTCGGCGACTGGGCGATGGCCTCGCTCACCCCCGGCGTCGAGGCGGGCGAGGTGATGGACCGCGTCGGACGGCTGGTCGCGGGCGCATCGGACAATGTCCGCGCGACGTTCGAAAGCTTTGCGCGGGTGCGGAGCGTGGCCGCATAAGGCAGTACGCCCATCCGTTCGTTTCGGCCGAAGTCGAGAAACGCATGCCCGGCGCTCGAGAAGCGTTTCTCGACTTCGCTCGAAACGAACGGGTGGGGGAGGCTGCGTCGCTTACTGCTTCTCGAACGCCACGCTGATCGCGAGGTTCACTTCGTCGGGAATGTTCGGCAGCGCATAGCTGATGCCGAACTGGCTGCGCTGGATCGTGGCGAGGCCGTGGAAGCCGACCGTCTCCTTCTTGTTCAGCGGGTTGGTGCCCGCGCCTTCGAACCGGGCGGTGATCGACACCGGCCGCGTCTGGCCCTTCAACGTCAGATTGCCGTCGATCCGTGCGCGCACTCCGTCGGGGTCGAGCGTGATGCCGGTCGATTTGAACGCCGCGCTGTCCCAGCGGTCGAATTCGAAGAAATCGGCACTGGCGAGATGCTTGGTCAGCCCGTCGCTATTGGTCTTCAATGACCGCAACGGAATGGCGATTTCCACCGACGATCCCTGCAGGTTCGCCGGGTCGAGCTTGAGCGTCCCGGTGACCTCGCCGAACAGCCCGAAATAATCGTTGAAGCCGAAATGGTTGACCCGCCACATGACCTGGGTGTGCGCGGGATCGACCGCATAGTTGCCCGCGGTGACGCGCGATCTGTCGGGCGTGCCGGGGGTCGCGGCGGGGGCGGTCGTCGCCTGCTGAGCGATGACGGGCGCAGCGATCGCAGCGGTGGCGAGCGACGCGATCAGGACGGGGCGGGACAGGCGCATGGCGGTTTCTCCGGTTGATGACCGACGACTGCTTGCGCGGGGACTTGCGCAGCGCGTGCCGCCGGGGGCAAAGCAGGCGCGACCATGACAGAAGCCGCGTCCCTCGCACAGCCCGCCGCACCCGAAACATTCCGTTTCGTTGCGCAGCGTTTCGACGACGACGCGGGCCGCGTTTTCCTGGATTACGCATTCGACAACGGCGCGGGGTTTACCGAGACGATCGATTTCGGCACCGCCTTGCCGGATCGCGACAGCCCCGCAAGGCGTGCGTTCGACGCGGCGATCCGCTCGCTTTTCGTGATGGCCGGGGTCAGCTATTACAAGGCCTGGCTGCCGCCGGTACTCGATCTGAATGGCCTGCCGCTGGCCGAAGACGAAATCGCCTTCTTTGCGGAGGTTTACCGCGAGGGGCTGGGCGAATTCGCGATGCGCAACGGGCTGTCGCTCGACGGACGGCTCTTGTTCGAGAATGCCGGTGTGCCGGATGAGGAACCTGCCGCGACGGTCGATCTGCCCGACCGTTCGGCGGTGTTGATCGGCGGTGGCAAGGATTCGTTGGTCAGCCTCGAAGTACTGCGCGCGTCGGGCGACGAGATCGAATTGTTCTGCGTCAATCCGCGCGAACCGATGATCGACAGCGCAGCCGCCAGCGGCGTGCCGATGGCGACCGTCAAACGCAGCCTCGACCCGTATCTGTTCGAACTGAACGCGAGCGCCGCGGTCTATAACGGCCATGTCCCGATCACCGCAATCGTCAGCGGAATCGCGGTCGCCGCCGCCTTCGTGCATGGTTGGTCGAACATCGTCCTGTCGAACGAACGCTCCGCCGACGAACCGACGGTGGACGATGTGAACCACCAATATTCGAAGAGCAGCGCGTTCGAAGCGCGCTTCGCCGAGCATGTCGCGATGCATATCTCGCCGAGCCTGAATTACTTCTCGCTGCTACGGCCGCTGTCCGAACTGCACATCGCGCAATTGTTCGCCAAAACCGATCGTTACGACCGTGTGTTCACGAGCTGTAACAAGGCATTTCGTATTCTGGAGCGCACTGGCGAACACTGGTGCCTCGATTGCGCCAAGTGCCGGTTCACTTTCCTGATGATGGCGACCACGATGCCGCCCGAGCGGCTTCAGCGCGTGTTCGGTGTGAACCTCCTCGACATGCCTGCACAGCTTGGTGGGTATGAGGAACTGACCGCGCTCGATGGCGCGCACAAGCCCTGGGATTGCGTCGGCGAGTTCCTCGAATCGCGCGCGGCGCTGATGCGGATTGCCGATCATCCCGACTGGCGCGATACCGCGATCGTCAGCGCGCTCGCTCCTCGGATCGCCGCGACGCCGCCCGACGCGGTCGCGGCCTATGCCGATTTCCTGACGCCGCAATGGCAGGGCCGGGTGCCCGCCCGCTTTCGAAAGGCGCTCGATGGCTATCTTTGACGGCGCGCGCCGGGTCGGCATCTGGGGCTATGGCCGCGAGGGGCAGGCGGTGCTTCGCTTCGTGCGCGCCCAGCATCCGCGCGCGTCGGTGACGGTGTTGCTCGACGAAATGGCCTATGGGCTCGATCTGCCCGCCGGGGTCACGTTGCTGGCGGGCGATACCGCCAAGGCGGCAATTGCAAAAGGCGGTTTCGACGTAATCGTCAAAAGCCCCGGCATCAGCCTGAAGCGTGACGAAATTACCGACGCGAAGGCGGCGGGAACGCGCGTCACCTCGTCGACCAATTTGTGGCTGGAAGCGCACGGGACCGCGGGCACGATCGGCGTTACGGGCACCAAGGGCAAGAGCACGACATCGACGCTGATCCTCCACATGCTGCGCGCTGCGGGACGCGATGCGAAGCTGCTGGGCAATGCGGGCACCCCTGCAATCGGCGAAGCGCCCGCGGTCGATCACACCATCCTCGAACTGTCGAGCTATCAGACCGCCGATCTTGACCGCGCGCCTGCGCTGGTGGTGGTCAACAATCTCTACCCCGAACATGTACCGTGGCACGGCTCGGTCGAGGCCTATTATGCCGACAAGCTGCGGCTGGCGACGATCGATCCGGGCGTGCCCGCGGTCCTCAACTATCGCGATGCCGAGATCAGGAAACGGCTGGGCCATCGTGCGAACGTGACCTGGTTCAACGACGGGCAGGGTTATACGGCGGTCGGCGGATCGCTCAGCTATCAGGGGCGGGCCGTTTCGCTGACCGGCGCGGTGCCCAAGGGCGAGCATAATCTGTCCAACGTCGCCGCAGCAGCGACCGTGGCGCTGATGCTCGACGCGCTGGAGGATCCGTGGGCGATCGATCTGGGCGGGTTCGCGACCTTGCCGCACCGGATGCAGGAGTTCGCGGTCGGCGGGCTGACCTGCGTCGACGACAGCATCTCGACGGTGCCTCAGGCGACGATGGCGGCGCTGTCGGTCTATGCCGGGCGACCGATCCACCTGATCCTGGGTGGCAGCGAGCGGGGGCAGGACCATGCCGCACTGCCCGACGCGATCCGTACGGCGGGGGTGGCGAGCGTGTGGCTGCTACCGGATACCGGGCGGCGGATGGAGGCGGAGTTTGCCGGGCGGCTGGACGGCGTTGTCGTGACGCCGGTCGCCGATCTGGAGGCCGCCGTGCGGGGAGCCTGCGAATTAGCGGGCGAGGGGGACGTGCTGTTGCTGTCCCCCGCCGCGCCGAGTTTCGTGCAGTTCAGGAGTTTCGAGGAGCGCGGCGAGCGGTTTCGGGCGTTGTGCGAGCGATATGCGACGTCGCACCAGTAACGGCTGTGCTCCCGCGCAGGCGGGAGCCCAGGGTTGCTGGCGTTACGCTCGATTATCCTGGGCTCCCGCCTGCGCGGGAGCACGGATTTTGGGTGCAAGGTTCGCGATCTCCCCGCCAGCCCGTCGGACCCGGCGGAGCCGTGCCGGCCGGGATTGCTTGGGCGCGCCGCCGCGCGCGCCCACGCGGTCGGAAGTGCCTTCCGACCTGCGGCGCTGCGCCTAGTTCCTCGCCTTATCCACCAGCTTGTTCGCGCCGATCCACAGCATCATCGCCCGCAGTTCCGCGCCGGTCTTCTCGATCGGATGCGCCTCGGCCCGCTTGCGCGCGGCCTTTAGCTGCGGCTGCCCTGCGCGGTTGTCGAGCACGAAATCGCGCACGAAACGGCCCGACTGGATGTCGTCGAGCACGCGCTTCATTTCCTTCTTCGTTTCGTCGGTAATGATCCGCGGGCCGGTGGTGATGTCGCCATATTCGGCTGTGTTGCTGATCGAATAGCGCATGTTGGCGATGCCGCCTTCATAGAGCAGATCGACGATCAGCTTGGTCTCATGCAGGCATTCGAAATACGCCATTTCGGGCGCGTACCCCGCCTCGACCAGCGTCTCGAACCCTGCCTGGATCAGGTGCGTGATGCCGCCGCACAGCACCGCCTGTTCGCCGAACAGATCGGTTTCGCATTCCTCGCGGAAATTCGTTTCGATGATTCCCGAACGGCCGCCGCCGACGCCGCTGGCATAGGCGAGTGCCACGTCGTGCGCGTTGCCGGTCGCGTCCTGATGGACGGCGATCAGGCAAGGGACGCCGCCGCCGCGCTTATATTCGCTGCGCACGGTGTGGCCCGGACCCTTGGGCGCGATCATGATGACGTCGATTTCCGCTTCGGGTTCGATCAGGCCGAAATGGACGTTGAGGCCATGCGCGAAGGCGAGCGCGGCGCCCGGCTTCATATTGCCCTTCAGATCGTCGTTCCAGATCGCCGCCTGATGCTCGTCGGGAGCGAGGATCATCAGGATGTCGGCCCAGCCCGCCGCTTCCTTGTTCGACATGACCTGGAAGCCCGCATCCTCGGCCTTCACCGCGCTGGCGGAGCCGGGGCGCAATGCGATGGCGACGTCCTTCACGCTCGAATCGCGCAAATTCTGGGCATGGGCATGGCCCTGGCTGCCATAGCCGACGATCGCGATCTTCTTGTCGGAGATCAGGTTTAGGTCGGCGTCGGAATCGTAATAGACACGCATGGTTGGTCCCCTTCGAGAATGAAACGTCATGCCAGCGAAAGCTGGCATCTCATGCGGCAGGGACGTCCTTGCGGCGTGAGACCCCAGCTTTCGCTGGGGTGACGACTATGGGTTGATGAATTTCTACGCCGCCTCGCTCCCGCGAGAAATGGCGACGATGCCGGTGCGCGCGACTTCGACTAGCCCGACTTCGCGCATCAGTTCGACGAACTTGTCGATCTTCTCGGTGCCGCCGGTCACTTCGAATACGAAGCTGGCGGTGGTCGCATCGACCACGCGGGCGCGATAGACATCGGCCAGGCGCAGCGCCTCGATCCGCTGTTCGCCCTTGCCCGCCACCTTCACCAGCGCGAGTTCGCGTTCGACATGCGCGCCGAGCACCGTCAGGTCGGTCACCTTGTGCACCGGCACGAGGCGGTCGAGCTGGGCGATGATCTGTTCCATCACATGCGCGCTGGCAGAGGTGACGATGGTGATCCGGCTGATCCGGTCGTCCTCGCTGATATCGGTGACGGTCAGCGATTCGATGTTGTATCCGCGCGCGGTGAACAGGCCGGCGATCCGGGCCAGGATGCCGGGTTCGTTGTCGACGAGGATGGCGAGCGTGTGCCGCTCGGCGGTTTCCTGGGTGATGTGCAAAGCGCGTCATCCCAGCGAAAGCTGGGATCTCCTTGTTGTTGAGCGAACCCTTGTGGCCTGAGACCCCAGCTTTCGCTGGGGTGACGATAATGTTTCCATCAAACCAGCGCCTTCGCTTCGTCGTCCATCGTGCCGGAGACTTCGTTTGCCTGCAGGATCATATCGGTGTGCGCCGCGCCGGACGGTATCATCGGGAAGCAGTTGGCGAGCTGAGCCACCATGCAATCGACCATCACCGGCCCGTCATGAGCGAGCATGTCGGCGATCCCCGCGTCCAACTGATCCGGGCGTTCGATCCGAATGCCCTTCCAGCCATAGGCCTCAGCCAGCTTCACGAAATCGGGCAGCGAGTCCGAATAGCTCTCCGAATAGCGGCTTTCATAGGTCAGTTCCTGCCATTGGCGGACCATGCCCATATATTGGTTGTTGAGGATGAAGATCTTGACCGGCAGCCGGTACTGGGTCGCGGTCGCCAGCTCCTGGATGTTCATCTGGATCGACGCTTCGCCTGCAATGTCGATCACCAGCGCTTTCGGATTGCCCAATTGCGCGCCGATCGCGGCGGGCAGGCCATAGCCCATCGTGCCGAGACCGCCCGACGTCAGCCATTTGTTGGGGCTTTCGAAATCGAAATGCTGCGCAGCCCACATCTGATGCTGGCCGACTTCGGTGGTGATGATCGGCGCGCGGTCCTTGGTCGCCGCGCACAATGCCCGCACCGCGCGTTGCGGCATGATTTCGGTGCCGCCCTCCGGGAAGTCGAGGCATCTGGTCGCACGCCATCCTTCGATCCGATTCCACCAATCGGACAGGTCGGGCTTCGGATATTGGCGGCTTTTCCACACCCGAACCATATCCTCGATCGCGCGCCCGCAGTCGGCAACGATCGGCAGGTCGACGCGGACATTCTTGTTCACCGAACTCCGGTCGATATCGACATGGATCTTGCGGCTGTGCGGGCTGAAGGCGTCGAGGCGACCCGTCACCCGGTCGTCGAACCGCGCGCCCAGGCAGACGATCAGGTCGGCCTTGTTCATCGCCATATTGGCCTCGAACGTGCCGTGCATTCCCAGCATCCCCAGCCATTGCGGCGATGAGGCGGGAAGGGCGCCCAGACCCATCAGCGTCGATGTGACCGGCGCGCCGGTGATTCGCGCCAGCTCGCGCAGCAATTGCGACGCGCCCGGCCCGGAATTGATGATGCCGCCGCCGGTGTAGAAGATCGGGCGTTCGGCCGCCGCGATCATGTCCACCGCTGCCTCGATCAGCGATGGTTCGGCCTTGACCTGCGGGCGATAGGTCTTGTGCTCGATCGTGCCGTATTTGACCGACTTGGCGGTCGCGACCTGAACGTCCTTGGGGATGTCGACCACGACCGGACCGGGGCGGCCCGATGTCGCGATGTGGAACGCCTCATGGATCGTGGCACCCAGCCGGGCCGGATCCTTAACCAGATAATTATGCTTGGTGACGTGGCGCGTGATGCCGACGGTATCGGCTTCCTGAAACGCGTCGGTGCCGATCAGCGCGGTCGGCACCTGACCGGTGATGACGACCATCGGGATCGAATCCATCAACGCATCGGCGATGCCGGTGACCGCGTTGGTCGCGCCGGGGCCGGAGGTGACGAGCACGACGCCGGGCTTGCCGGTCGAGCGCGCGTAACCCTCCGCCGCGTGGGTCGCGGCCTGTTCGTGGCGGACCAGGATGTGACGAATGCGCTTTTGCTTGAACAGCGCGTCGTAAATGGGGAGCACCGCGCCGCCGGGATAGCCGAACACGACCTCCACACCGAGGTCGGTCAACGCCTCGATCAGGATGTCTGCTCCGCTTTTCTCGGTCACGGCGTGCTCCTTTCGCATATGCAATATCAGAACTGGAAGGGCGCGCCTAACCGTATAAAAACTGCGCGTCAACCGCTACAAGCGGAATCTTGTTTCAAAATCACGGGCCATTCTATCCGTTTGTGTCTCACTGGCGCGCGACCATTCGGCGGGGGGCTGATTGCG
>Ga0172374_1002889_pt1 | contig 10622 bp, 9 predicted proteins | sample LakKiv3m_FD_114536 | JGI IMG/M metagenome (GOLD analysis project Ga0172374, IMG submission 114536) | Freshwater microbial communities from Kabuno Bay, South-Kivu, Congo - kab_092012_10.3m | ecosystem: Environmental > Aquatic > Freshwater > Lake | place: Democratic Republic of the Congo... | reverse complement strand
GTCCGTGAGGCAATCCGCACAGCCCAGCAGCTAAAAGGTAACGCTTCATAATAAAATAAGATTTAGCCAAAAGAACCAGGCATTTTGCCCCCCTGACAACTTTATCGGCTACACTGCCGGTCAGTTGCCTGAGTATGCCGGTCTGACCGTGGGACGCAAGGACATCAAATCAATCTTTTTCCCGACCTGCTCAGCAAGGATCACTTCCCCGACGACCGCCATCCCCCTGCTATCCAAGGCGCTGCGGCCTTACGACGGCCGCAGGAACGCTATTTACCTGATTTTTATTCGAGGAAGGGCAGCCTGTCCTTCTTCCTATAAGCAAGGGCGGTGCAGGAGGCAATGAGGGCATCGTTCTCATCAGTCACCTTGATTTCATAGGTGGCAGTTCGGGCGGAGAGGTGAATCTCCACGGATTCGGCGCGCAGCCTGCTTTTTTGATCGGGCGCCCGATGGTAGACAACATTCATGCTGAGCGCAACCGCGACAGTCCCGTGGGCGTTGCAGGAAACCTCGAAGGCCTCGTCAATCAGGGAAAAAATGGCGCCGCCATGGGTCATGCCGAAAATGTTCTTTAGATCTTCTTGCGGTTCCATCTCAACCACGGCATGTCCCGGTGCAAGTTCAACCAGCCGCAGACCCAGTTTGCCGGCAAACGGCTCTTTTGCCGCCTCGTTTTCGAGAGCGGCAATCACCCTCTCATCCATTTGCTATGTTGCCTCCGGTCGCTGTTTGTATTTGTCATCGAGCATCGCCTCGATACTCTCCATCACGATCTTCGTCACCTCTGCGAATTGCGTCTTGTAACGCCTCTGCGACTCCCGGGAGAGCAGCCGGAATGGTTCGGCAATCCGATAGGGGCCAAGCCTGTCATGGACGGAAAGAGGTTCTCCGATCCGGTAGGTAATGAGGCCGCTTTTGGCAAACGGCAGACTGCCCGTATAGACCTCGTCGGAATTGTTGCAGGCAACCGGGACAATCCGCTTTTCGGTGTTCAGGGCAAGCTGGGCAACGCCGGTGCGTCCTTCGGCAAGCTTCAGTGAGCGGGTTCCCTCCGGAAAGATGATGACGCTCAGCCGCTTTTCCAATAGCGCCGACCGGCTCAACTCTGCGACCTTTTCCATGATGCCGTCGTACTGCTGATGAACGAACTGCGCAAAATTCTCCCCCATTGCCTGAATCGCATTGAGGGCCGCGCTTTCCGTCGGGCCGAACTCGGCGATCTTGCCCTCGATAATATCCTTTACGGTGCGGTAGAGCCCCTTGTCCATCCTGGCATTGAAACGCTTGCGATAATACTCCTCTATCAGATATCCCATTGACGGCACAGGAATAAGGTGACAAATATCGAGCCCCTTCGCAAGCAGCTCATTTTTATAGTATTTCCCTTTAACCCAGACCGTCGTGAAGGGAAATCCCCTGTCCCGCAAAAGCTTGTACTGAAACGGCCAGTAGTTGAAGCGGTCGGTGTGGTTCATCGCGAAAATCACGCTTTCATCGCGGGGAATCCGCTCGATGTTCTCGATTCGGATATCGACGTTGGCAAACAGGTGGTAATTGGGCCACAAAAGCAGATTGGCAATCACCTTGTGGGCAAATGGCTGGGAGACCACGGTTATTTTCTTCAGATATTCAATATCTATCATAATTTTCCTCGACCTATTCCTCGCCCCGGATAATTCGCCTGACACGCGCCAGCTCTTCAGGGGTATCAACCTCGACTGAATCATGCGTCGTTTCGACAACCTTGATGCGATAACCATATTCAAGCGCCCGGAGCTGTTCAAGGGACTCCAGATTTTCCAGCGTCCCCTCCGGAAGGCTTGAGAAAATACGCAGGAAATCCCTCCGGTAGGCATAGATCCCGTGGTGCTTGAAGTAGTCGGCTTGCTTTCCTTTATCGCGGACAAAGGGAATCGTTGCGCGCGAAAAATAGAGGGCGAATCCATTGCTGTCAAAGGCAACCTTGACGGCATTCGGGTGGCTGATCTCCTCGTCCCGGATGATCCGGTAGATCAGCGTGGACATGGTAAGCGATGCGTCCTCGAGAAGCGGGGCAACAACTTCGCCTACCTGCCCCGACTCGAAAAGCGGCTGATCGCCCTGGATGTTGACGACAATATCGTCTTCCGCCAGGCCGATAGCTTCCACTGCCGCGGCGATCCGGTCTGTTCCCGAGCGAAGGGCGGTGGCCGTCATCACCGCCTTTCCGCCAAATCCCTTGACGGCCTTGAAGATCCGCTCGTCATCGGTCGCAACGACGGCAAAAGAGACGCCTCCGGCATGCAGCGCCCGCTCATAGACATGCTGGATCATCGGCTTGCCGCAGAGATCGGCAAGCGGCTTGCCGGGAAAGCGGCTTGATTGATAGCGAGAGGGAATTACGCAGACAATTTTCGGCATGTTCATCGCCCCTTACAAATAGGGATCGCTCTGGAGGAGGTGGGTTTGGACATAGTCAGCCACCGTTTCCTCGAGTGCGCCGAAGTCGGTCAGACATCCGCCCGCCCTGAGTTTATCCATTTTGGCCTCGGTAAAGTACTGATACTGCCCGCGCAGCCCCTCCGGCATTTCTATATAGTCGATCGCAACCGGCAGCCCCATTGCCGCAAAGACGGCCCCGACCAGATCGTTCCAGCTCCGCGCCTTTCCCGTTCCGAGATTGAAGATGCCGTTTGCCTCGCTATGGTTCAACAGCCACCACAAAACATCGACACAATCCTTCACGTAGACAAAATCGCGCCTCTGCCCGCCATCGGGATATTCCGCCTTGTACGATTTGAAAAGTCTTACCCTGCCGGTTGCCTGGATCTGATGAAACGCCTTGAAAATGACACTCGTCATGTCGTCCTTGTGGTACTCGTTCGGTCCAAAGACGTTGAAGAACTTGACGCCGGCCATCCGCGCGATTTTTTTCTCCCGCAGGATTTTCAGATCGAACAGGTGCTTCGAGTAGCCGTACATGTTGATCGGCCGGAGGGTTTTGGTATTGTCGTCACTGTCGGAGAAACCCCGTGCTCCATCGCCATAGGTTGCCGCCGAACTTGCGTAGATAAAACGGACGTCCCTTGCCAGCGCCCAGTCGGCGACACTGGCCGTATAATGAAAATTGTTTTCCATCAGATAGCCGGCGTCGCGCTCCGTGGTAGCCGAACAGGCGCCGAGATGAACCACCGAATCCACGGCAAACGGGACACAATTCGCCTTGACCATTTCCAAAAACTGGGACTTGTGGAGGTAATCGAAATAACGCCGCTTGACGAGGTTCTCCCACTTTGCCGAAGTCCCCAGATCATCGACGATGACGACGTCGTCCCGTCCCTCGGCGTTCAGTCTGGCAACAAAAACGCTGCCGATAAACCCGGCCCCTCCGGTAACAACAATCATTGCCAATCCTCACCATTGTCTGTCTGACGGGTCATCATTATAGCTTTTTCGCCGCATTCTCGATCGCCTTACGGATTGACTTCATCTTCGCCGCCGGCATCTTGACGCTTACCCCCATAAACAGGGTGCGGCCGAGCAGCTCCTCGGCACGGGGAATCTGCTTGCGGCTGTATGTCACCTTCTTGTTGCGCGGATCGGAGAAGGGCTGTTTTTTTGAATTTGCCGTGCTCTTCGCCAGAAAATGCTCCCAGTTCGGAACATAATGCCAGAAGTTGTCCTTCCACAGCACCGTGTCTAAGCCTTCCGCCTTCAGAGCCGCCTGAAATACCCGCGTCCGCTTCTCTTCCGGCAGGTTGAAGCCCAGAAAGGTCGCCGAATCTCCCTTGGGATCCGGAAGCTGTCGAAAGCCCATTCCGGGAACCGCGGCGAGAAAGTCCTTGATCATCGCCTTGTTCTTGCGCTGCGCGGCGAGCACCCGGTCCAGTTTCCGAAGCTGGGCCAGGCCAAGGGCGCCCTGCAGTTCGTTCATCCGGTAGTTGAAGCCGAGGATCGTTCGTCCGTCCATCGCCCGGCTGACCTTCGAGAGATGATCGTGGCCGTGGTCGTGGTACCACTCGGCACGGTGGTACAGATCGACATCATTGGTGAGGACCATCCCCCCTTCGCCGGTCGTGATCGTCTTGTAGTGGTCGAAGCTGAACGAGCCCATGTTTCCGAATGTCCCAAGTTTCTTCCCCTTGAAACTCGCCCCCAGCGCCTGGGCCGTATCCTCAAGCACGAGCAGTTTGTGTTTTTTGGCGATCTTGACGATCTTGTCGATCCGGGCCGGGGCGCCGCACATGTGGACCGGGATTACCGCCTTCGTCCGCGGCGTGATTTTATTCGGGATATCGTCGGGGTCGAGATTCAGCGTCTCGTCGATATCGCCCATCACCGGAATGGCCCCGACCTCAAGTACCGCCTCGTAGGTCGCCATAAACGTGAAGGCGGGACAGATCACCTCGTCCCCCGGACCCACGTCGAGGGCGGTAAGGGCAATCTTCAGCGCGGCCGATCCGGACGTTACCCCCAGGGCGTACTCCCCGCCGCTGTATTTCGCAAAGGCCCTCTCAAAATCACGCACCTTCCAGAAATCGTTACGTTCCTTGTCAAAACCATAACGGGCAAAAACGCCCGTGCCTAAAACATCCATAACCTCTTTGATCTCTTCCTTACCTATCAGCTCCGCACCTGCCATTTTTCTTTTCCTCCATTGTCAATTCTGCACGAGCAGCCAAGTTTTGCAACGGCTCATGATTATTCGTAGCATTCCTGGTATATTTCCACCATATCCTCATCGGTCATCCGGCAAGGGTTATTGGCAAGCGGCCGGGCAACCGTCCGCGCCTCCTTGGCCAGGAGCGGAAAATCCCCTTCGGGAACGTCGAGGTCCTGGAGCGTAGTCGTCACCCCGCAGTCCTCGATCAAGGCCTCGACTGCCTCGACGCACAGGTAAGCCGCCTCTCGAAGCGGCAGTTCATCGACTATTTCCCCCATCGCCTCGGCCACATCGACGAATTTTCCCATCGCCCCGGGAAGGTTGAAGGCCAGCACCTTCGGGAGAATTATTGTATTGGCCAGGCCGTGGGAAACGCCGTAGCGTCCGCCGAGCGGGTACGAAAGAGAGTGAACAGCCGTCACACCGGCATTCGCGAGCCCGTAACCGGCGTAGAGGCTGCCCAGGAGCATAGCCTCACGCGCCTCGATATTCGACCCGTCATGCACTGCCGTCCGGATATTTTCGGAGATAAGACGGATCGCCTCGAGCGAGAACATCTCGCTCACCGGCGAGGCATTGATGGAGGTGTAGGATTCGATCGCGTGACACAGGGCGTCGATCCCGGTGGTCGCCGTCGCCTGCGGGGGCAGGCTGAGTGTCAATTCCGGATCGAGCAGGGCCAGCTCCGGATAGAGATAAGGGCTGTTCATCCCCTCTTTTTTGTTCAGTTTTTTCCTGATAAAAACCGCAGTGAAGGTTACCTCGCTCCCCGTTCCGGCGGTAGTCGGCACCATTATCTTCGGCAGCCCCCGTCCGGGGATCTTGTTCAGGCCGAGATAATCGACCGCCTTCCCCTTATTGCCCGCGATGACGGCAATCGCCTTCGCCAGATCCATCGCGCTGCCGCCGCCGATACCGATCACGCCGTCGCATTTTTTCTTAAGCGCCAGCTTCGCCCCTTCGTCGGCCATCTCCAGCGGCGGCTCCGGGACCGCCTTGTCGTAAAGTTCATAGGCAATCCCCGCATTTTTCAGCAAGGCATCAACCTTCCCGCCAAATCCGCCCGCGGCAAGGCTGCCGTCAAGGACTACAAGCGGCCTGCTTATCCTGAGTTCGGCAAGATTATCCGGCAGGCTTGCAAAACTGCCCCGGCCAAATACGATTTTCTGCGCCCCGGTGAACGAAAATGTCTTCATGATTATGTTTTCTCCCTATAATAATGGGGCTATCTGCCCCTTCCCTTTTCAACGGCCGTCGCCCGCCATCGCCCTAACAAGGAACCGCCGGTCTTTTTGACTGCGGAGTGCCTGTCCTGAAAATCTGCTGTCCTCTTCCCGTCCCTCCGCCGTATTTCCCCGGCAGAGTGTTTATCCCGTAATATTAATGGGTAATTATTGTCAAGATTTTTTAATCGCAGGCAAATCTTTCTCCTGTTGGCTGGCAGGAAGGAGCGCCTGAACTCCCTGCCGTTTGCGCAATCCCTGCGCCCGGCGACGCAACCGCTTTTTTTTCTGATCTTTGCGCCAGCGCAAAGACAACTTTGCTGAATTGCATTATTTGTAAGGCGAAAAGAAACTGAAAATAAAAAAGGAGTTCGATCACGGCGAAATGACGATCAACGATTTACTTAAGCAGCATCCCCAGGCGACGAACGTTTTTATGAGACGGACAATGCTTTGCGTAGGCTGTCCGGCGGCGGGGTTTCACACCCTGGAAGATGCCGCGAAACTGTATGGCTATGAATTGAACGACCTCTCACGTGAGATAAAAGGGGCAATCGAAGATGGGCAGGAGCCGTAGCAGACGGGGGAAATTGCCTACGGCCCTTTCCGGCTCGTCAGAGATAAATTGGGCAGGTTTTCACAAGTGGCGGATCATCGATAATAACGCTTTTCAATGAAAGGAGAATAACCATGTTTTGTTTTCAATGTCAGGAGACAGCCAAAAACAGCGGCTGCACGATCAAGGGGGTGTGTGGCAAACCGGAGGAAACGGCCGACTTGCAGTACTCATTGATATTTGCACTGAAGGGAATTTCCGTCTACGGGGAAAGGCTCAAGGAACTTGGTTCAGCGGACAGGACGAACAGCGTCTTTATCTCCCAGGGGCTCTTTTCCACCATCACCAACGCCGGCTGGGATAACGCCCGTTTTGTCCCCCTGATCCGGGAAGCCCTCAGCCGCCGGGATCGGCTCAGAGAGAAATTCCTTGCCGCCTGGAAAGCCAAAAACGGCCGTGACTTTGACGGAGCACTGCCCGAAGCAGCCACCTGGTTTGCCGACGATGAAGCCGCCTTTATCGAAAAGGGCAAAACCGTGGGGGCTTTGGCGACCGCAAACGAAGACGTCCGCTCCCTGCGGGAACTCTTGACGATAGGAATCAAGGGCGTGGCCGCTTATGCCGAGCACGCCGCGGTTCTTGGATTTCACAAGGACGAGATCGATGACTTCATAATGACGGCGCTCGCCTCGACAACCAAAGATCTGTCGGTGGACGAAATGGTCGGTTTGGTCATGAAGGCGGGCGAAACCGCCGTCACCACGATGGCGCTTTTGGACGAGGCCAACACCAGGACCTACGGCAATCCGGAAATCACCAGCGTCAACATCGGCGTTCGCAAGAATCCCGGCATCCTGATCAGCGGCCATGACCTCAAGGACATGGAAGAGCTGCTGAAGCAGACAGAAAATTCCGGCGTCGATATCTACACCCACGGGGAGATGCTGCCCGCCAATTACTACCCGGCTTTCAAGAAGTACAGCCATTTCGTGGGCAATTACGGAAGTTCCTGGTGGCACCAGAACGAGGATTTCGAATCCTTCAACGGCCCGATTCTGCTTACCACCAACTGCCTGATTCCGGTGAGAAAGGAAAATACCTATCTTGGCCGCCTGTTCACGACCGGCATCGTCAGCTATCCCGGGGCAAAGCATGTTCCCGAGCGCGCCGCGGGGGGCGCGAAGGATTTTTCGGAGCTCATCGCCCTTGCCAAAAAATGCGCAGCTCCGGTAGAAATCGAGACCGGCTCGATCGTGGGCGGGTTCGCCCACAATCAGGTACTGGCGCTCGCCGACAAGGTGATTGCCGCGGTAAAATCGGGGGCGGTAAAGCGCTTTGTCGTGATGGCCGGCTGCGACGGACGGCAGAAAGCGAGAGGTTACTACACCGAAGTTGCCGAGCAGCTTCCGAAGGATACAATCATCCTGACGGCGGGCTGCGCGAAATACCGCTACAACAAGCTCAACCTTGGCGATATCGGCGGAATTCCCCGCGTCCTCGACGCCGGTCAGTGCAACGATTCCTACTCGCTGGCCGTCATCGCCCTGAAGCTCAAGGAGGTCTTCGGACTGGCCGACATCAACGACCTGCCGATATCCTACGACATCGCCTGGTACGAACAGAAGGCGGTCGCGGTGCTGCTCGCCCTGCTCTTCCTCGGCGTGAAGGGCCTGCGCCTCGGGCCCACGCTGCCGGCTTTTCTCTCTCCGGCGGTAGTCAATGTTCTTGTCGAAAAGTTCAACATCAAACCGATCGGCGCCGTCCAGGATGACATAACGGCGATGATGGCGGGAAAATAGGCATACAGAAAATCAAACTGCGGGTCGGGGGGGCCTCTCGCATGCCCCCCTTGACCCGTCCCGGACAAGGTCGATCTCGAACTTTCCCAATATACGAACAACCGCGGGGCAAGGAGGCTGCGGTTCAAGCCGGAGCAGAAAATCAAGGACCCTTTCGAGGCGCAGCAGTAAAGGATGGGGGAAGGATGTTAGCTCAGTCAGAAATAGCGAAGGCAAAGAGCCCCACCATCCCGGACTGACCCAAATGATAGTAAAGGACTGCCGCCTCGATTATCAGCGGCTGCCCCCGATGGCTTCCCCTGCCTCTATCTCCCCGATCATCTCAAACAGTTTTTTATTCACCGGGATCGGAACCTCGTGGCGTCTGCCCAGTTCAATGACCTTACCGGCAAACATCTCCACCTCCGTTTTTCTGCCCGCCTCGACATCCTGCAGCATCGAGGTTTTCCCCTCCGGATTCAGGCCGGCAAGGACAACCTCCCAGGCGTCGATATCGGACTCGGACAGGGCAACGCCTTCCCTGTCGGCGATCATGATTGCCTCCCGCATCGCTGCCTCCATCAGCTCCCGAGCCCCACCCGGCCGCTGGAATTCCCCGTAGGGGGCGCGGAGAACCGCAGAGGCCTGATTTATGCCGATATTTATCATAAACTTCCACCAGAGAACACGGATCATGTCTGCGGAAATCTCGTGATTGATGCCGGCTTTGCTGAACAAATCCCGCACCCGCATCACCCGGTCGGAAAGGACGTCATTTTTTGCCTCCCCGAAAATTATCTTTCCCTGATTCCCGTATTCGACCCGGTTTCTGGAGCGCACACCGTCAATTCCAACCGCCACGGCGTAGAGAACCTTGTCCTTGCCATAGGCAGCGGCAATCTTCTTTTCGCTGTCTATCCCGTTCATCACTGAGATTATCGCGGTTTGCGGCCCGACTGCCCCCCTCATGTCCTGGAGCGCTTCGGGCAGATGATGGTGTTTGACCGCAACGATGACAAGCTCGGCCGGGGCCTGATCGTCCTCCGGCAACCTCACGGGGATGCTGTACTTCCTGCCATTTATCGTCAATCCCTCCTCGCGCAGTCTTTCCGCCCGTTCTTTCCCGGCAAGAAACGAGACGCAGCCCCTGTCCATTTCGTGAAACATCCCCGCATAGGTGCCTCCCAGTGCGCCTGCTCCGACAACCACAATTTCCCTCTTCAACGAATGAGCCCTCCTTTCCGGAATAATCTTCCGCCTTCCGGAAAGGCCCAAGCCAGGCCGGAGGGCGCCTCAAATTTTGAGGCGCATCCGCTATAGACAAGCCGCAGGGAAATGTCAATCGCGCTGAAAACGCCGCCCTTTTTCGCACCTAATGCCTATATTGCGGACGCGCCCGGCATTACCTCGACGGCGGGCTTGACAAATTTGGACAGTTCCTGTTTAAGGACCGCAAAAATATGAAACCGTTCGTGCCGTCGCTCAGGCATGATGATTGATTGTACCGGCCATGATCGCAAGAATAAGAAAATTTCAGAATCTGATAGTCGAAGCGGGACTGGACGCCGCTCTTGTCTGGTACTCGCGGGATCTGCTTTACTACACGGGGACCTGCCAAAGCGCCTGGCTTGTCGTCCTCCCGGATACATATCGGCTCTTCGTCCGCAGTTGTTATGAGGAGGCAATCCGGCAGACATTCCTCGACCCCGGCCACCTCGAGGAGGAGAAGAACGCGGAGCGGGTCGTCGAGTGCCTTCGCGATCACGGCATCAAAGAGGGCTCCAGCATCGGCATCGAACTGGACATGCTGCCGGCGCCTGCCTGGATGCAATGGCAAAAGCGGCTGATTGGCTGCCGTCTTGCCGATACAACCCCACTCATCCTTTCCCAGCGACAGATAAAAGACGAGACCGAAATAGAAAAGATGAAGCGGGCTTGTCATGTCATGGATCTGGGACATGCGCGCATCCGGGAGACCCTCAGGGCGGGCATGACGGAACTGGAAGCAGCCGCCGAGATTGAAGACGCGCACCGCCGCGCCGGCCACGCCGGCATATATTTCATGAGACACCCCGATTTTTTCATGTCCCGTGGCCTGTTTGCCTCCGGCGCCAATCTGCTTCGTGTCTCCGGCCCAGCTTTTTCTCTGTCGGGTGTAGGGCCTGATTCCGCCGTGCCTGCGGGACCGTCATCTCGGGTAATCGAGCCAGGAGACTCCGTCCTGATCGACATACCGGTCCTTGTGGACGGGTACCATGCCGACTTTGCACGCACCTACATCGCGGGAGCCGCTGATCAGCGCCGTCGCGGTCTTCACAATAAACTGGAACAGCTTTTTTCGTTTGCGGCCGGGATTCTGCGTCCGGGGTTAACATGGGCTCAGGGATATCGCCAGGTGACGGAACACGCCGACCGACTCG
>Ga0172374_1002886_pt1 | contig 10626 bp, 7 predicted proteins | sample LakKiv3m_FD_114536 | JGI IMG/M metagenome (GOLD analysis project Ga0172374, IMG submission 114536) | Freshwater microbial communities from Kabuno Bay, South-Kivu, Congo - kab_092012_10.3m | ecosystem: Environmental > Aquatic > Freshwater > Lake | place: Democratic Republic of the Congo... | reverse complement strand
GCGGCGGTGGGGCCAACATGGCGAATTGAGAGTGCTACCAAGACTCGCCAGAGCGGACGAGCTTTAGCTTGCTCAAGTGCTGTCAACAATTTCTCTGCATTTGCTCCAAGTGAGCCATCTTTCTTAATAAAAAAATCACTCTTGGCCAACATTTTCTCATCAAGAGAGAAAAGATCTCCTTCATCCTTAATAAGTTTTGAATCTAACAACGCCTGGGCAGCTTCATAACCCAAAACATCGATATCAAGAGCCGCTCTTGAGCCGATGTAGTAAATACGTTCTCGAAGTTGAGCAGGACAGGATTGTGAATTTGGACAACGGATATCTACATCCCCTTCGCTTATCGCACGTAAGGATGTACCGCACTCAGGGCACTTCTTGGGCATGACAAATTCGCGCTCTTTGCCGGTTCGCTTCTCAATAACTGGGCCAAGAATTTCTGGGATTACATCGCCAGCTTTACGTAAGACAACGGTGTCTCCGATGAGAACGCCTTTTCGTTTCACCTCTTCGATATTGTGAAGGGTTGCATTTGTAACCGTTGAACCTGCGACTCGGACCGGTTCCATAAATCCAAATGGAGTAACTCGCCCGGTTCTGCCAACGCTTACCCGAATATCCAATAACTTTGTAGTCACTTCTTCCGGTGGATATTTGTAGGCAATAGCCCACTTGGGCGCTCTCGAGGTAAATCCGATTCGAACTTGAGCGGCTCGCTCATTTACCTTTATTACAACGCCATCTATCTCATGCTCGACATCGTGGCGATGCTCTAAGTAGTAGTCCACAAATTCTCGAACTTCTTCGCGGCTCGAAACGACCTTATATCGAGACGAGACGGGGAGCCCCCACTTCTTTAACAACTCGTAAGCAGCGCTCTGGGTATCAAAATCTCTTCCGTCAACCGCACCAATTCCATGCACAATTAATGAAAGTGGTCGGCTCGCAGTTACCCGCGGATCTTTCTGGCGGAGCGAACCGGCAGCTGCATTTCTTGGATTTGCAAATAAAGTCTTGCCGGCTTCTTCTAGACCTTCATTTAACTCATTAAATGCTGCAAGTGGAAAATAGATCTCGCCCCGAATCTCTACCAACTTGGGTGGATTCTTATCTTCTAGCTTCTGTGGAACACCTTTGATGGTTCGCACGTTAACGGTGACATCTTCGCCGGTTACCCCATTTCCACGGGTTAGCGCGCGAGTTAAGGCGCCATTTTCGTAGATTAGATTTATTGCAAGACCATCAACTTTCAATTCACAGAGCCAACTTGCTGCCCTGCCATCATGTTCTTTCTTTACTCTCTCAAACCAAGCCTCTAGCTCTTCACTACTAAATGCGTTGTCAAGGCTCATCATCCGCTCGTGATGATCAACTTGAGTGAAATGAGTCGCGAACCCTCCACCAACTTCAAAAGTTGGTGAGTTTGGATCACGCAATTCGGGATTTTTTGCTTCAAGTTTCTCTAGCTCGCGCCATAACGAATCAAACTCAGCATCTGAGATTGTTGGTTTATCTTGAACGTAATATCGATATTGATGATCGCGTATCTCCTCGGATAACTCGCTCATCCGGTGGCGAATTTCGCTATCACCACTCACTTCGTACCTGCAATCGTTGCTGATCCAACTACTCGATCGCCATCGTAGATAACCATTGCTTGCCCTGTAGCAAGCCCAAATATTGGTTGATCTAATTCAGAAATAAGTGAGTAACCGGATTCGCTTTCAACCGAGTAGTAAGTGCAAGGATGTGCTTCACCATGTGCGCGAACTTGCACAAAACCCTTCATAGCTTCTCTTCCTACTGATGGACCACACCAGATCACGCGCTCCCCTGTGATTTGTGAAATAGCCAAGGATTCTCGCTCGCCCACAACGACCGTGTTGCTCTTAGGTTCGATTCGAAGCACATAGCGGGGTTCACCTGAGGGCGTTGGAGTTGTGATTCCTAAACCTCGGCGCTGGCCGATTGTGTACGTGTAAGCGCCTTTATGTTCGCCTAGCTTCTCGCCGGTTTCATCGACGATTGGTCCCACTTCACTTCCAAGTCGATCTCTTAGCCAACCTGCGTTATCTCCTGATGGCACAAAGCAGATGTCATGGCTATCAGGTTTATTTGCAACTGTTAGCCCGCGTCTTGTTGCCTCTTTTCGTACATCATCTTTTGTTGTGTCGCCAAGTGGAAAGAATGCGCCCTTTATCTGTTCTCGATTTAGAACTGCAAGTACATAGGATTGATCTTTGAGTGGATCTTTTGCCCGGTAGAGAAGCTTTCCAGATTCACTTTCTTTTGTAATCGCGTAGTGGCCAGTTACTACTCCGTCGAAACCCATCGCTTTTGCACGATCTAATACAGCCGCAAACTTAATTTTCTCATTACATCGAAGACAGGGATTCGGAGTCCGTCCACTTGCATATTCAGTCAAGAAGTCTTCAACTACATTTTCATGGAATTCGTCAGACATATCCCAGATATAGAACGGAATACCGATTCGATCTGCGGCGCGCCTTGCGTCGTGGGAATCCTCAATCGTGCAACAACCTCGTGCGCCGGAGCGATACTTCTTTGGATTCTTCGATAGCGCTAGGTGCACGCCAATCACATCGTGGCCGGATTCTGTAGCGCGCGCGGCAGCAACAGCAGAGTCAACTCCCCCGCTCATCGCTGCGATTAACTTCATGCGGTGCTCCGGTATGCAGCCCTTGCTCGCTCGATTACTCGCTTAATACAGGTATGGAAGTAATCAATATCCGCCCTTGAATTCTCAACGCCAATCGAGAATCTAAGCGAGGAACGCGCCTCCTTCTCGCTCAATCCCATAGCAAGAAGAACATGACTTGGTTGTTGAACGCCCGCAGAGCATGCCGAACCCGTTGAGCATGCAATTCCTTCACTATCAAAGAGCAATAAGAGCGAATCACTCTCGGTGTTCGGAAACCGAACATTTAGAATGCCAGGGAGTTTCTCACCGTCGCCCGTATTGAATATCGCATCCGCAACATCTGATTTTATGGTTTCGCGGAGCGCGTCCCGAAGCCCAGAGACATATAGAGAGTTCTTCTCAAGGTTTCGAAGCATCCCTTGTGCAGCGGATGCAAAACTAACTATCGCGGCTGCATTTAAAGTACCCGAACGAATATCTCGCTCCTGACCGCCGCCATGCAATAGCGGGGTTATCTCCTCGCTTCGCTTGAGAATTAGAGCACCTACTCCTACTGGTCCCCCAATCTTGTGCGCACTTATCGTCATCGCAAAGAGTCCTAATTCGGCAAATGAAAGTGGGATTTTGCCAAAGCTCTGTATGGCATCAGTGTGAACTGGAATTTTATATTTCTTGGCCAACTTAACAATCTCACCGATAGGCTGGATTGTGCCAACTTCATTATTTGCATGGATGATGCTTACTAAAGCAATTTCATCTTTTCGATTCTCGATTGCACTTTTTAGGAATTCCATATTGATGTAACCATCACTTGTTACAGGTACAACTATAAGTTCGGCGCCTTCTACTTCGGCAAGCCAATTTGCTGGATCAAGAACTGCGTGATGCTCAAATGCTGAAATAATTACGACCCGACGCTTCTTATCTTCACTCTTTCGCTTCCAATAAATTCCTTTTAACGCAAGATTGTTCGCTTCAGTTCCACTTCCAGTAAAGATGACCTCACTTGCTTCACATCCGAGAAGGGATGCGATCTTCTCGCGCGCCTCTTCTACGTTCTTTCGCACGGCCCGCCCGTAGCCATGAAGGCTTGAGGGATTACCAAGTTCGCGTGATTGGTCGATAAATGCCTGTAGGGCAACGCCATTAATAGGCGTGGTTGCAGCGTTATCGAAGTAGACGCGTGTCATGGGATAAGTCTAAAGCGAGGATATGACGTTATTTATGCGCGCTTGGATTTGATGGTTTCGCGTGCTTGCGGAAGGACTGCAAATAAATCGCCAACAACGCCGAAATCTGCAAGATCAAAGATTGGGGCTTCGGGATCCTTATTTATTGCAACGATGGTCTTTGAGGTCTGCATTCCAGCTCGATGTTGGATCGCCCCTGAAATTCCACATGCGATGTAGAGCTGTGGGCTAACCGTTTTGCCAGTCTGACCAACTTGATGAGTATGTGGATACCAACCGGCATCAGTTGCAGCGCGCGATGCGCCAACTGCAGCGCCTAACAAATCGGCCATCGCTTCCACTTCAGCAAAGTTTCCATTTGTTCCGCGTCCACCAGAAATAACAATCTTCGCCTCGGTTAAGTCGGGGCGACCGCCTTTAACTGGAGGTTGGGAATTTGTGATTGTTACGGTTTTATCTTTCGCCTCAATAGTTACAGCAAACTTCTCAACGCTAGCTGGTCCACTTCCAGCGCCAGCCTCAACCGAGCTTGGGCGAATAGTGATTACCGGAGTTCCTACTTTTACCTTTGCGTTCACAGTAAATGAACCACCAAAGACGGATTGTGTGGTCGAAAGATCAGCTTTAAAATCAACAGCATCGGTAATAACGCCGCCGCCGGTGCGAAGCGCGAGGCGCCCTGCGATCTCTTTTCCACGTGCCGAAGAAGCGACGAGTACTGCGCTTGGTTGTTGCGCTGCAGCGACTTGAGCGAGTGCAGATACTGCGGCCGCGATTCCATGCTTTGCAACATCATCATTTTCGACTACGACAACTTTCTCTACTTCAGTTCCGCCAAGCTGGGAGGCAAGCGCATCGCCACTTCCGCTATTTGCGATGATTACACCAACGGGGGTACCAACTCGTTTTGCGAAAGTAGCTAATTCGCCCGCAGTTTTCGCCACTTTTGAACCATCGTGATCAATTAGAAATAGGACGTTAGCCATTCTTTAGACCAATCTCTTCTCAAGCAAATAGTCAGCAAGTTTTGTTCCGCCATCTCCAGCATCTTCAAGCTTCACACCTTTTTCGCGGGCAGGGCGCGGATTGGCCTCTAGTACTTCGCTCCAGGCCCCACTTAAACCAACATCGCCAGCAGCGATTCCAATATCGGCAAGGGCTTTCGTATCAATCTGCTTTTTCTTAGCAGCCATGATTCCTTTAAAAGATGGATAACGCGGTTCGTTTATCTTTTCAATCACGCTCACTACACATGGAAAGCTAGCGGACATATTCTCAACACCACTCTCAGTCATTCGAGCAATCTCAACGCTCTTTGCGCTTGCATCAACTTTCACCGAGCCCGCAAAAGTTAATTGCGCCCATCCGAGAGATTCAGCAAGCATCGCAGGAATGACGCTCATGCGCGCATCGGTCGATTCAGTACCACAGAAGACAAGATCAAAACCACCATCTTGAATGACTTTCGAAAGTACTTTTGCAGTCGCAACGGCATCGGACCCAGCGAGCGCTGCATCGCTAACCAAGAGGCCGCTATCAGCTCCCATTGAGAGACCCTTGCGAATCGCTTCGGTAGTCCGATCTGGTCCCATTGAAATCAAAGTGATTGTGTGTTCGGGGCTTTCTTTTCCTTCATTTAATGGCTCAATAATTCGAAGCGCTTCTTCAATTGCATATTCATCAAGATCATTTAGAACTGCATCAACGCTCTCGCGATCAAGGCGACCGCCGACCATCTTCTTCTCTGCCCATGAATCTGGGACCTGCTTTACGCAGATGGCAATCCTCATGCCGGAAATGCTACTGGTGAGTAACAGAGCTCACCACTCTTAACCTCACGTTCTACGACACTTAACCTAAATCTTGGGTTGAGGGTTTCTTGCCCCTTCACCCTCTTCTCATGAAAGTCGCCATAGTGACGGAGTCCTTTCTTCCGACGATTAATGGCGTTACAAACTCAGTTCTGAGAATTCTCGAATTCTTCGACTCATACGGCCATGAGGCAATTGTCATCGCTCCGGAGGCCAATTCTGGATCTGACGACCATCTTGGATTCAAGGTAAAACGAGTTCCGAGTATCTCTCTAAAGCGTCTGATACCTATCGCAATCCCTAAGCGAACTCTCAGACACTTCATTGAGGGCTTTAATCCCGACGTTATCCATCTTGCATCACCGGCAATTCTTGGAACATATGTAAACCATGTTTCTCGAGAATTGGATATTCCTACTCTTTCGGTTTACCAGACTGATGTTGCGGGATTCGCCAAGCACTACGGAATTGGAATCGGAAACACTTCCATCCAAAAAACTTTTGCGCGAATTCACAATCAAACTTCTAGAACCTTGGCGCCATCCTCTGCTGCGGCCTCAGACTTGCTAAAACATGGGACTCAAAATGTTCATATCTGGCCTCGCGGTGTTGATCTGCATAGATTCTCCCCAGCTCATAGAAGTGAATCGCTACGAGTGAGTTGGGGCGCACAACATCGCACGGTCATTGGTTATGTGGGCAGATTAGCTCGCGAAAAATCACTCGAGAAATTATCAGTACTGGATTCAAATCCTAATTTGCAATTAGTGCTGATTGGTGACGGCCCCGACCGTAAGCGGATTGAACGTAGGCTCCCAAACGCAATTTTCACGGGGATGATGGGTGGCGCAGAACTGGCTAAGGGAATTGCCTCTTTTGACATATTTGTGCATACCGGAATGAATGAAACTTTCTGTCAAAGCGCTCAGGAGGCTCTTGCAAGTGGAGTTCCCGTTATAGCACCTGCTTCTGGTGGGCCATTAGACCTCGTTACAGATGGCGAAAATGGCTTCTTTTTTGAAGGGCAGAACCCTAGATCGCTTGAAGATGCAATTGAACTTGCTCTTTCGAGCAATCTCGAAGATCTTGAATTTAGAGCACGTGAAAGCGTGCTTGGCCGAGATTGGGCGAGCATAAACAAGCAATTAATTGATCATTACAGAGCAATACTTGCAAAACCATTGGAGGCGCATGCAGCATGAAAATCGTCCACATTACAAACTTCTATAGCGCGAGATCTGGCGGAATTAAAACTACGATGCATGAACTTGGCTCTCGTTACCAAAAGTTGGGTCATGAATTCATCTATGTAATTCCAGGAACGCGCTACTCCGTTGATATGACCGCCAGCGGTGTTCAAATCTCTCTGCCCAGCTTTCCCATTCCTTTTTCGGGTGGATACCGTGTGATTCGCAGCAATAGAACTGTCAAGCGGCTACTAATGGTTCTACGGCCCAATCGGGTTGAAGTTTCGGATCGATTGACTCTAAGGGGAATTGGAAAGTGGGCTCATCGACGCAAGATTGCAACGGTGGTCTTCAGTCACGAATCTCTCGCTGCCCTCGTCGGCAGGTTCTTGAAGTTCGACTTCTTCCAAAAGTTTGTGGATTGGCATAATCGAAGACTAGCCACGAGCTTTGATTGGGTTATTACAACTACTGAATATGCCTCAAGGGAATTCGAGAAGATTAGAACTGAGAATCTAAGAAGGATTCCACTGGGTGTAGACCTCGAAGTATTTCAACCACTCCGCAGAGATGAAAACTTAAGGCGGGATTTGTTGGAAAACGAAGAGTTACTGATTGTTCATTGTGGAAGACTTTCTATAGAGAAGGATCCTGAGGTTTCACTCCGCACTTTGATTGAACTACGCAATCGCGGGGTCAAAGCGCGACTTGTGTACATTGGGATGGGACCGCTCGTTGAGCGACTCAAGAGAAGCGCCGAAAAATATCCCGTTACCTTCTTGGGGTATATCTTGGGTCCGAGCAAAGTAGCAACGATTCTGGCCTCTGCCGATGTCGTAATCGCCCCGGGTCCACATGAGACTTTCTGTCTAGCTGCCCTTGAGTCCCTTGCCTGCGGTACACCTGTAGTTGCATCTTCGAAGAGCGCAGTTGGTGAGCTCCTTCTAAACAGCGAAGGTTTACCAACAGGAAGAGTATGTGGAGATTTAATCGCTGACTGGGCTAATGCAGTAGAAGATCTTGCAGTACAGGAAGGACTTCGAAGCAGATGTAGAAAGCAAGCTGAGAGATTCTCTTGGAATACAACAGTTAAGGAATTACTGAGCACACCTAAAATCGGTGAGGCTGCATGAGTAAGCCAATTACTTTTGCGATTTTGGGAGATTCTGCAGCCACTGGAGTTGGAGATTACGACCAATTTGGCAGGCCACGAGGTTGGTGCTTCCACTTAGCAAGCGCCTTTTCGCAACCAGTGAACCTGATTCAAGTAGCTCGCTCAGGTGCACAGTCCAGCGAAGTTAGGGAGATTCAGCTACCTAGAGCGCTCGCGCATAATCCAGATATTGCAGCTCTAGTTGTTGGAGGCAATGACTTACTTCGCAATGGATTTAATCCACAGAGACTTTATGAGAATCTAAGTTCAACAATTACCGAATTCAAATCCCGCGGTGCGGAAGTCTTAATGCTGCAGCTGCACGATCCAACAGAGATTGTTCCTCTCCCGCGCCTTCTTGCGCGAGTCCTTCGCCGTCGCGTCAATGCGGTTAACGAAGTCTATGAGCGCCTAGTTGCAGAATATGAATTGGTCTTCCTTCGGACAAGGAATCTTCCCGACATTTATCAATCTCACCTCTGGCATTTTGATCGGATGCACCCGAGTGCTCATGGCCACTTGACGCTAGCCGAGAATTTTCGCGACCTTCTAGAGTCAAGAGGTTGGGGAGTTGGCGCACTTGAACTGCCCAAAATAGCTGAAACTACAAGACGCGAGCGCACGCTTTGGATGCTGCGCAACGGCACACCCTGGTTTCTAAAACGAAGTTTTGACTTACTTCCTGCGGCGCTAATCCTCATGGTGATTGAGTCTGCTCGAATTACATATTCGGTATTGAAAAGGCGTTAATAGAAATAAGCAGCAATTAGGGCAAGATGTCGGAGTGAGGCCAGCTGACCCCCATAAATTAGGCGCCCAAGTAACCCAAGAGGGAACTAACTTCGCTCTCTGGGCCCCTGCTGCCGATGCCGTCGAACTCTGCCTCTTTGATCAAATTGGAAGTGCAACTTCGGAAGTCCGTTTCTCACTTGCCCATAGGGATGGGCCGATCTGGCACGGGTATCTCGCAGGTGTTAAAGCGGGACAGCGCTACGGCTATCGCGTCTACGGGCCTTGGCAACCCGAGCACGGTTGGCGATTCAATCCCAACAAAGTTCTTATCGATCCGTACGCGCATTTAATTTATGGTGAATTGAGTTTAACTCCGGAAACTTATGGACACCAGGCAAGTGATGAATTAGGAAATGGTTTTCTTGAGATACAAGATCAGCGAGACTCTTCACCGTTCGTTCCCTTATCTGTAGTTACTCAAGACGAAATCCGTTCTATTCATCGCCCCAATACACCTTGGAGCAAGAGCGTTATCTATGAAGCGCATATCCGCGGATTAACCTTTAGAAATCTAGATATCCCAGAGAATGAACGAGGAACTTATAAAGCTCTAGCCCATCCAACGGTCATTTCGCACCTCAAGAATCTGGGTGTGACAGCAATTGAGCTATTACCTATTCATCATTTCCTAAGCGAAACAGGCGTTCGCTCCCGTGGTCGAGTGAATCATTGGGGATATAACCCAATTGCATTTTCTGCACCGCACCGACCCTACGCAGCAACAGATAATCCAATTACAGAATTACAAGTAGCCGTAGATGCGCTTCATAGCGCTGGCATCGAAGTTATTTTAGATGTCGTTTATAACCACACCGCCGAAGAAGGTAAGTCAGGTCCTACGCTCTCATTCCGCGGGATAGACAATAAGACTTTCTATCGCTTGCTTGGTGAAGACCAATATGAAGATGTAACTGGATGTGGAAATACGATTGATGCAAGCAGGCCATTTGTATCTCGCATGATTATCGACTCACTGCTCTGGTGGAGCGAAGTGATTGGGGTTGACGGCTTTCGATTTGATTTAGCCACAGCTCTTTCCCGAAGCGGCTCCCAGATAAACACTTATGGAGCTTTAATCTCCGCTATCTCAGCAAACCCCGTTCTGCGCGAGCGTAAATTGATTGCCGAGCCATGGGATATCGCCGGTTACGCCCTTGGAGATTTTCCCCATCCTTGGCGTGAGTGGAACGATGCTTATCGCGATGCGGTCCGCCAATTCTGGTTAACCGATTCAGCCCGGGGTCATAGCAACGGTGTTTCTGATTTGGCTTCACGCATTGCCGGTTCAAATGACATCTTTAATTACCGAGGCCCTACAAGCTCAATAAATTTCATTACCGCTCATGATGGTTTCACACTTAATGATCTGGTTTCATATAACGAGAAGCACAACGAGCCTAATCGCGAGGCAAACAACGATGGCTCCAATCAAAATCGATCTTGGAACGTCGGCATCGAAGGTGCGAGTGATGATGAAAGAGTTGTTGCTACAAGAAACTCTTTAAAGAAATCCTTACTTGCCACTTTGATGATTTCATCCGGTGTTCCGATGCTAAATATGGGTGATGAAATCTCCCGCTCTCAAATTGGTTCTAACAACGCTTACTCCCTAGATTCAAAGCAAGCGTGGGATGCTCCTGAGAACTTTGCAGGCGGCTGGGCTCTGGACTGGGAGAAAGTAAAGAGTGGCGATGAACTAATCGAAACTATTGCTGCTTTGAAGGATATTCGCGCAAAATATATGTCTCTAGTCATCGATGATTTCTTCACCGGCACTCTCGATCGAGGAACCAAGAGAAAAGATCTTGCCTGGTTTAACCAGGATGGGCTC
>Ga0172374_1002878_pt1 | contig 10639 bp, 9 predicted proteins | sample LakKiv3m_FD_114536 | JGI IMG/M metagenome (GOLD analysis project Ga0172374, IMG submission 114536) | Freshwater microbial communities from Kabuno Bay, South-Kivu, Congo - kab_092012_10.3m | ecosystem: Environmental > Aquatic > Freshwater > Lake | place: Democratic Republic of the Congo... | reverse complement strand
TCGTCGTCGAGCAGCAGCGGAGGGACGGCGCTCCCCGCTTCCAGCCGATATCCCCCGGCGACGCCAGGGGTCGATTCCACGCGGTATCCCAGCTCCCGCAACCGGTCGACATCGCGGCGCACGGTGCGCTCGGTCACCCCCAGCCGGGCGGCGAGTTCGGTCCCCGGCCAGTGCCGGTGCGTCTGCAGCAGGTTGAGCAGAGCCAGAGCGCGGGAGGTGGTGTCGGTCATGCGCCCCAGATTGCCAGAGAATGCGGACAGGATCTGTCCGCATGGGTTCGTACGCTCGCTCCCATGAACGAATCCCTCATCGAGACCGAAGGCCTGAGCAAGGTCTTCACCGTCAAGAAGACGCCGGTCCACGCCGTGACCGACGTCTCCTTCACCGCCGTGCGCGGGGAGCTCGTCGCCTTCCTCGGCCCGAACGGCGCCGGCAAGTCGACCACCCTGCGGATGCTGACCACCCTGATCCCACCGACGTCGGGACACGCGACGGTGGTCGGTCACGACATCCACGCCGACGCGGCGGGCGTGCGCGCGCGCATCGGCTACGTCGGACAGCTCACCAGCGGCAGCTTCTCGCAGCGCGTGCGCGACGAGCTGCTGAGCCAGGGCGCCTTCTACGGGATGTCCAAGCGCGACAGCGCACGGCGGGCGGACGAGCTGATCGAGTCGCTCGACCTCACCTCGTTCGCGACGCGGACCGTGCAGCAGCTCAGCGGCGGGCAGAAGCGTCGGCTCGACATCGCGCTCGGGCTCATGCACGCCCCGCCGCTGCTCTTCCTCGACGAGCCCTCCACCGGACTCGACCCGCAGAGCAGGGCGAATCTGTGGGAGCACATCCTCGACCTGCGCACCCAGCACGGCACCACGGTCTTCCTCACCACGCACTACCTGGAGGAGGCCGATCGCTACGCCGAGCGCGTGATGGTCATGGACCGGGGACGCATCATCGCGGATGACGACGCCGCTTCCCTGAAGGCGACGCTCGCCGGCGACGTACTGACCTTCGGGTTCGAGGATGCCGCCGAGGCGGAGCGCGCCCGCACCGTGGTCGCTCGGCTCAGCACGCCCGAGGTCACGATCGACGGGTCCGCCATCTCGCTCGCGGTTCCGGACGGCGATCGGCTGCTGCCGGTGATCGTGCGTGAGCTCGACGCCGCCGGCATCCTCGTCCGACGGGCGACCGGCGTGCCACCGACGCTCGACGACGTCTTCCTCGCCCTCACCGGCCGCACCCTGCGCGAAGCCGGAGAGGGTACGGATGCCCCGGATGAGGCATCCGCCATGGAAGCGGCGCCCGCCGCCTCCGACGACAGCACGACAGGAGTCCGCTCATGACCACCACCGACACCCTCGTGCGTCCGAACCTCGCGCGCGACACCAGGAACGTGCTGAGCCGCGAGCTCAAGCCCGTGCTCCGCGATCCGTTCACCCTGATCTTCAGTCTGCTGCAGCCGCTCGTCTTCCTCGGCCTGTTCGCTCCGCTGCTGATCGGCGACTCCGGGCGTCCGGCCGGGGAGACGTTGGCCTGGTTCGTCCCGGGCGTCCTCGTGATGATCGTGCTGTTCGGCACCGGCTCGACCGGGTCGAACCTGCAGTACGAGATGATGACCGGCTCCCACGAGCGCACGCTGGTGGCCCCGCTGGCCCGCTCCTCGCTGCTCGTGGGTCGCGCGCTGAAGGAGATCGCGCCGATCGTCGTGCAGGCACTGATCATCGTGCTGATCGCCTGGCCGTTCGGCTTCGCGGCCGACATCCCGGGGCTGCTCATCGGACTGGCGCTGCTCGCCGTGTTCGGTGTGGGCCTGGGCTCCCTGTCGTACTCCCTCGCGCTCGCGACCAAGGACCGCGAGTGGCTGTTCTGGGGGGTGCAGCAGTCGCTGATCTTCCCGCTGCTGATCCTGTCGGGCATGCTGCTGCCCCTCGACGCCGCGCCGGACTGGATGCGGGTCGTCGCGTCGGTCAACCCGGTGAACTGGGTGGTGCAGGCCGAGCGCGCCCTGTTCGCGGGCGATCTCGGAGACATCACAGTGCTCTGGGGCTGGGTGTCCGCCCTGGCGGTCGCGGTCGTCGGCCTCGTGGTGGGGGTGCGGGCGATCCGCCGCAGCAGCTGAGTCCCGATGCACGGGTGCCCCCGCGGCCATGAGTCGCGGGGGCACCCGTGCGGCTAGCGCGGCGTCGTCGCGACGTCAACCGGTTCGACGGCTCCGGGCCCTCGCCGTAGCGTCGCTCGCACCGATGACGCCCGAGCAGGAGGCCGACATGTCCGAATCTCAGCACAACGACAAGACCCCGACGCCGATGGCGGAGGCCGGCGACCCGCAGGCCCGGCTCGAGGCCGAGGCACGCCGGGCGATCGTGACCGGGGCCGACTCCGGGATCGGCCGCGCGACCGCCGTGGCCCTCGCGGCCGCCGGCATCGACGTCGGCATCACGTGGCACAGCGACGAGGCCGGGGCGCAGGAGACGGCCGAGGAGGTACGCAGCCACGGCGCCAGGGCGGTGGTCACGCGGCTCGATGTCGCGGACATCCCGGCCTGCGGCGACGTGATCGACGGTCTGATCGCGGAGCTCGGCGGGGTGGACGTCTTCGTCAACAATGCCGGAGCCGGACTGCAGACGCCGTTCCTCGACGTCACGCTCGACGAGTGGAACCGTGTGCTCGACACCGACCTCACCGGCGCCTTCGTGTGCCTGCAGCGGGCGGCGCGCGCCATGGTCGCCGCGGGTCGCGGCGGGCGGCTCATCTCCGTCACGAGCGTGCACGAGCACCAGCCGATGGTGGGAGCCAGCGCCTACGACACCGCCAAGCACGGCCTGGGCGGGCTCATGAAGAACCTCGCACTCGAGCTCGGCCGGTACGGGATCAGTGCGGTGAGCGTGGCGCCGGGCGAGATCGCGACCCCGATGACCGGGCAGACCGACACCGATCCGCACGCGGAGGACCGGCCGGGCATCCCGCTCGGACGCCCAGGGGACGCGCGCGAGGTCGCCGCCCTGATCGCGTTCCTCGCCTCACCCGAGGCCGCCTACATCTCGGGAGCGTCCGTCGTGATCGACGGAGGCATGCTGCAGATGGGACCGCAGGCGGGTGCGGCGATCGAGAGCCACGACTGGCGCACGGTCTGACCGCGACGCCGTCTGCTCACCGTCGCATCGAGTCGTGGAAAGGGTTCGGTTCGAGCGTGTAGTCGGTCGCAGCATCGGACCAGGTGCTCGCCTCCGATGACCCGCCCCGGCCGCGCACGGCCGCCAGCGCCCGGGTGACCGGCGTGCCGACGGCGAGCGCCAGCGCCCCGCTCACGGTGCGGTCCTCCGCACCGAGCACACTCGCCCGATGCCAGGCCTCGTGCAGCGCGCCCCCGCGCGGGGAGGGGACACGACGGGCGGGGAGCGACCCCGAGCGACGCAAGGCGACCAGCTGCTCCACCCGCTCCCACCAGGTCGCATCGCTCTCCGGATGGAAGTAGTTGTCGCGCAGCCAGTCGGGGTGCGGATGCCGGAAGCGTCCTGCCACGACCTCGTCGCGCCCGCCGAGGAGACCACTGCCCACGAAGACCGTGTTGAGCAGGCTCTTGCGCACACCGAAGGAGTCGAGCGCGATCACGGGCACGCCGAGGGCCGTGGCCTCGATCGCCGCGGTGGAGCTCACCGTGACCAGCCCGGCGGCGGTCTCCAAGGCGGTGGCCATGGAGTCGTAGGAGAAGACGAGGTTCGCGGGGCGGCGACGGGGAAGCAGGGCGGGGTAGGGGTCGCGCTCGAGGTGCGTCTCCGCCTCTCCTGGACGCGATCGCAGCTTCACCACGACGCGTCGTCCCGGATCCGCTTCCGCCGCCCGCACGAGCACCGCCGCGATCCGCGCGCGCTCCTCCCTGGCGACCGGCACCAGGGCCTGCGCGGCGAACACGATGTCGGTGGCCGGCGGTCGCACGGGGGCCGCCGCCGGTGACGGACGCTCGGCGATCGCGACGCTGCTTCTCGCCGACGCGGTCGCGTCGACGCGCACCCGTTCGGCGGACACCATCCGCTGGCGCCGCCGCGCGAAGGGCAGGGTGGCGAGCGCCGTGGGCGTGCGCACCCCGATCCGCTCCCCCAGTTCGGCGAACGCGCGCATCTCCCGATGCGAATGCACGATCAGCAGGTCGGTGTGCCTGCGGTAGTCGAGGGCCCCGCGCTGCGCGGGGATCGCCATGCCGGGGAGCCCGGACACGGTGACCGGCCGGTGCGGGAGGGCATCGATCACGCGACCGAGGAGACGCACGAAAGGACCCCGTCCCGCCAGCAGGACCACGTCAGGGCGGTGACGGTCCAACCACGCGGTCGCTGCGGCGAAGTCGATGCGGGTGACGTCGTCCTGGCCGATCCCCGTTCCGGCGAGCGCTGTGCGCTCCTGGGCTGCACTGACCGTGAGCGGCGTGCGCACCAGGAGCAGGTGGGGGCGCAGGCCGGGGACAGATCCCAGCAGCGACGCCGCCCACTTCACGAACGAGTCGGCGTCGGCGACCGCGACGACCCGGATGCCGGCGGCATCGGTCATGCGGGCACGCGGCGGAGCTTCGCCATCGGGGCCTGCTCGCTCTCGAAGACGCGCTTGACCCCGTCGCCGACGGCGCGCTCGATCACCCGGATGTCGCGGACCAGGTGCTCCAGTCCGGTCGGCTCGAGCGAGGCGGCGTGGTCGGAGCCCCACATCGTGCGGTCCAGCGTGATGTGGCGCTCGACCGCGACCGCGCCCATCGCCACGGCGGCGAGCGAGATCTGCAGTCCGCGCTCGTGGCCGGAGTATCCGACCGGGATCCCGGGGTACCGGTCGCGCAGGGTCGCGATCACGCGCAGATTCGCCTCCTCCGGTTCGAGCGGGTACGTGGAGGTGGCGTGCATCAGCACGACCCGATCGGTGCCGAGCGTGTCGAGCGCGCGATCGATCTGCGCGATCGTCGACATCCCGGTGGACAGGATCACGGGCTTGCCGGTCTCGCGGAGGGCGAGCAGCAGCTCGGTGTCGGTGAGGCTGGCCGAGGCGACCTTGTGGGCGACGACGTTCAGATCCTCCAGGAACTCGACGCTGGGCACATCCCACGGCGAGGCGAACCAGTCGAGTCCGCGCATCGTGGCGTGGTCGCCGATCTCGATGTATTCCGCCCGCCCGAACTCCACGCGTCGGCGGTAGTCGAGATAGCTCATGAGCCCCCACGGCGTCTCCCGCGGCACGTCGCGCATGTGCTCGGGCGTGGAGATCTCCGGGGTGCGCTTCTGGAACTTCACGGCGTCCGCACCGGCACGGGCCGCGACGTCGATCAGGCGCTTCGCGATGTCGACGTCGCCGTTGTGGTTCAGGCCGATCTCCGCGATGACGTAGGCCGGACGGCCCCCGCCGATCACTCGTGAGCCGATGCTGACAGTCATGATTCCTCCGGTCGTCGGGCGGGAAGACACCCTTCCCTCCTGACTACGGGCCGCGGGTGAACACCGTGCGACGACCGGGTTACCGGCGGCGGTCAGCTCGACAACACGCGTTCGACGAGCTCCCGCACCGCGCCGTCGCCACCCCGACGCGTCAGCACCACCCGCGCCTCCTCGCGCACCAGGGGATGCGCATCGGCCACCGCGACCGGCCACCCGACGATCCGCATCGCCGGCAGGTCGTTCACGTCGTTGCCGAGGTAGGCGATGTCGGCGAGCGCCACCGCGTTCTGCTCCGCCCAGCTCCGCAGCGCGGACTCCTTGTCGTCGATGCCGTGCAGCACGGGCACGCGGAGCTTGTCGGCCCGAGCGCGGACGACGGGATTCACCTCGGTCGACAGGATCAGCATCGGGATGCCGGCACGGCGCAGCAGCGAGACTCCCATGCCGTCCTCCCGGCTGACCCGCACGCGCTCTCCGCCGTCTGCGTCGACGATCGCGGTGTCGTCGGTGTGCACGCCGTCGAAATCCGTGACGACCGCGCGGACCGGGATCGACGGGGCGGAGTCGTGCAGGGCCGCGAGCGCCCTGGCGATGCGCAGCTGATCCGCGTCGTCGATCTCGATCGCCGTCCACTCCGGCACGCGCGCGGCGCGGATCCTGCCGAAGAACCGGTGCCTGCTCTCGCGGAAGCCGTCGGCACGGAACACGTAGAAGGCGCCGGTCTCGAGCAGGTGCGGCTCGCGGTCCTGCCGACGCGGCCGGTGGGCGGCGTCGTGGTTGACGGCCACCGCCGCACCCTGCTCGTCGTCGCGCCACAGGAAGCCGTAGGTCTCGTGTGCCGCGAAGACACTGTCGGCGCGATCGGCGCGCACCTCCGCCACGGCGGCGGCGAGCGCGTCGCTCGGGATGAACGGCGAGGTCGCCTGCAGGAAGGCGACGACGTCCACCGGCGTGCCGTCATCCTCGAGGGCATCCAGGGCGTGCAGGATCGCGCTCTCCGACGTCGCGGTGTCTCCGGCGATCTCCGCCGGGCGACGGACCACCCGGGCGCCCGCCGCCTCGGCGATCGCGGCGATCTCGTCGTCGTCGGTGGAGACCACCACGAGGTCGATGCCGTCGGCGGACGACGCGGCCCGCACGGCGCGCTCGACGAGAGGCACCCCGCCGACCCGCTGCACGTTCTTGCGGGGCACCTGCTTCGATCCGCCGCGCGCCGGGATGACCGCCACGGTCCTCGGTCCGTGCTCCGCCATGATCCGCTCCCTCGTCATCGTCATCGTCCTCGCAGCGCCCGCCATGCCCGCCCGAGGCGTCTTCGCGCCCCGAGTGCCGTGAGCCGCCACTCCTCGATCCTGCCGACTCCTCCCGCCGGCCGCACCGCCCGCCGCAGCAGGCTCTCCCGCGGGGCTCCGGGCAGGCGCAGCTCGCCGAGTCGGCGCGCCGAGAAGTACCGGTCGCGCTCCCGCGGATCCAGGCCGTCGAGGAGCTCCTCAGCACGCCCGCGCAGATGCCCCGCGACCTCCGGCTGCATCGCGTACCCCACGGCGTCGACCAGGAGCTGCAGCCTCTCCGGCGCGGTGTATGGCGAGCCGTCCCGCGTGAGGGCGTCGACCAGGGTGGCCGGGATCCGGTTGCTGTTCTCGAACGGCGTCAACCCCGACAGGACGGCGTCGAGTCCCGCGGAGCCGATCTCGCGATCGAAGAGCGCGCGCACGGTGGGCAGCGCCGTGGAGAACCCGGCGACGACCGCCACCGCGTCCAAGCGCTCTGCGAGCAGTTCCGCCGCGAGCGGACCCCGGTACTCGACGAAGTCGATCCCGTGCGCGACCGCGCGGTCCCGCACGGCCGTCGTCACGAGGGGCGGGGCGGCGGGATGCGGTTTGAAGACGATGCGCTGCGGCGCCCAGCGGGCCGCCCGGTCGACCAGCCGAGCCTGCAGATCGATCTCCTGCGCCGGTGTCATGAGGCCCAGTGCGGAGAGGTACTGGCCGAGCACGAGCACGGTCGAGGCCCCGTCGGCCCCGGGCACCGCGGCCCTGCCGGCCTCGTCCGTCTCCCGGAGCACCGCGGCGAACCGCTCCGGCGCCACCGGGACGAGCTCCGCGTCCGGCGACCCGACCAGCGGACGCACACCCGGCACCACGTCGGCGTGGAGGACACGCCGGACGCGCGCCGCCACCGGATACGGCAGCCGCACGCGCATCGGCGAGTACGTCATGAGACCGTCGCCCACGATCGTGATCCGCGCCCGTGGGAACAGCGTCATGAGCGTGCGGGCCGGCGCGACCTGAGGACTCTGCACGAACAGCTCGAGGTCGTCGGGATCGAGCCCCCAGGCGCGGACGAGCAACCGCTCGAGCATCGGGAGGTCGGCCTCCTCCGGTTCCCAGGAGCTCGGATGCTGGGGACCGAGAACGTCCTCCAGCGGCTCGATGCGGTCGAAGCGGGCACGCAGCGAGCTCAGCACCGGATCATCCGCGATGCCGACCGCCGTCTCGGGCACTCGCGAGGAGGTGAACGGCACCAGGAGGCGCTCGGAGCCGTCGCCCGGAAGCCCGTCGTCGATGGCCGCGGCGGCGGTCGCGAGTCCGTACGCGCTGTGCAGGGCGAAGAGCTGCGTCATGCCGACCGTCCCGCCTGTCGGAGCAGTCGCGCCAGCACCCGACGCCGCGGACCGTCGAAGCGCGCGAGCACGGCCGCCGTCTCCCCGGCAGGAAGGCGTCGCAGCATCCGCCCGATCCCGGCCCGCATCTCTGTCCGCACCGACGGGCTCATCCGCCGCGCGCGCACCAGGTGGTGCGAGCTGAGCGCGAGCGCCGTCCAGACGACCTTGGGGGTGAACCGCTCGGCCTCCGCATCCTGCTCGACCATCGCGATGATCTCGTCCATGGCCCGCACGAAGTCCAGCTGCCGTCGATCCCGCGCCTGAGTGAGAGACGTGGCGACACCGCGTCGGTACAGCAGCGCCGGGGCGTCGACGACCGCGAACGACCGGGCCTGCAGATGCAGCCGCCAGATCCAGGGGCGATCCTCCGCCGTGAACAGCCCCTCGGGGAACGCGGCCAGACCGCGGTCGATCACGCGCCGGTGGAAGATGCCCGCCCAGGCGTAGGGGTAGTCGACCATGGTCGACTCGTGCTCGGGCAGGATCGCCTCCCGCGGCGGCAGCACCTCTTCACGCCAGGGATGCGGCGCGCGCACGAGCGCCCGCTGGTGCCCCGTGACCCGCACATGATCCGTGCGCAGGAAGTCGGCGTCGAGGGCGCGGAGCCGGGAGGAGAGCACGGCCAGGCGCCGCGGCTGCATCCAGTCGTCGCCGTCGAGGAAGCAGAACGCCTCGCTCTCGGTGCGCAGCAGACCCTGGTTGCGGGCGCTCGCCAGGCCTCGGGCCGTGGGGTTCCTGATCACCTCCGCGTGCGGGAAGCGCTCCGCGTACTGCCGCATCAGGGCGCCGGTGTCATCGCGCGAGCCGTCGTCGATCGCGACCAGCTTCAGGGACGAGGGGTCCTCGAACTGCCGGGTGAGGGTCTCGAGCGTCGTCCCGATGTACTCCCCGGCGTCCTTGGCGGGCAGGATGACGGTGACGAGGGGTGTGCGCACAGGGCTCCCGGGGACAGGTGGTGTCCGGGGATCGTGTCAGGAGCGCCTTGCCGGATGGCGACGCGGAGGTGAACACCGGGTTTCGCGGCCGGCACCGGGCGCCCGGAGGCAGGAGCGTGAGACGGGGCTGCGTTGAGGTGTGGCCCCGCACCCGAACGGGACCACACCTCCCAGTGCATCGCACTGCCGAACGCGAGGCGTTCGGGATGAGACCGCCCTAAGGTGGCCTCATCGTCGCGGGACCCGCCAACCCCCATCAGCCGGCCCCGAGACGTCTCTCCGGTCGTGCGATTCCCTCGAGAGGGTCACGACCACGAGTAACATGATACATGTCAGTCGGCGCAGATCGCGCACCAGGGAGGCCTCGGGCCGCCGCCGCGGGTTCGCGCCCCTGGTCGAGATGGGCGACGATGGAGGGCATGCTCTGGCCCTTCGGATCGACCTGGCGCCCGGTGCGACACCGGCAGCGCGACACGGTCGACCTGCGGTGGCTCAGTGCGCGGACCTGGACCCGGCGCTGGTACCCGCAGGGCATCGACCTCGGCACGTGGCAGGGCCGCCGCACCGTGGCCGTCAGCTGGTTCCGGCAGAGACTGGACGGCGTGCACCTCGCCTCGCGCGTCACGTTCGTCGACCTCGAGCGCTCCCGACACCTCGACGTGCTGCTCGCGCTCACGGATGAGGAGGGGGAGCTGCAGCCGGCCCCCATCCACGCCGGTGGTCTCGCCTGGTTCGGCGATCGACTGTTCGTCGCCGCGACGGGTCGCGGCATCTGGGAGTTCGACCTGGGCGGCATCCGGAAGATCCGCGGTGCGGTCGCGCAACGCGTGGCGGGCAGCCGACGCCGCGGCGGACGGACGACCGCGCTCGTCGCGGTGCGCACCCGCGTGCATCCGGTGGCCCTGCGCTGCTCGTATCTCGGTCGGGTGTTCGCGGACGACGGCACCCCCGTGCCGCGCGTGCTCATCGGAGAGCACCGCACCGACGACAGCGGACGCCTCGGCGAGTTCACCCTCCCCGAGGACGAGGGCGCGACGACGAGCTCCGGTTTCGTCGAGGTCGACCGCTTCGCCCCGGGGATACCGCGCATGCAGGGAGTCGTCCGCTGGGGCGACCGCTACTTCGTGTCCCAGTCCGACGACCTGCGACCCGGCACCCTGTGGAGCGGTGGTCGTGACACGCTGCGACAGGACCGCGTACCCCTGCCGGTCGGATGCGAGGACCTCGCCCTCGACCCCGACGCCCGCCTGCTCTGGTCCCTGGGAGAGCACCCCTGGCACCGGGTCGTCCGGGGCATCCCCTTCTCCCGCCTCGGTATCGACGGCGGGCGCACGGACCCCTCGCCTCGGCGAACGTAGACTGGGAGGGTGAAGAAGTCCGCACCCCTCCTCGTCTACTCCGTGCTGCGGCTGCTGGCGTTCCTCGTCCCGCTCGCCATCCTCTGGCTCTTCTTCCCGATCTTCCGCGAGCTCTGGTGGCTCGCTGCGATCTTCGCCGCCCTGATCGGTGTCAGCATCTCGATGCTGTTCCTGCGTGCACCTCTCACGGACGCCTCGGCGCGTCTTCACGAACGCCGCGAGGCCCGCACGACCGGCGCCCAGGCCGACGCCGAGACCGAGGACGCGGTCATC
>Ga0172374_1002869_pt1 | contig 10656 bp, 12 predicted proteins | sample LakKiv3m_FD_114536 | JGI IMG/M metagenome (GOLD analysis project Ga0172374, IMG submission 114536) | Freshwater microbial communities from Kabuno Bay, South-Kivu, Congo - kab_092012_10.3m | ecosystem: Environmental > Aquatic > Freshwater > Lake | place: Democratic Republic of the Congo... | reverse complement strand
TTGCATACGAATTGCGAGCATAAATGTATGAATTCCTTTTATCTTAGTTTAATTAATTTTACTCTTGAAAATAATACACTGTTTCTATCTGAAAGTCAATCAGTTCGACACCTTAGCGTAGGCTTCAAGAGCCGCCTGGGCTGCGGCTTGTTGCGCAACTTGCTTGCTTGGACCTTTGCCAACACCCATTAATTTATCACCAACATACACACCAAGTGTAAACATCTTGTCATGATCTGGGCCAATCTCTTCCATAACATGATAGCGCGGTGTCATGTTATCAATTTTTTGTGAAACCTCTTGAAGATGCGACTTTGGATCGCGCCAACTACCTGTTTCCAAAATTTTCTGCAACTTAGAAATGATGTTTTTATTGATAAAGTTCGATGCTTCATCGTAACCTCTTTCGAGATAAATCGCACCGACCACCGCCTCAAAAGCATTCGCTAATATCACTTGACGCGCCCGATCACCGCCCTGTTTTTCACCACGACTCATTCGTACCAAAGGCTCATATCCAAGCTCAGCACCAGCCAAACCAATACTCTCAGTACGAACCAAACTAGCTCGCCAGCTTGTCAATGTACCTTCTGGCTCATTAAAATTACGATAAAGATATTCCGTCACGACCAATTCTAAAACAGCATCACCCAAAAATTCTAATCGTTCGTTATGCTCAGATACACTCTTGCGATGTTCGTTGACATAACTCCTATGCGTCAAAGCCGTAACTAACAATTGAATATCGTCAAACTCAAAACCAAGCTTTTCTAGCGCAAATTGTTGATATGGTGCTAATTGCATACCACTCATAGATTCTCCTGTCTAATCCTTTTTTTGGCAAGTAACATTAATTTTCCAATATCTTCATATTCAATCGCGTCAAGCGCATCATGAAACTTAAACCATTTAATATCTTTCATCCAATCCTCTTTTTGAATAGCGTTGGTATCACCTTTAGCTCTAACCAAATATATTTGAGTCGTCATCAACACCAACTTGTCTACTCGACGATATCTAAAATATATTTTGCCAAGCCAGCCTAAAACATCAACATTATCAAGACCGGCCTCTTCTTTTATCTCGCGTCGAGTCGTTTGCTGAGCTGTCTCACCTTCTTCAATATGACCTTTCGGAATTGTCCACCTATCTTTTCCGTCTTGAATCAAAAGAATTTCGATACCATCATCTTTATCACGTCTAAAAATAATTCCACCGGCTGTCGGCTCACGCACTATTTCTTGAATTTGAGTTTTTTTACGATTAAAGTATTTTTTAATCCTATCAAACGGTGGTGTCTGAATTTCCATTGTCTGCTACCTCCACAAGTGTACGATAGGCCGTGCCAAGCACGCCATTAATAAACTTGCTCGAGTTATCAGAACCAAACGCTTTGGCGAGCTCAACCGCCTCATTAATAGCAACCTTTGGTGGAACTTTGACATTACCAGATAACAGCTCGTACAATCCCATTCGCAAGATATTGCGATCAATTCGGGCAATTTGTTCAATCGGCCAATCTGGAGCCATTGGTTGAATTTTGGCATCAAGATCAGCCATCATGCCGATTACGCCTTCAACCAGTAATTTCACGAAGTCCTTGTCCTCAATTGCAGTATCATATCTACTCAAATTGCGATCAAGAATCTCATCAACACTCACTGATACATCTCTAGACTCAGTACGAAGTTCGTATTCGTACAGAGTCTGAAGTGCAACGATGCGACCGAGGTGGCGATTAGATGCCATAGCGTTTTAGTTCTTTCTTTTTATTATTAAAGATTCAACACTTGACTATTTAGCAAGTGCTTTACCAGTTTCACGACGAGTTGTTCGTACTTTGACTGGTGATGTTTTATTGACACGACGAGCTAGCTCCAAGCGCAAATGACTGCGGCGTAAACCGGTTTTGCGTGGACTAGACTGCTTTTTTGGTTGTCCCATAAATTAAATAACTCCTTTTTTGGTTAAAACTTAGCATCATTATAACCAATTAGCCGGCTTTACTCAAGTAGATTGTCTCTATAGTTGACAAATTTAACCATAAGTAGTATAATTTATTGAAATGACCGAAAAAACAAAAAAGCCGTATGATTGGAAACATGAGTCACTCGATAAAGACGAAGTGTTGACTAATGCCAAGAAAAAAGCTCGACTTGCCACAGCAGCCCTTGTTCTTTCACTCGGTCTTAACATCGAGCTACTTAGCGACCATGCCCCATCAAAAGCGATTTTGGCCATGCTAAATCAAGACAAAACCGAAGAGATGTCCACTAATCCGAACTTAATTGATTCAAAAGTTATAACAATCGACGAAAATGAAACTCTGTCCGAAGAAGCAACTCAAGCCTTCAAAGACATGGCCGCAAAAAATCATATCGACCTTTCCCAAATACCATTTGAGCAGATTCAAAACGAGAGTCGAGAAGCTCAGGCTGGGCATAACGTCGAAGCCGTTAGTTATCCCAACGATCAATACATCACCGAATTATCAAAAAACATAGCCGGCGGCTATGAAGCTTCAGTTCAACCAGTACAAAAATAGTTCTTACCATTGACAAAACTAACCATAAGTGGTATAATGTTTTCTATGACTGAAATAATTGATTTTTACTCTATAAATCGCAAAAAGGCCGAACGAGAACACACCCTAAAGCGCGCTAGAAAGGCTTTTGCTATTATAGCTATTGCTTCTGCTCTCGGTGGTATTACGTACGACAGTATAGCTAATGCCAAATTTGGTGGCAACGTGACCGACGCCTACACCAATACTGAAGCCGATAAAATCATGCTTGATCAATATGCAAGATTGCGTTTTGATCCTTTTGTCAATGATAAAGCTGAAAAGTCTAATCTTGCCGAGTTTGTAGAACAACCAGTTGAAGTTACGCTATCATCTGGTGTTGAAGAAATCAACAAAGACGACGGCAATGGCACTTGGTACGGTATAAAAACCGAGGACTTAAAAAATGCTGGCATCGACAACTACAACCTACGTCATGACCAAGACGGTAAAGTTTGGGTAAGCAGACAAAAAGCTGAATTAGAAGAAGCTAAATAATTAGAATTAGACTACGAAGTTAACCAACCGGCCAGGAACATAAATGATCTTGGTCGGTTTTTTATTGGCAATATTCTTAGCGACATTCTCTTGGTTAATAGCCATATCCTTAATTTCATCTTCGGTGGCGGTTTTATTGACTTCGAGTTGAGCACGTAATTTGCCATTCACCTGTACAACAATCGTCATGGTTTCTGATTGCATGTATTTATTGTCCCATGTTGGCCAGTGGTCAACGTGAATCGTATCGTTGTGTCCAATTTGTTGCCACAACTCCTCGGTGATATGTGGCGCAAAAGGTGACAAAACCTGAAGCAAGCTTTCCATGGCGTATTGCCAGGCAGTCGATCGATTAACCGGACTAATGGTCTTTAGCTTGTAGTAACTATTGACAGCTTCCATCATTGAAGATACGGCGGTATTAAATTTATCGTCGTTAATATCTTCGGTTACCTTCTTTGATAATTTATGAGCAATAACTAAAATATCTTCGCGATTTTTTGGCTCAGTCGTATCAGTTGCCTCAATATATTCTTGAGTTAAATTCCAAATTCGGTTCAAAAACCGATAAGCGCCAGGTACGCCACGAGTATCCCAAGGTGCTTCCAGATCATACGGCGCAATAAACATTTCGTAGACCCGTAATGAATCAGCGCCATAGCCACTATCCATAATCTCAAGCGGATCGATAGTATTACCCTTGCTTTTGCTCATCTTCGTACCATCTGGTGCTAAGATGTAGGCGTTGTACATCATTCGAGCAAATGGTTCTGGATTATTAACCAAACCGAGCTTGTAGAAAAAACGCATCCAAAAACGTGAATACAGTAGATGTGCTACGGCATGGTCGGCACCGTTATAAAAATCAACTGGCGACCAAGTCTTGATAACTTCAGGATCCCAAGCTTGCTTGTCATTGAACGGATCGAGATACCTCAAAAAATACCAACTGGAGCAGGCGTAGCCGTCTAGAGTGTCCGTTTCTCTTTTGGCAGGTTTGCCACACTTAGGGCAAGTGGTATTCACCCACTCTGGCACATTAGCTAAGGCTGAAGTTGCGCCACCACTCGGCTTAAAATCTTCAACGTCAGGTAAGATAACCGGCAGTTGGTCATCGGGAACAGCAACCGCACCATGTTCTTCACAATGAATAATCGGAATTGGCGCACCCCAATAGCGTTGACGACTAATAAGCCAATCACGCATTTTATAAGTTATCTTTGACCGACCAGTACTCTCTTGTTCGAGCCAGGCAACAATCTGTTCGCGCGCCTCGCTTGACTCGATTCCATCAAACCGACCGCTATTAACCAATTTTCCCTCACCACTATATGGACCACTGTCGCTTACATCGGCTGGCTTTTCAATAACCTGAATAACTGGTAAATCAAACTTTTTTGCAAAAGCAAAATCGCGATCATCATGTGCCGGAACAGACATAATCGCACCAGTTCCATAGCCAATCAGCACATAGTCGGCCACCCAAATTGGAATTTGGTTGCCGTTCACCGGATTAATGGCATAACTGCCCGTAAACACACCTGTCTTCTCACGCGACTCGTTCATGCGTTCAATTTCGGATTTTTGGGCGGCTTTAGCTAGATAAGATTCGACAATCGGTTCTGTTTCACTGGTTATTAAATTTTTAACAGCCGGATGTTCGGGCGCTAAAACCACAAAACTAGCACCAAATAAAGTATCGGGACGAGTTGTAAAAACAGTCAGTATCTCGTCGCTATCGGCAACCTTAAACTCAACCTCGGCACCAACCGACCGGCCGATCCAGTTTTTCTGCATAGTTTTAACCATTTCGGTCCAATTTAAGTCATCAGTGGCATCTAAAATTTCATCGGCATAGGCGGTAATCTTAAAGAACCACTGCTTCAAGTTCTTCTTGGAAACTTGATTATTGCAACGCCAACACTTGCCGCCAATAACCTGTTCGTTCGCCAAAACAGTTTGATCGGTATCACACCACCACTGTGGACTCTCTTTTTGATAGGCCAAACCATGTTCATACAGCTTGTTAAATATCCACTGCGTCCATTTGTAGTAAGTCGGATCAGCGGTTGATATTTCTTTTGACCAATCATAACTGTAACCCAAGCGTTTTAATTGGCGTTTAAAATTAACCAACGCTTCATCGTGAGCCACTCGAGGCTTTTTGCCAACTTTGATGGCATAGTTTTCGACTGGTAGACCAAAGGAATCCCAACCAATTGGGTTATAAGCATTGTAACCTTGTTGCCTTTTGGCGCGCACTTTTATGTCGCTAAACTGAAAAGTTCGGCCATGTCCGGTGTGAATGCCAGCGCCAGTAATACCTGGCAACATACTCATACCATAGTATTTTGGTTTGGAATGGTCAAAAAAATCGACCTTATAAGTCCCATTTTCTTCCCAATACTTTTGCCATTTTGCTTCAATTTCGGTTGGATTATAGCGCTTCATAATGAATATCAGTATAACAGATAGTGGCTAGCTTATTAAAGATTATTGATTGTTTGAGAAAAAGGTTGTTTTGGTAGCCAGCCATTCTGGCGATTGACGCACCAAACTTGATTCATCAGCAGTCGAATGTAAAACGACTTTCACGGCTTCTTCAAGATATATTCCGCCTTGAGATCCCTTAAATAAGATTGCCGCATTATTTTCAAGAACGCTATTTACAAACGAACCGGCTTGAATCGCAGTCTTAAAACTTTTAACCTGGCAACCACGAGACTTTGCGGCAGGCGCAAGATATTTTTCCGCCTCTTCACCAACAGTTATCACCCAAGCGAGCATATTAGGATCACAAATCTTACCTATTGCCTCATGTTCAACCTGCGAAGTTAAACCGAGCTCATTCATACTGCCTAACACCGCGATTCTTTGCGGTGCGGAAAGCTTATATAGCTCACGAAGCGCCGACTCTAACGCCAACGGACTAGAATTATATGTATCGTCAATGATAATCGAATTACTTACACCTCTTAAAACATTCATACGGCCAGGTAAAGATCGAACCTTTTTTAGGCCACTGGCGATTTCGTCAGCACTCATACCTAATTTCACGCCAACCGCACCGGCAGCAATGGCTGGACGCAAAGTATGTTCACCCAGCACATGGATTTCAGTTGGAATAGGATTCTGCCACTCCGGTACCACAAATTCACCTCGATGTCCGCCAGCTAGTGAATAATCTTGGCTGTTAAAATGATACTCCGCCACACTACTGGTTCCATAGGTATTAACCTTAGCATTGGTTAAAAACCTTGAGTATTTGCCATCAATATCGTCACGATTAATCAGCGCCAACTTAGAGAAATTAGCCACACCGAGCTCTTCGCGCGCTACGGTTTCGATTTCGTGAAAATACTCCATGTGCTCTGGAGAAACTGCCGTTATTACTGCAATATCAGGTTTTAGATATTTGCCAAAATGCTCAACTTCGCCGATTCGATCTGATCCAAGTTCCTGAATTATGACGTCAACATCCGACGGTTCGGCAATGCGAAGACGCGCAGCCTTAAAAACCTCAAGCCAAGCTTTTATGCTACGTAGGTTTTTAGGAAAGTTAATGCCCAAAATCGCCAAAGGAGCGCTTATTTGCGAATTATGATTACCCTCATGCAGACGCACGCGATATCTTTCAGACAAGACTGTACCGATTGCCACTTTGGTACTAGTTTTACCGACACTACCGGCGACAACTACGAGTTTAATTTCGCTATGCTTATCAAAGTATTTTTTAACATACTTTTCAAGTTTATTTTGAATATACCATTTCATAGGCTTTACCAAGATTATAACAAAAACTCGCCTCTTTTATAAGACGAGTTTGTTCGCTGTTTGCGCGCCCACCCGGGGCACTTTTTGTTTTTGATAATGTTTTTGTTTTTCAAGCGCAAAGGTTACCCCTTGGCGCATCAGCTACACTCCACATTATGAACTATTTTCAAAAAAACACAAGCATAACCTAGAAAATCTTTTTAGTATTACGCTTGTACTAGTATTTTTACATGAAGTATGCTTAAATATATACGTTCAGAAGCACACGCATTATAAAGGCAAAAGGCGAGCGCTTATCTACTTAAGGTAATCTCTCTTCTTGGCACAATAAAATCGCTGAAGCGGTCGATCTGACAAAAAAATCAGACTAAGAAGAAAGAATACATAGTCAAATATGGCAAAGCAAAATCTATTCATTGGTAGCCTAGCATACGCAACTACCGATGATTCCCTCAAAGCTTGTTTTGAGCAAGTTGGTGAAGTTGCTAGTGCTCGTGTTGTTACTGACCGCGACAGCGGCCGCAGCAAGGGCTTTGGATTTGTTGAGTTTCAAGATGAAGCTAACAACCAAAAAGCTATCGACCAACTAAATGGTAAAGAACTAGATGGACGCGCAATTAGCGTTAACCTAGCTCGACCAAAAGAGGATCGTCCTCGACGTGATTTTGATAACAACCGTGGCAATGGTGGTTCATTCCGCCAACGCAGTTGGTAATTATCTAACGTAAATCTAAATATCCCCTGGATTTTCCAGGGGATATTTTTTATTCAAACAAGATTTTAGTCAAATACATAAAAGCTAGACCAAATAGAAATATCAAGAAATATATTATTGACCGCTTCAAACTCTTTTCCTTATGCAGTTCTGGAATTAAATCTGACATTGATATATAAATAAATCCCCCAGCCGCAAGAGGTAACAAGTATAACGACACATTGTCAACGTTATTGAGTAAGAAATAGCCAGTCGCCACACCAATTATGGCGGATATTGCTGAAAAGAAATTCCATAACAAAGCTTTGAACTTTGACAATCCGCCATGAATTAGAACCCCAAATTCACCCAACTCTTGCGGTATTTCGTGAGCCGCAACTGCTAAGGTTGTTGCAATACCAACTTCAAGACTGACATTAAATGACGCAACGATTATCAAGCCGTCAATGAAGTTATGTATTCCGTCACCAATCAGACTCATGTAGGTAAAAGTATGAACCCCACAATCCTGATCTTCGTGACAATGGTGCCATTTTAGCAATCTCTCGATAACATAAAAAACCACTATACCGATTAGAAGATAGACATAAGGCGTTAACTCTTCTGGATTACGAACCGCCTCTGGCAACAGATGCAAAAAAGCTCCACCAAGCAAGGCACCGGTTGAAAAGGCTACAAAGAATAGCGATACGCGTTTTAGAATATTATCATTTATAGCAAATCCAAAAACACCAACAAAAGAACAAACGCTAATAAAAAAAGCTGCAACTAAAGCGTAAATTAAAACCTGATCCATAATTCCCCTTATTTTTTCAAAATATCAATAAACTGCTGTTCGTTAATCACTATCGTACCATAACTTTTAGCTTTTTTTAGCTTGTTTTGTCCGGTATTATTGCCGACCACTAGGTATGTTGTGTCTTTAGTAATTGAGTTATGAAAACTTCCACCATGTGATTGGATAGACGCAAACGCCGCATCACGCGACATTGATTCCAAGGTACCAGTTATGACAAAACTAACTCCACTTAATTTGCCATCGTTAACATCGCTCTGAACTTCGATGCCGTATAACTTAAACTTATCAAGCAATTGTGTATTATCTTCACTGGCAAACCAACCCAAAATACTCTCAGCCACCACCTCACCCACTCCGTCAACTGAACGTAAATCGTCTATCGTTGCTTGTTGCAGCTTATCGATTGAACCAAACCTTTTTGATAAATCAATAGCCGTTTGTGTGCCAATATGCCTTATCCCAAGACCAAAAATAAAACGAGCAAGACCTGGTTTTTTAGCAGCCTGGATGGCGTCAACTAATTTATGGGCAGATATATCGGCAAATCTATCCAAATTAACAACTTGTTCATAGGTTAATCCATATATATCAGCGACGTCACCCACTAAATTGTTATCGACAAGCGCTTCAACATTTTTTTCGCCCAGCGTATCAATATCAAGCGCGCCCTTGCTGGCAAAGTGCTCAATAGCTCGACTTAAGATTATTGGACCAGTTAAGCCAACTGCCCGATAAACAACCTCGTCGTCTGGACGTTCGAATTTTAATTCTGGATATTGTTTTTTGAGAGCTAATACAAATTCAAAAGGCTTAGTGTGTTTAGGACGGAGTTCAGCCACAACCGATTCAACCTGAGGAATAATATCGCCTGCTTTATAGATCACGACCGTATCACCGATTCTTACATCTTTACGCGCTATTTCGTCGGCATTGTGAAGACTAGCGTGTCTAACAGTTGTGCCGGCTACGACAACCGGATCAAACACTGCGACCGGTGTAGCCGCACCAGTTCTACCCAAGCTAATTACAATGTCCTTAACTACCGTAGTGGCCTGTTCAGCAGCATACTTATACGCTATCGCGCCACGTGGTTGCTTGCCAACTATACCGAGTTCTTCAACGAGCCTCTTATCGTCAACTTTTATTACAAGTCCGTCTGTATTAAACGGTAGATTATGTCGATTACTTTCCCATTTATCTATAAACTTAATAACATCATTAATATCATCAAAAACTGCTGCCTCTTGGTTGCGCGCAATACCAATGCCACTTAGTGCTTTGTAGGCCTCAATATTAGATTGGATCTCGGCTTTATTTGATCTTATTAGATCATAGGCGCGAAAACTAAGCGGCCTTTTTGCCACAAGCGCCGGATCAAGTTGACGAATCGTGCCGGCCGCTAAATTACGCGGATTGGCAAACTCCGGCTCACCGGCTCTTAAACGATCGGCATTGAGCTTAATAAAATCTTTTTTTAAGATTACAATCTCGCCCCTCACTTCAGTTCTGCCTACCAATAAATGTTCGTAACCTGGTGTGGAAATGAGTCGAAGCGGTACATTTGATATTGTTCTAACATTTTCGGTTACATCTTCACCGATATAACTATCACCTCTTGTTATTGCCTGCTTGAGTATTCCGTCTTCATAAATTAAGGCGCAAGCCAAACCGTCCATTTTAATATCAACAAAATAAACTAGATGTGCAACTGGTTTTAGTTTGCCTATTCTTTCAACCCAATCATAGACATCTTGATGACTAAAAACATCATTCAAACTAAGCATTCTGGTGCTATGCTTTACTTTTCTAAAACCGCCCAATAGTTCGCTACCAACTCTTTGAGTTGGGCTGTCAATCGTAACCAATTTTGGGTTATCAAATTCGAGTTGTTTTAATTCGTTGAATAGACTGTCGTAAACAGCGTCACTGATCGACGGCGCATCTAAAACGTGATACTCGTAGCTAAAACGTGCCAAAAGTTGGCGTAACTCAGTTATTCTTTGTTTAACTGGCGACTGTTTCATTATCAACCAACTTTCTGTAAAGCATATAAACATAGGTCACAATCCAAACAACCGTTGCGCCAGTCATCACTATTAAAAGCACCGGTATAATCGGTAGCCACTCAATACTTGGAATCAGATTTTTGAGCCACATATCAATCAATATCGCTGGTATCATCACCAGACACCAAATTATAGAAGCAAAAATCACCATCCAGATCAATCTGAGGGTAATTTTTAATCTGCGACCAGTTACCATGTCGCCAGCCATTTTGATAGCAGTATATGGATACATGCCTGGTAG
>Ga0172374_1002868_pt1 | contig 10661 bp, 7 predicted proteins | sample LakKiv3m_FD_114536 | JGI IMG/M metagenome (GOLD analysis project Ga0172374, IMG submission 114536) | Freshwater microbial communities from Kabuno Bay, South-Kivu, Congo - kab_092012_10.3m | ecosystem: Environmental > Aquatic > Freshwater > Lake | place: Democratic Republic of the Congo... | reverse complement strand
TGCTTTTCCGATGTAGTTTTTTACAAATTTTTTCATGGCTTTGAGTTTTAGAGGTTAATTTATATGCAAGTGTAAATAAGACCCTGGAGGGGCACTCAAGGAGGAACTGGAATACCGAATACCTGCAGGATATGCCGGGAAAATCCTTGAATGAGTGGAACTTTCACCCAGGAAGGGGATTTTAGCTTAGCATAGGAATTGACCGGAAAACAAAGTCGTGAATCTATGCAAAACCAATCCGGGAAAAGAAAAACCGCAGGTTGAAGAAATATGGTCAGGGAAAATTGTCCTGGTTAATACTCAGAAATCAGAAGACAAAACCGAAAAAAACAAAATACCTCGACGATTCAATGATTGCAGGTTTGTCAAATATCAGGAAGAAATGGGTTGACGATTCTGGTAAGCTTCTACAAAAATAAAAAAGAGCATAAAAGAACTCCCATTGATAATTATACTTCTGCAGGAGGTTCTTGTCAGGGACTTTGTGAAAATTCGGGTTTCAATGAGAATGTGAGAACTTAACGCCTTTCTTTTTTGCAACTTTCTTCTTGGGCGTGATTCACAAGAAAAAAGTTGACAAGAAAATAAACATTCATCAAGCTTAATACAATTCTGAAACCTTCGTTACTTGTTTATATTCAACTTTATCCGATTTGAAAAGAAGAAAATTACGTTTTCCACATTCTATTTTCATTTTTTCAACCTCTCTTAGAAGATTCTTGTTAAGGGTCCCTTTTGTTTCAGCAACAAAATAGATTCGTTTGTCATTATGAAATAGTACAGCCCAGTCAGGTACATAATTCCCTATTGGGGTAGGAACTTTAAATCCCCTTGGCAATTTGAAGAAGAATTTAACGGCTTCATCTACCTCACATTCTTTTGCAAAACTGCTTTCAACACCACTATCGATAGGTATGTAATTAAATAAAGTCTTATCCGTTCGAGAAACTAAAAACAAATCTGTAAGATATGTCTCAATTTCTTCATTGTAAAAAAGCTTCATTGAATATTCAGATCCATTAATTTTTTCATACTTAACCCCATCCACAAGTAGTTTATTTAATGCAATTTGGATCGAAGCAACTACATTATCTAAAAACATTTGGGGGTTGATAAGCAATTCTGCGTATCTACCAGAATTTTTTAAAATTTCAAATATGGTATTGCGTGTAATATCAATATGACTTTGTATATACCCATAAACGTCTGGAATTATGTATTGCTTTTCATCAACATCTTTTCGCTGAATATCAATTATTTGTCCCGTAACACCTTTGTCAGTGATACTAACCTTATGTTTTTCAGCGACCAACTTCGGACGTAGGGTCTTAGGCATAATTTTCATTTCTGTGGTCGCCTGTTCAATAAGATTCTTTGTTGAATATTCAACTTGATATCGAGTGCATTGCTTTATCTTATCCCAGATTTCAAAAAATAATGGAAAATTCGAAGGCGTCAGTTCTTTTAAAAGTTGAATTTTATCCTTTTTACGCGCATTCTTTATACGTCCAGTAAAATCGACACTTGTTTCATCTTGAATTTCCTTCTGCAATTGCTCTGAAAAACTTATATAACTTTCATTTGCTACTACTGTCAAGACATTAATATTTTTATCCCAAACTCGCTTGCCATTCTTATCGACCGGTAATCTTAAACCACGGCCAATTTCTTGCCGCTTTTTAAGTTCACTTTTACTCTCAGTTAATGTACAGATTTGAAAAACATTAGGATTATCCCAGCCTTCTCGTAAAGCACTATGTGAAAAAATAAAACGTAGTGGTTCTTCATCACTCAATAATCTTTCTTTGTCCTTCATAATAAGCGAATATGTATCGTTATCCGCTATAGTATTACCTTTTGTATCCTTTAGTCGACCTGTTCTATCCTGTGAAAAATACCCATTGTGAACAGTTTCAACTGAAAAGGGATAATCAGAAGGAGCATATTTCAAAAAAAGTTCCTCGAACCATTCAGCAAATAGACCTTTCTTTAAATTTCCATCAACATCATATTCTCGATAGTTTGAAACCCTATCAATGAAAAACAGAGAAAGAACCTTTATGCCTTTTTCCTTCAACTTCGTTTCTTTTTCAAAATGCCACTTTATGGTTCTTTCAATTTGATATTTCATTACTTCATCAGTAAGTCCACCTTGTGCCTGACCTTGTTGAAGAATCAGACCATTAGAAAACTCGATTGTACTATTTTTGGCATTTATACTATTGAGAATGAAACCGTTTTTATAAATTTCACGTCCCTTTGAAAGGTCAAATAAGTCGTCACCGACATTTACAGAAAAAGTCTTACGCTTAATATTCAAGCTATCATTCACATAGATCACAATCTTGGCCTTTAAGCTTTGTTTACCTTGTTGGATCCCATAAAACTCGATGAATGCGCTATTGTAATCATTATCGGTTGTAATTCCATCAACTTCAATTTGCTTAACTAATCCCAAATCATAGGCCTCGACTGGATTCAAAGAATAAATCAGATTATAGAAATTTCTATGTGTCGCAGAATAACGTAATGTACATAACGGATTTAAATTGTGAATTGCAGATTTTCTAATATCGGTCTCCATATTTTGTGGTTCATCCACAATAACAAATGGATTTGTCGATTGAATGTACTCAATGGGTTTTATACCAGTTTCTCTTTTAGTATTAATAACATTACTATCTTTTGTAAAACTGTCGATATTAATAATCAAAATCTGAATTGCATTAGCAGTTGCAAAGTTGCGTAATTGACCTAATCTACTACTATCATACATTATATAATTAACCGGTGGGTTGCCATAAAGATTTTGAAAATGATCATGCGTAATTATTAAATTCTTCAGTGTCCCTTCACGGATTGCAACACTTGGCACCACAATTACAAATTTTTTAAAGCCATAAACTTTATTTAATTCATAAATTGTCCTTAAATAAGTATAAGTTTTTCCCGTTCCTGTTTCCATTTCCGTAGTAAAATGAAATGGAAAGGAAACCTCCTCTTCATTATTTTTAAAATATGAACATGAAGCTAATTCAAGAGATTTATTAAGTTTATTTCGGTCCTGGACCTTTTGTACATTTGCTAAAATTTGCTCACTTGTTAAGACGAGATTATTTCCGACTCCGGTTTCAGTAAAAGACAAACTTGCACCTTCAGTTCCAACGGAAACCTCAAAGTTCCCTTTATTCAAAGGTTGTCCTTCAAAAATGTCAATAACTGACTGAATAGCAGTTAACTGGTATTGCTGCGAACTATCAAATTGAAGTTTCATTATGCTCTTTCTGCAATAATAAGTTCATACATTTCGTTAGTATCCAGCGCTTTACTAAATGGAACCACTCTAAAATTAGTTTTTTCTTGTAATCTTTTGATTGACATTTCATCTTCTGGAATGAAGTCTTTAACGGTTGAAATAGTATTATCACTCATCATTGCCCACGTTGCCCCACCTGTTAGAAATGCTTTAAATCCATCAACTTTCATTTTATCAATCAACTTTTCAACTACTGGTATTATTTTTCCACTTGGCAACCGTTTTGACCCAATTACGGCTAAATGAAATAGAGCTCTTATATAATAATCCTTCTGTATCTCATCTGGTTTATAACCATTTGAGTATGGTCCAATTATATCAAATTCATATCCGCTACTACAGATAGCAAAATCAATCCCATTTCTAGGAAATGAAGAGCGGACTTCAATTTTTTTATTATTACTAAGTATTTTTAGATCAATCTGCGTTTTAACCTCTACCAATTCAGTTTCTGACACAACTTCACCATGCCTATTTAAAAATTGTTTCCATAGATACTCAGACATGGCGCCAGCGGTACAATTATTTATTATTCTTTCAAGGGATCGAGCTTGAGCACCATCATTTGCAGCTCCTGGGTTAACCAAATTCGCTAAATTCCTTCCATCCACAATAAATTGATCCAGAAGTGTTTTATCGCCCTCATTTGACCGATAATTAAAGGTATAACAAGCAACAACAAAAGGAGACTTCCTTTTTGTATATTTATCATATTCTGCACAATTTAAAGTAATTAAATTTAGGTTCATATTTAAATGGTTTTAAATTGAATATTTAATTCTTTTAATTGCAATTGAGTATTGGTTTTCAACTGATCATCATTATTAAAAACAATATCAAGACAAAAAACCATGATAGGTTTTAAAGCCTTAATAAAATCTAAAACCTTTGAAGAGATCCTTTCAATGAGAAAAATGATTTCCCCTTCTCCTACAACGAAAATCTCACAACCATCAATATCCTTTTTTTGAATATTTACAATTAATGAATATCCTAATTTGAGAATCAATTCAAATAGAATATTTTCTGGTAATGATTCTTTTTGAGGAGTTTTGAATGCATCAAGTTGTTTAAGTAAATCGGAATCAGTGTCTATCGAATTATTCCAAATTTTAAAATTTGATGGACATAATGTAAATGCTTTATAATTCAAATATACATTTGATTCGAAGGCAATCTTTCCCTTTTCTTTAGCCTTTAAAGACTCGATAACGTTATTAATCCGAAATCTACTTACATCTGCAATCGTATATAAGCCTTTCTTGTATGCCTCTGAATCTTTATCACAGACCTCTGGTATTTGAACACAAATGAATTTTTTGTTCGATTTTAAATTCTTGTTATAATCAAAAACTGCATGAGCCGTGGACGCAGAACCACAAAAGAAATCCAGAATAATATCATCATTATCACTTTCTGAAATTGAAATCAGGTTCTTCAAAACCTCAATATTCTTAGGATAATCAAAAACATCTTTTACTTCAGGTTCGATTTTTGAGGCAAACAAATCTGTCCAATTTGTATTCCTTAAAATGCCATCAGTCGGAGGGATCCAGTTCTCGACACCCTTATTCTTTCCTTTCCCCTCTGGATTTCGGCGAATAAAATCTAATATTTTACCTGTTGATGACCAATATTCCTCAAGACTCATTTTTCCAGAAAACTCATTCACATATTTTATATAATTTTCAACGGCCTTGAGAGATTTATCCTTACTCCATTTCCACTGACCTGTCTCAGGTTCAAATCCTAATATATCAAAGCGCATCGTAGGTCTTTCAGCATCATTCCAAAATCCTTTCCAGTATCCAAAATTTTGCCGTTCTTCACTACTTTCTTTATAAACTGGATTAAAGGAGAACTCCTCAGATTTTGCATAGCATAGTATGTATTCAAAACCAATATTAAACGTACTTAAGCCTTGATCTATAAATTGCCTATTTAGATTCTTATCATATCTTCTGACAACAAATATATTTCTGAAGTTTTCCTCATGAAATATTTCATTCATCAACAGTTTTAAGTTTGCAGCTTCTGATTCATCAATTGAAACGAAAATGACTCCATCTTCTCTGAGAAGGTTCTTCGCTAGGAAAAGCCTGGGATACATCATGGAGAGCCAAACAGAATGATATTGACCATTTTCTTTGGTATTTTTCTTCCATAAGTCTTGTTTATTTAAGAATCCTTCTTCATTGATTATCCCTGCTCTCTTGTCATAATCTAACTTTCGTTCAGTATAATCATCTGGATAAACAAAACTATCATTACCAGTATTATAGGGTGGATCGATATAAATCATTTTGATCTTTCCGTAATAGGATCTTTGGAGAACTCTTAATACCTCCAGATTTTCTCCTTCAATAAAAATATTCTCAGCTTCATCGAAATCAACACTCTTCAAACGGTCAGGAATAAGTGTTGCAGTCGTTTGTTTTTGGATCTCTTTAAAGGCTTCAAGTTTTCCAGCCCAGGAGAGAGTATACGCTTCGTCCTTTGCTATAACATCATCTCCAAGAATAACTTTCAATAGGGCAAAATCTACTTTATTTTCCTTAAAAACTTGAGGAAATAATTTTCGGAAATTATTTAAATCATTTTCCTTAATGTCTAATGAATTACCATCCATATGATCCTATGATATTAAAATTCAACAATTCTATTGAATATTATTAAGAGCGGTTACTTTCCTCAAAACGAATCTTGCGAATTGATGATCAAGATTAATTTTGTCGATTCCCCAGGATAATGCTCCAAGTGTTTTACCTTTCCTCATAGTTATAAATCCATTTGGGTTTTCTGAAAGATATTCCCTTATTATACTGCTGGCATATATATTATGAATTGCCCAATTACTGCCAAAATTTCGAGTAAGATTTGTTGAAGAAACAAACCAAGGCCACCTCTCCATCCATTCTTCTCTTTCTTCTTCTGGAACAAGTTCTCCATCAGAAGTTACTTTATAAATTGATAACAATCGTTTAGCACCTATTCCATAAGCAATAAGTATATCTCCTATTCTAACACCTGTAGGTTCTATTGCAAAATGATGATCCTCCTCTTCGGTATCAAATAATTGATCCTCAGTTATAGGATCATTAGTTACACCTACTGGCTTCAACCAGTAATTAATAACTCTAGGATCTTCTGGAAGATCCCAAAGACGAGGCAATCCATTACCTACTGTTTCTTCTTTTGATATTACGCCCTTTGTAACAATATGATTCAAAATATCAAGTGAAACAGGTTCCGCCTTCTCCCACCATTCCTCAAAGATAGAAATTGCATCTAATGATTCTTTTTCATCGAGAAAAATACCAATTTCATGCCTTTTGGAAAAAGCAGTGTTTGTAAGATTTGCCGAAGTAACTAAGCATTTTCCATCCGAAATAAAGACTTTAGCATGAAGACCAGATATATGTCTGATCTCACCCTGGTCCTGAAACATTTCTATTGTTTCAGAATTTAAATTATTGATTTCATTAGTATCTGTTAGTAGACGCACTGAAAGATTTGGATTATCTATCCACTGTCGTCCAATTATTTTCCGAACAGCGCCGAGACCCCCAATAAATGGTACTGCAATCCATAATCGTTCAGCAATATTGTCACAATTTTTTCGGAGTTCACTTACTAGCTGTTTGCCGTAAAATGTTTTCATTATTTAACGAATTAATGTCTAAGCCTCAACAAAACTGTAATCTTATAAAACAAGCTCCATAATAATAGATATAAACCTCTCCAATCTCTCAAACCACTTATGAATTGATACAAAACTAATGAATATAATCAGTTCAACAATAGAATGTCAAAAATTAAAAAAACCCATGCCCTTGGGATTTGAAGTGGCCTCTGGCACGCCGTGAAAACTAAATAGTTCCGTCATCAGCGAATGAATAAAACCGGTCATCACCAATGATAATGTGGTCCAGGACAGCGATATCCAGTAAAATGCCGCATTCTTTAATCTTTTTTGTGATCTTCTGATCTGCTTCGCTGGGCTGGATGTTGCCTGACGGATGGTTATGACCCAGGATCAGGCTTGATGCATGATGATCAAGGGCGATCTTGTATATTTTTTTCGGGTCCACAACAGTTCCGGATACTCCTCCTTCGGATATACGTACTTTTTTGATAACCTTGTTTGCCTTGCTCAGCATCAAAATCCAGAATTCTTCGTAAGGTAGGTCGCCGATCAAGGATTTGAAGATTTCAAAGGCATCCGTACTCCTTGAGATTTTATCCTTGAGAATCACTTCAGATTCGTTTCTGCGACGTGCAAGTGCAAACATGGCATAGATCTTCACAGCTCTTTTCTGACCGATGCCCTTGATTTTCTGCAAGTCGGAAACGCTGATCTTCCAGAACTCGCAAAGACTGTTTCCGCAGCGGGAAAGCAGGTTACGGGCAATCTCAAGAGAGTTTTCCCCTGAAATCCCGGAACCGATGATGATGCTCAGAAGTTCTGCGTCTGAAAGACTACCGGAGCCTTTCATCAGCAACTTTTCGCTGGGAAGGTCATCTTCTGCCCAGAGACGCATCGGGATTCGGTTTTCGTAGTGTTCGCCGTTTTCCATGGCGAAATCGGGAGTTGTGCTAGCTTTTTTCATAAGATGATTGGTTTTAATCAGCCGGTTGGCCGATGGTGAGTAAATGAAATTTACCCGGGCAGAATGCGGAGTGAAAATTTTAAGCAAACATTCAGGTCAGATTGTTTCGCATGGAAGAATCTGAAAGAACCTGAAAGGCGACAGTTCCGTCAGGAGGTCGTGTTTAGTGCAAAATATTTTCACAAGCATAACTTTGTGAATTTCCATTTGCCTCGTGGGATGGCCAGAGATGGCAAACCAATCAAATATGTCATTTATAACTTCGATAACCAGGATTCTTTTTTTTCTTCCTGGCTCTTTCCAAGTCTCTTCGTATATCTGCTTCCATCTCTATAAAAAGAGCCTCATAAAACTCCTGGTTCTTCAAATAATCAAGAATCCGTTCAATAACCTTTTTCTTTTTCATGACATCCGATTTATTGCTTAATCGGTTTAAATGAAAAAGGTAATACCCTTTTAGAAACTATTTTTCAACAATTTTTCATTTCATGATGATCAGCGAGTATAAAAAAAAGAGGGCGTCTCAAAAGGGCGCCTTCTTTTTTGATTTTTATCCGGTAATTATGTTATGCCCTCAGGCCGGGCAGGCCTCATCACCGCAACGCGGCTGCGTCCGGGGCGAACAAGATTGAAAACGTACTTCTGGAAGCCGGGGCCCCGCCCAAGGCCGCTTATGCGGTGATTGGTGTTTTTTTCTTTAATAATCGATTTTGGAGCTTAAAATGGTCGTTAACAGGACCATTTTTTTAGATTATGAGCAATGCTTAACAATCCAGCTTCTATTTCGACCTTTTCACATCCTTTTAGCATAAACCGTTTGAAGCCTTTGTTGCATTTGATATTGCCAAAAACAGGTTCCACGTCAGCACATCTTGTTTTTCTATAACAGATCCCTTCTTCGCTCCGTAGTAAGGCCCTCGCTTTTTCTTTAAGTGACTTCAGGTGATGATTTACTTCAATGATCCGATTTTCAGGACGATCATGACATATCCCCCTCATAGGACAACCCTGACAGTTAATAGCCTGGTAGCGGGCATACATTTGAGTGTAACCATCGCTGCCCGTGGTTTTTCTGTTTCCAATGCGCCTCATTGGTTGACCCATTGGGCAATAGTAGCAGTCTTTTTGTTCATTGTAATACAGCTTATCCTGACTAAATGGGTTCTTCCTCGAGTCATCATGCTGGTCTTTATCAAAGTAAGGATCTTTAACAAAAGCGCGGATAAAGTTCGCTTCCAAAAACTGGTAGTTCTGTTCTGAACCATATCCTGCATCTGCTGTAACGGTGTGAGGCATTCTTCCGTAAAGTGTGTTAAACTGTTTCAGGTGAGAAGGTAAGGTTTTGGTATCTGTTGGGTTCTGATGAATGGTGTAATGCAAAATAAATTGATGCTGGGTGGCAATTTGCAGGTTATACCCCGGTTTGAGTTGCCCGTTGCGCATGTGATCATCTTTCATGCGCATGAACGTAGCATCCGGATCAGTTTTGGAGAAGCTGTTTCGACCCTGAAGTATTTTTTCTTGCTGATTGTACTTTTGAAGATTACCCGGCCAGTGTTTAGCGGCATATTTTATTTTCTGACGTACTTTCTTGTTAACGGGCTTGTCTTTTAAAGCTTCATTGATCTTGTTGATCGTTTCGGTCACCTTTTGTGGATCGATTTGGTCGAAGGTGGTTGGGGTGGTGTCCTTAAGTTCTTCCTGCGCCAGTTGCTGGGTATAAGCCCATAGCTCTTCCAACTGTTTTTGGATCTTCTCTTTATTCCTTTTGATGGCTTTTCCCCATACGAAGGTATATCGGTTTGCTTTGGACTCGATCTTGGTCCCATCAATGTACACTTCTTTCAAGGTTACCAGTCCTTGTTCAACAAGCAATTCAACTACCTTTCCAAAGACTTGCTTTAGTACTCCTTTTAAGCGTTCACTGCGGAAGCGGTTCAACGTATTGTGATCCGGTTGACTCATCCCTGATATCCACATGAAATAGATGTTTTCCTTCAAGGCCGCTTCCATCCTTCTGGAAGAATAGGTATTGCTCAGGTAAGCGAACACGATCACTTTGAGTAACATCCTGGGATGATAACTGGAGGTTCCTCCTCCCTTAAACTTTTCGATCAATGGTTCAATCTCCACTTGGTCAATGACCCTGTTTACAATCCGTACCGGGTGATTGGCATCTATCATTTCATCCAGCGAAGGAGGAAGCAGCATGGTCTGACCAGGGCTATAATCCTTGAATTTGATGTTGGTTTTTACTGGCTTTTTCATACTTAAAGTTAATACTATCTGCCAGACAACCAACGTGTTATATTAAATATTTATTAACTAAATTATTAACAATCAATCAGTTGTAGGTACTACGGAAAGAAAATAAAACTATCCATCACCGCATAAGCGGCCTTGGGCGGGGCCCCAGCTTCCAGGAGTATGTCTTCAATCTTGTTCGCCCCGGACGCAGCCGCGTTGCGGTGATGAGGCCTGCCCGGCCTGAGGGCAAATGAAGAATAAATGTAATTATAGTTAGTAGAGAGAGAAAATTATTGGATGGGAAAATCAATTCATTCGTTCATGAAATAAAAAAAAGAGACTGCCTCGTACTTTTGAGACAGCCTCCCTGTTTGATGATGTTATTTGCTTTTCTTTGAGAATTGCGCCTGGAACTCTTTCAGTTCCCAGTCGAATTTCATAGGATCTGAAGCAATGAGATCTTCTGTGTAACCTTCGTAGTAAATCTG
>Ga0172374_1002867_pt1 | contig 10662 bp, 9 predicted proteins | sample LakKiv3m_FD_114536 | JGI IMG/M metagenome (GOLD analysis project Ga0172374, IMG submission 114536) | Freshwater microbial communities from Kabuno Bay, South-Kivu, Congo - kab_092012_10.3m | ecosystem: Environmental > Aquatic > Freshwater > Lake | place: Democratic Republic of the Congo... | reverse complement strand
TTTGCATAGTCCGTTGAAAATTGAAATTCTAGTTATTGGGTTTTTTATGGTCATGATTTTTGTAATTTTTTAAGGTCTTTCCAAAAGGTTGTATAACTTTTTCTTACACAATTTGGATTTTCGATTTTGAGCTTTGGGATTAAGTTTGTAAGGATTCCAAAGCTCATAGCGATTCGGTGGTCGTTGTAGGTGTTAATTAAAATAGGGGATTTTGTATTTTTTAATTTTGAAGGATCTCCGATGATTTCGATGAAGTCTTTGCTGGTTTTTACGCGTACTTTAAATTTAGAAATTTCGCTTTCTAATGCTGAAATCCGGTCGCTTTCTTTTATTTTTAGATTTGCGATATTAGTTATGCGAGTTTTTCCTTTTACGAACATTGCAAGAACTGCGAAAGTCATCACTAGGTCTGGAGTTCCATTCATGTCGACTGTCCCTAAAGATTTTAGAATTTTGGGGCTGGTTATTTGGGTGCCTTCTTTTTTGTGAGAAATTTTACAGCCCATTTTTTTGAGGAAGTCCAAGAATTTTATGTCACCTTGAATTGAATTTTTGTGAATGTTTTTAAGGAGGACTGATTTTCCTGGATGAAGTGCTGTGTATGCAGCAGAGTAGGAAGCTGAAGAAGCATCACTTTCTATTACAAAAGTTTTTGGTGCAGAAATTTTCTGATTTCCCTGGATTTTAAAATGTGCAAAATTTTTATTCACAATCTTGATTTTGAATTGCTGTAAGACCTTAAGTGTGATTTCTATATATGGTTTTGAAAGCAGTTTTTTATCTATAATCAATTCTGAATTTTTCTTTGCAAATGGCAGTGTTATGAGTAGGGCAGAGATATATTGTGAGCTGATATTTCCTGGAATATGTATTTTTCCACCTTGGATTTTTTGAGGATGAATAGTGATAGGTGGGAAGACGTTTTTTGTTTCTACTTTTGCTCCTAAAAGATTCAAGGCTTTAGTAAGTTCACCAATTGGTCGCTTATTCATGCGGGAATCTCCAGTTATTATTACTTTATTTTTAGTCAAGGTTGAAAAAGCTGTAAGGAATCTGGTTGTTGTCCCGGCATTTCCAGTAAATATTTTTATAGGTTTGGATTGCTTTGTGAATTTGAGCTTTTTTAAGGCTTTTGTCATGTACATGGTGTCGTCGCAGATTCCTATGTTTTTTAGAATGGTTTTTTGTTTACTTAAAGCCAAGAGTGGAAGGACTCTATTTGTAATGCTTTTTGAGCCTGGAACGGAAATTTTTATTATTTTATTGGACATTTCATTTTGTAGATTACGGCTTCTCCGATTTTTTTTGGTAGTACAAAATTTATTACACTTCCTTCTTTTTTCTTGTCAGAAATGATATCTTTGAAAGTTGGTTTTTGCAAGGTTACGATTGGTAAATCGGACTTCTTGAGTAAATTTTTTATTCTTTCTGCGTCTGGCTTTTTTAGTAATTTTTTTTCGACTGCCAAATTGTTTGCTAAAATCATGCCTATAGAAATGGCATATCCATGCAGTAATTTGTAGTTGCTCATGCGCTCAATGGCGTGTCCGTATGTGTGGCCGTAGTTTAAAAGTTGACGAATTTCAAGAGTTTCTTTTTCATCTTTTTGAATGATTTCGGCTTTTATTTGGACGGATTGTTCAATAATTTTGATCAGACGATTTTGGCTTAGGGATAGGATTTTTTCTAAATTATTTTCGATAAATTCAAAAAGTTTCTTATCTCTAATGACCGAACATTTTATTATTTCTGCGAGTCCGTTTCTGATTTGTTTTAATGGTAAAGTTTTCAAAAATTCTGGATCTATGAAAACTGCTTTTGGTTGGTTGAATGCTCCGAGTAGATTTTTACCTTCCAGCATGTCTACGCCTGTTTTCCCGCCGATACTGGAATCGACCATGGAAAGAAGTGTCGTAGGAATTTGAATATATGGAATTCCGCGCATGTAGATTGAGGCGAGAAATCCTGCTATATCTCCTGTGACTCCGCCGCCAAGTGCGAGAATTGCATCTTTTCTATCGAAACCTTTTTCTAGCATTTTTTTTGCCAAGGTTTCTACTATTTGTAAATTTTTTGACGGTTCTCCTTCTGTGAAAGGAAAGACTTCACAATTTATTTTGTTTTTTTTGAGAAGTCTTGAAAAGGCTAAGGCGTAAAGTTTTTCAACTTTTGAGTCTGTGATTATGGCGTATTTATGGCCTAAATTGAGCTTGTGAAGATGAGCGGGAATTTCTGCAGAAATTCCCGCTTTGATAAATACTTTGTATGAGTTTCCGTGTTTTAGATTTACTTTGATTTCTGACATAGCTTGTAATTTTTAAAAATGTCTTCCGACGGCTTCAACTATTGGTTGAATATTTTTCATTAGTTTCTCAAATTCTTTTGGTGTCAACTGTTGTTGAGCATCAGATTTTGCTTCAGGTGGATTTGGGTGAACTTCAATTATGAATCCGTCGGCACCGCAAGCTATAGCTGCTTTTGTCATCGGTTCGATCAATGATTTTTTACCTGTGGCATGGCTTGGATCTACGATAATAGGTAAGTGACTCAATTCTTTTACAAGCGGAATTGTAGCTAAAGCTAGTGTGTTTCTAGTTTCTTTTTCGAATGTACGAATTCCTCTTTCGCAAAGAATTACATTTGGGTTTCCGTTTGAAAGTATGTATTCAGCAGCTAGTAAAAATTCTTCTATCGTTGCAGAAAGTCCACGTTTTAGTAAGACTGGTTTTTGAGTAGCTCCTACTTCTTTCAAAAGTTCAAAGTTTTGCATGTTTCTTGCTCCAATTTGAATTATGTCTGCTTTTTGGCAAATAGCATCTAAATCGCGAATGTCTACTACTTCTGTAACTACTGCCATTTTGTATTTGTCTGCGACATTTCGCAGGATATCAAGTCCTTCAACTCCCATTCCTTGAAAGGCGTATGGACCTGTGCGAGGTTTGAAAGCACCTCCACGAAGGATTTTTACTCCTAATTTTGAGAGTTCACGTGCTACTTCTTCCATTTGTTCTTCGGATTCGACGGCGCATGGTCCGGCCATTGCGACTAATTGTTTGTTGCCGATTTTTACTCCATTTACTTCGATAACTGTCGGTTCTTTTACGGTTTCTCTAGCGACAAGTTTAAATGGCTGAACGACGCGCATTACTTTTTCTACTCCTGGAAGAGATTCCAAGTGGCCGATGCTGATGTCGCGTTCTTCGCCAATTACAGCAATTACTGTGCGTTCTACTCCGTATAGGGGGACTGGCTGTAATCCTTTAGATTTTAATTCTTCAATTATGTGTGCCGAATCGCTTTGTGGAGCGCCGGCTTTCATTACAATAATCATATCTTTAATTGTTAGATTAGGTATTAAATTAGTTTTGATAGGCGTAAAACCTACTGCATCGAAAACTGCCCGTAAAGGCTTCGTTTTTTAGTAATACATCGGTTTCTGCGCTTCTCCTTTTTACCATGGTTTCGGTGGTTAAAGAAATATAAAAAAATCCTCGAGCGCTTGCATGAGGATATTTTTGTAATTAGTCAGACTTTAGATCCTCATGCTATGACATAAAATAAAAATAGAAAAAAGCCCACACGCTTGGTGTGTTTTTTGAAATTTCAGAATTTGTTAGGCTTTTTCTTGGCATGAGAATAATAAAATTTGCGTGTTTAGTATATTTGTGTAGAATGATTTTGTCAAATTTTGTGATTAGAGAGCGTGTGTAAAATAATTTTTCTCATCTTGAATTTTTGATGAAATAGTAGCTGATTTCTCGAGTTCTAGACTCGTCCGCTGTTAAGGCTACTATTTCAGCTCAAAAATTCTTCAAATGTCGCAAAATTATTTTACACACGCTCTCTCTAAACAGTATTAACAAAAAATTTATGCTTATTGATACACATGCACATCTAATGTTTTCGGAGTTCACTAAGGATATTAATGATGTCATTAAAAGAGCAAATGATGCTGGCGTTAAACAGATTGTTAATGTTGGGTGTGACTTAAAATCTTGTGATCAGACTCTTGAAATGCTCAAAAAATATGACTGTTTGTATTCGACTTTGGGGATGCATCCATATGAAGCTGAGCATGTCACTCAAGAGTTGATGAATAAGTGGCAAAAATTAATTAAAGAAAATAAAAAAATTGTGGCGATAGGTGAGTGCGGACTGGATTATTTTAAGGCTAATGTGCCGAAAGATATTCAGAAGAATGCGTTTATTTTGCAGCTTGAATTAGCTAAAAAATTAAATCTTCCTGTTATTGTTCATAATCGTGATGCGGACATGGATTGCCTGGAGATTTTGAAAAATTATCCTAATTTAAAAGTAGTTTTCCATTGTTATGGTAGTGATCTTGAATTTGCTAGGAAACTTTGGGAAAGAGGAATTTTTACCTCATTTACTGGGATTGTGACTTATCCAAAAGCTCAAAATGTTCGGGATGTAGCTAAAGAAGTTCCGATGAATTTATTTATGGTTGAGACAGATTGTCCATATTTGGCTCCACAAGCTTATCGTGGAAATAGAAACGAATCTTCATATGTTACAGAAGTTGTGCGTGAAATTGCCATGGTTAAAAATCTTTCATATAAAGAAATTGAGAGAATTTCTACCGAGAATGCAAAGAAGTTTTTTTCGATTTAGGAATGCAAAGTTTTTAGAATCTGTGTTATTTCTCTAAAATTTTCTGAGTTTAATATTTTTGTGAATCCTAGTTTTCCGGCTTCTTTCTTGCGTTTTTCAGAGTGAGAGACTTTGCGGAGTTCCCCGCTTAATCCTACTTCTCCAAAAATTACTGATGTTCCAGAAATAGGTTTTTTTAAGAATGAGGATGCAATTGCCATTAAAATTGCTAAATCTGATGCCGGTTCGCTAAGTCTTATTCCACCTACGACATTTACAAATACATCCTGATTTTGAAGATTTAATCTTCCATATTTTTCTAAAACTGCGATTAAGATTTGGAGGCGGTTTATGTCGAAACCGTTTGCAGTCCTTTTCGGATATCCGAATGGACTGACCGAAACTAAGGCTTGTACTTCTACTAAAAATGGCCTCGTGCCTTCCATTGCTACAGTGATCGTACTGCCTATGGAGTTTGGGATTCTGCCTTCTAAGAATTGTTCGGATGGATTTTTTACTTCCTTAAGTCCTTTTTCATCCATTTCGAAAATCCCTACTTCAGAACAGTTTCCAAATCTATTTTTTGCGGCGCGAAGCATGCGAAATTGTTGAAATCTGTCTCCTTCTAAATGAATTACAGTATCTACTAAATGTTCGAGGACTCTTGGGCCGGCGAGAGTACCGTCTTTAGTGACATGTCCGATTAAAATTACTGCAATATCCAAAGTTTTTGCTACTTCCATAATTTCTTCTGTGCAGTAGCGGACTTGGTTTATGGAACCTGCGGTGGAAGGAATATCCAGGCTCGCGATGACTTGAATCGAGTCGATGATTACTAAATTTGGACGCTCTTTTTTGATGGTTTCCAAAATTGTTTCTAAATTGTATTCGTTTATTGCGGTGAGATTTTTTTCATTAAAACCGAGACGTAGATTTCTTGCGCTTATCTGTGGCATGGATTCCTCTCCCGAAATCAGAAGCACTCGATAATTTCTGGCTATTTTATTTGCAATCTGAAGGGTGAGAGTGGATTTCCCGATGCCGGGTTCTCCTGAAAGTAATGTCAAACTTCCGGGGACTAAGCCGTCTCCTACGACTCTATCGAATTCCGAAATTCCGGATGAAATTCTTTTTGTTGTTGAATTAAAGGATGATAGGGGACTTGGAGTTTTTGCTTCGATTTTCATTTTTCTAGGACTTTTTGAAAGAGAGGATCTTTGATCTCCGATGCTTATGGTGTCTTCTGTAAAAGTATTCCAGTTATTGCAGACAGGGCAGTGACCCAGCCATTTTGAACTTTCGTATCCACATTCTTTGCATAAATAGACAGTTTTTGTTTGCATAATTCTCTTGGTTAAATCTTATCGTTGCCATTATAGGGTGAGTAAATACTCACCGTCAAGAGAATTACAAACTTTCATAGAGTTTTTCGTATTCTTTCGCCATTTTTCTGGCGTCGAAGTTTTTTACAACTCGATCGAATCCAGCCAGTGCGAGAGATTCTTGTTTTTTTAAATCGGGGATTAATTCGAGTAGAACTTTTGTCAGGGCTTGAGAATTTTCCGGATCTACTAATATTCCGGTTTCTTTGTCTTTTACTATTTCTGGAATTCCTCCAACTTTTGTGGCGATTACTGGAAGTGGAGTGATCATTGCTTCTGTATTTACAAATCCAAAGGCTTCTCTTATTGAAGGGAGGACGAAGATGTTTGAGCTCTTTAGTAAGTATGGGACTTCTTTTTGGCGTCCGAGCAGAATTGCGTTGTTTTCGATTTCGAGTTTGCGTATTAATTTTTCTAGTTCTGTTCTTTTATTGCCTTCGCCAACTATTACGAATTTTACATTCGGGAATTTTTTGATTACTTCTGGAATGGCTTTAAGTAGATATTTTATGCCTTTGCGTTCGTGAAGTTCGCCAACTGTTATGACGATTAGTGAATCTTCTTTTGCTTTGAATAAATCGGTTTTTATTTTGTGTAAATCTTTTTCTGTAAATTTTAAGAATTGCGACTGCCACCATGTGATGTCGATTCCATTCAGGATTACTTCGAGTTTTTCTTTGTGTTTCGGATAAAGTTTTTCAAGAATTTTTTTGTTGTTTTGTGAAACGGTGACAATTCTTTTGACGTGCTTTAGAACGGTTTTTTTGAATAAATTTTTTAGGAATGAAAGTTTGAATGGGTCGTGTTCGGTTGTAATTAATGGGATTTTTGCTGATTTGGCTGCTAAATATGCATATCTGCCACTTGCAGGATTCCAAATGTGTGCATGAAGAATGTCTATGCGTTCTTCTTTTATAATTTTCTTTAATTGAAAATAGTGATTTATGTCGTGTTTGCTTTTTACTTTAAGTCTTATGACTTTTATTCCTTCGTTTTCGAATTTTTTTGACCATTTATCGAGTTCTGTATAATTGCTCCATGCCAATATAGGAATGAACTCTTTTTTGTTTAAAAATTTTGCCAAAAGAAACATTTGCAGTTCGGCTCCTCCTGCGTATGGTGTGTCTGTATACAGCAAAATTTTTTTCATGTTTGAAGTATACTTTTTTGAGATTAACTTGCAAGTTTAAGGCGGTAATGATAATTTTTCCGATGCAAATTTTAAGGAAGCAAGCTTCCTCTTCGTTTCTCTCTCGGGTCAGTATCGAGTACGATACTTGCCCCTCGTTCGGAACTGAAGAGTAAGCAATCTTCCTCTTCGTTCCTCTCTCGGGTCAGTAGCTCAGTCGGTAGAGCAGTTGGCTCTTAACCAATTGGTCCAGGGTTCGAATCCCTGCTGACCCACCAGGTAGCGGAGAGGTAGCCGATCCGCAGTCGCAGGCAAAACGAGCTTTGTGAGATTTTGCCGGAGACGAAGGAGAGATTTCGAGAAAAATATTCTGCGAACAGCAGAATTTTTTCGACGAAATCTCAGGCGGACCCCGTTGAGGCATAATATTAAAATTGCTTCGGAAGTTTTTCGCAAAGTTTTATCATAGCCAGAATTCACGAGACCAAAACCTAAAAACGAGTTTTATTCCTAGTTTTGTTTTATTTGTGCTATATTATTGATCTGTTAGAGTTTTATTTATTAATTTTTCCTTATGACTAAAGTTGAAAAAGTCCTTATTGCAATTTTTATACTTGTGATTGTTGGTTTTTTGGCTTGGGAATTTGTGCCTTTTGACAGTTTAAATAGGCCCGTAAAGGAAGATACTGTGGTTAGTGACAAGACTAATGATGATAAGCTTGAAAATGAAAATACAGAATCTTCTAAAACTGAGGTGAAAGATGATGATTCCTCTACTTTAGACGAGCAAACAGAAGATAATTCTGAAGCTAAAGAAGTGGCTGTAGATCCTGATAAGGCTGATCAAGACTTGATCAGGTCTTATTATGACAATCTTGCTTCTCAGAAACTTGAGGATGCTTACAAAATGAAATATGACACTAAGAAAGTCACTTTTGCTCAGTTTAAATCTTGGTATGGTAGCGTAGTTTTGGCTGAGGTTTCTGATATTGTAAAAAAAGCCGATCATAAATATCAATTTAGTGTTTATCTACGAGAAGAAAATAATATTGAAGAGCATTATCTTGTGACCATGGAGGTTAAAGATGGATTACTTAATACTATCTCTTCTGAAAAAACTGGTGATAATTACACTCCAGAATTTCGTACTGAATTAAAAGGTGCAACGAGGACTCTTTATTTGAAAAAAGGTGGCGTGGAAAAAGTTGTTGCTACAGTTGATGAGAGCCAATATAAATACATTTTTGATAGTTATAAATTTTCGGACAATAATAAGTATCTCATGTATACGATTTTAGGTGATGGATGGGGATATAGGGCTATTCATGTTTATGATATTGATGCAACCAAAGAAGTTAATTTGATCTTTGCTCCTGAGGATTATAATTTCACTCCTGATTATAAATATTTCTATCAGTGTAGCGGAATGGGGGAGTCGGGCGGGGAATTTACTGTATTTAGTGTTCCAGGGTTTAAGCAGGTTTATGCTGATAAACAAGGAATAGTAGAGTGCAAAGGTTATAACAAGGATTTGAATTCGTATTTCCTTGTTACTGGCTGGAACCAGAATATTCCAAGGCAATATGATTTTGCGACAAATACGGTGAAATAATATGGTAAAAACTTGTGGGCAATGTAGTGAAAAGTTTGAGATCACTGATGATGACCTCAAGTTTTATGATAGCGTTTCGCCGACTTTTGATGGTAAGAAATTTGAAATTCCAGCTCCGACGTTGTGTCCTTCGTGTAGGCAACAGCGGAGGTTAGCGCTTTGTAATGAAGGGTATTTATATCAGGCTAAATGTGGGATGTGTAAAAAGAACACTCTTTCTCAGTATCCACCTAGCTTAAATAAACCTATCTATTGTCGAGAGTGTTGGCATGGAGATAAATGGGATTCTGTAAATTATGGAAGGGATATTGATTTTTCACGTTCTATTTTTGAGCAAATTGCTGAACTTCGAATGACTGTTCCTTCATTGGCTTTAAATTCTCAGGGACTTTGTCAAAATTCTGATTATATCCATTACGCAGGGACGTGCAAAAATTGTTATTTGATTATGCACGCGGACTTTTGTGAAGATTGTTATTATGGCTATGGCTTCAAGAATAACGTGTATTGCGTTGATGGTTTTTACAATTTGCATTGTGAGCTTTGCTACGAATGTATTGATTGTCACAAATGTTATGGGCTGAAATATTGTCAGGATTGTTTGAATTGTCACTCAAGTTATTTCTTGAGGGATTGTGTTGGATGCAAGAATTGTTTTGAGTGTGTAGGCCTACGAGAAAAGGAATACTGTTTTGAAAATAAACAACTGACACGTGAGGAATACGGGAAAAGATTAAGAGAAGTCGATTTTGGTTCATATAAGCAATGTCAGGAGTGGCTAGAAAAGCGCAAAGAACTAGAGAAAAATCATGCTTTCAAAGAATACCAAGGACATAATTTACAAAATTGTTTTGGTGATCATTTAGTGAACTGCAAAGATGCAAAATTTTGTTTTGATTGTGAGGATGTTGAATATGCAAAATACGTTTTTCAGGTGGTTCTTGGAGGAAAAAATATTTATGACATTTATCAGTTTGGGACAAATCTACAGGAGTCTTATGAGTGCACTATTTGTGGTGAAAATGCTTATCATGTTCTTTTTTGTGACAATTCTCAGATGGCTTCTTCAGATCTTTGTTATTGTTGGTATATGGAGGCATGCAAACATTGTTTTGCCTGTGTGGACATGATGCGGAAACAATATTGTATCTTGAATAAACAGTATACTAAGGAACAATATGAGGAGCTCATTCCGAAAGTTATTGAGCATATGAGATCTAATGATGAATGGGGAGAGTTTTTCCCAATGGGAATGTCACCTTTTGGATATAATAAAAGCTCAGCACAAATGTATTATCCGATGACTAAGGAGCAGATTTTGGCTAATGGATTAAAATGGGATGACTATGATCCTCCGGTTCCAGATGTGGAAAAAGTTGTTAATGGAAAAGATGTTCCTGATAATATTGATGATATTCCGGATGAAGTTTTGAATTTTGCTATAAAATGTGAAATTACTGAAAAACTTTTCAAAATTACGCCTCAGGAATTGAAATTTTATAGAAAGAATCGAATTCCGCTTCCTAGACGTTTTCCAAATCAAAGACATCTAGACCGATTTAATTTAAGAAATCCGAGAAAATTTTGGGAAAGAGAATGTGATAATTGTGGGAAGAAAATGATGACAACATATGCGCCGGAGAGGCTGGAAAAGGTATTTTGTGAAGAATGCTATTTAAAGGCGGTTTATTAAAATTTATAAGAAATAAAAGATGCGAGACAAGAAGACCTTGAAAGAATTTTATAATCTAAAGAAGAAAAAACTGGTTGAGGCAGAAGAAGTCTTTGTGAAAATGAAGAAATTGATTGGGAAGTTGGCTTTGATTGCCGAGAAATTGGAGAAGGTTGAGAAGATGGGAGATTTTAATAATAGTCTTAAAAAAAGTTAATTTTGTTTCGGTATGCTGTTTGTGAAATTTAAAATTTGT
>Ga0172374_1002866_pt1 | contig 10663 bp, 9 predicted proteins | sample LakKiv3m_FD_114536 | JGI IMG/M metagenome (GOLD analysis project Ga0172374, IMG submission 114536) | Freshwater microbial communities from Kabuno Bay, South-Kivu, Congo - kab_092012_10.3m | ecosystem: Environmental > Aquatic > Freshwater > Lake | place: Democratic Republic of the Congo... | reverse complement strand
TGACAGGTTATATATGGAAATAGCGGTAAACTTATACATTAAAGGACTTGTTCAGGGTGTTGGATTTCGCCCTTTCATCTATCGTCTCGCTGTTGAAAATGGAATCAAAGGGTGGGTAAAAAATACCAATGAAGGAATCGAGATCTATGCACAGGCAGGGAGAAATAACATAAATACATTCATTGACCGGATAAAACTGTATAAACCTGTTGCCTCTGTCATTGAAGAGATAAGTTCATTCCCTTCGCCACTTTCAGAGGTTTCATTGTTCTCAATAAATCAAAGTGAGAACAGATCGCTGGAAGTTACCAGTATTTCTCCCGATATAGCAGTATGCAAGGATTGTCTCGATGACATGGACAGACAGGGGAACCGCATCAGTTATCCCTTCGTCAATTGCACAAATTGCGGTCCGCGGTTTTCAATAATCAGTGATTTGCCTTATGACCGTATAAATACGTCAATGTCGGTATTCCCAATGTGCAGATCATGCCGTGAAGAGTATGACGATATTCATGATCGTCGTTTTCATGCTCAACCCGTTGCATGTCTTCATTGTGGCCCGTCTTACGAACTCTATATCGGGGAACAAAGATATAACGGATCATTTGATACGATACTCTCGATAATAACCGGTTTAATATCGGACGGGAAGATAGTTGCCATGAAAGGTGTCGGGGGATACCATCTTGCATGCAACGCATTCGATGAACAGGCAATAAGAACTCTTCGTGAACAAAAAAAACGCGACGGCAAGCCATTCGCAATAATGTTCCGCGACCTTGAATCATTGACACGTTATGCGGTTGTCGACAGATATGAGCAAAATGTGCTTCAATCATGGCGGCGGCCGATCGTGATTCTTCAAAAAAAGAAAAAAAAGAATGATCCTGAACTTTGTCCCATGATCAATTCGGGATTAAACAGCATCGGTGCTTTTTTGCCGTATATGCCCATTCATTATTTATTATTCCGGTTACTTCCCTTTCCGGCAATCGTACTGACCAGTGGAAATATCAGCTCTGAACCTATAGTGAAAGACGATCCAGTTGCTCTACAAATGCTGCCCCCTGTGTCGGATGCCATTCTGACATATAACCGTGAAATCGTACATCGTGAGGATGATTCGGTGGTATGCGTAATTAATTCCAGGGAGCGGCTGATAAGAAGATCACGCGGATATGTCCCGGCTGCTATACGTCTTTCAATGAATGTTGAGGGTGTTTTAGCCTTTGGCGCAGAATTATCGTCCTGCTTTGCTATCGGTAAAGGAGAATCAGCTATCCTCAGCCAATACATCGGAGATCTAAAGACATTGGAAACCTATAGTTTTTATGAAAAGACGATAAGCGATTTTTTCCATCTGTTCAGGATAAAACCTGAACTGTTGGCTTGCGACATGCATCCGGAATATTTTTCCACAAAAAAAGCCGCCTCATTTCACGGCATTCCTGTTGTAAGCGTTCAGCATCATCATGCACATATTGCCTCCTGTATGGCTGAACATGGTTTGGATGAAAAAGTGATAGGGGTTGCATTAGACGGCACCGGCCTCGGGATTGATGGAAAAATATGGGGAGGAGAGTTCCTGGTTTGTGATCTGGCGGATTTTAAACGCGTTCTGCATTTCGGATATATAGTCCTTCCGGGAGGTGACCATGCAGTTGATGAGCCCTGGAGAATTGCGATAGCATATCTGTACAAAATATTTGGAAGAGATTTCCTTAGACTTCCTTTACCGTTTCTGAAAACAGTTGACAGTAAAAAAATTCTGACCATTGTGAATATGATCGACCAGAATGTTAACTGTCCGGAGGCTTCAAGTGTGGGACGGTTGTTTGATGCAGTTGCGGCAATACTCAACCTTTGTCTTGAATCCACCTTCCAGGCGGAGGGACCGATGCGGTTGGAATCTCTTGTAAAAAGAAATTGCCATGAAAGCTATCCGTTCACGATCAGTAATACAATACTGCTTGAGGAAACTATCAATGCCATCGTTCAGGATGTAATCCGGGGTGTTAACAATTCAATTATCTCTACAAAATTTCATAACACGATAATTTCAATTATTTTTGAATCAGTCAGGGCGATTTCAAATAAGGAAAAGACGAAAAATATAGTGCTTTCAGGTGGAGTTTTCCAGAATAAATATCTTTTGGAAAATACTGAACGGCTTTTGAGGAAAGCCGGGATGAAAGTATATTCCCATGAAAAAATTCCCTCAAATGACGGAGGAATTGCTTTGGGACAAATTATTGTTGCAGCAAAAAAAAGAAAGCTGAAATGTGTTTAGGAGTACCTGCGCTTGTTATCCGGGTTGAAGGTGCTGAAGCCATAGTGAGACTCGGGAATGTTGAGTATAAAGCAAGCCTGCTGTTGCTGGATAATGTTGAGAAGGGTGATTATATCCTTCTGCATGCAGGTTTTGCCATTGAGAAAATTGATCACTTTGAGGCCGGGGAGACCATCCGGCTGTTTAAAGAAATATCAGATCTGGAAAACGAATGAAGTCCGGCGGTTTACATTTTATTGATGAATTCCGGGATAAGGATGTAGTAAAAAAGATATCCCGGGAGATAAAAAAGATATCAAGGAAAAGGATCAGCATAATGGAGGTATGCGGAGGACATACTATGGCCATCCATAAGAACGGCCTTATGGATTTTCTTCCGGATAACGTTACTTTATTGTCTGGACCGGGTTGTCCGGTTTGTGTTTCCAGTCAACGGTTTATTGATCATTCAATTGCGATAGGAATGTCGCAGGATGTAATATTGACGACATATGGCGATCTGGTGCGTGTTCCCGGATCAGTATACTCACTTGAAAAAGTAAAAGGAAAAGGAGTTGAAGTCAGAGTTGTATATTCCGTCTTGGAGGCGCTTGAAACAGCAAAGAAGAATAAAAAGAAAAAAATAGTTTTCCTCGGGATAGGATTTGAAACGACTGCACCGGCAAGTGCTGCGGCCATAATACAGGCTGAAAAGCAGGGTATCGGAAATTTTTTTCTGCTGAGCGCTCATAAAATTATGCCACCCGCACTCGAAAAGCTTGCAAGGGGAGAAACACAGATCGACGGTTTCATCGCACCGGGTCATGTCAGCGCAATAACCGGATATGGCATATATCATAAGCTGACCGGACTTTACAGCCGCGCAGTTGTGATTTCAGGATTTGAGCCCGTTGATATCCTTCAGTCAATCTTAATGCTGGTAAAGCAAATTGAATTAAAGAGGTTTAAAGTTGAAAATGAATATACACGGGTTGTCAGACCGGAAGGAAATCTTATGGCCAGGACTCTCATGAACCGTGTCTTTAAAACTGATAATGCCGAATGGAGAGGATTGGGATGGGTGCCTGAAAGTGGTCTTGAAGTTTCAGATGAATTTTCAATGTTTGATGCCACCCTATATTTTAACGTTAATGTCCCTGACAATGAATCTCCTAAAGATTGTATCTGCGGTGAGATACTGACCGGGAAAAAGAAACCATCCGACTGCAAACTATTCTCCGGAGTATGCACCCCGGTCAATCCGGTCGGGGCTTGCATGGTCTCTTCTGAAGGGTCCTGTGCAATTTTTTATAAATATAAACCATGAAAGATACTGCCCGTCATATATCTATTCACCATGGTAACGGCGGTGTACGAATGAAGGCGCTTATTGATGATATTTTTCTTCATGCTTTCGATAATGACTTTTTAAATAATCAGTCGGATTCCGCCATACTGCCGGTGACCGGTAAAAATATTGCATTTACTACCGACTCTTTCGTCGTGGATCCGCTCTTTTTTCCAGGGGGAAATATCGGAAAGTTAGCTGTCTGCGGTACCTTGAACGATTTAGCCGTTTCAGGCGCCCGCCCCATTTATCTAAGCGCCGGCTTTATTATTGAAGAGGGTTTTAATATCAGAACCCTGGAACGGATTGTGCATTCAATGGCAAAAGAAGCTGCCGTGTCGGGTGTTAAAATTGTTACCGGTGACACTAAGGTGGTGAATTCGGGGAAATGTGACAAGATATTTATCAATACCTCGGGTATAGGTCTGATTGACGATATGCATCTGTCAATAGGCTCAGGGATCAGGGTGAAATCAGGTGATAAAATACTGTTGAACGGACCTCCTGGAGAACACGGAATGGCCATCATGCAAACCCGCGGGATATTTAATTTTAAATCAAACCTGAAATCTGATTGTGTATCGCTTTCCCCATTGATTAAGAGGATGCTGAAGGCTTCCGGCCGCATGGGGTTTTTAAGGGATGCTACCCGCGGGGGCATCGCCACGGTGTTAAATGAAATTGCAGGAAAATGTAATGTCGGGTTGGAGGTTGATGAAACCTGTATACCGGTCAATACCGATGTCAGGGTCATGTGTGAGTTGCTGGGATTCGATCCTTTATATATCGCAAATGAAGGAAAAGTGATAGCAGTCGTCGATGACTCCGATGCAGATGATGTGTTAAAAGTGATGCATAAGATGAAGACAGGAAAAAATGCGGCAATAATCGGAGAGGTTACTTCCGATCATAAAGGGAAGACAGTTTTAAAGACAAGTGCCGGTGGAAAAAGAATTCTGGATGAACTTGTCGGTGACCAGTTACCAAGAATATGTTAAGTGAAGTAGATAAAAAATTTTGTCGATGCATGAATTATCTATGGCATTGTCCATTATAGATAAGGTTGCCCGGGAGGTTGATAAGAATAATGTTGGTAAGGTAACCGGGATAGCACTGGAAATCGGGACATTATCGGGGATTGATGCGGAAGCGCTTAAATTTGCATTGACGTTTGCCGCTAAAAACACTGTCATGGAAAGTGCTAAAGTTACAATCGTTCATACTGAAGGCCTGGGAAGATGTTATCATTGTAACCAGGATTTCAGGATGGCGGAAATCTGGACACCATGCCCGGTTTGTAATATACCCGCCGGAAGGATACTCAACGGAGAGGAGTTGAAATTTTTATCGTTGACTGTAAATGATTGACATATTTCAAGGATAAACAGGAATAAAATATTTAATTATGTGTGAAACATGCGGATGCGGTGAACCCGGTTCGTTCCGGGTAAAGAAAGCCGGACAAGATGAACATTCTCATGATGATGACCATAATCATCAGCATGGTGATAGTCATTCCGGACAAAGGATTTTGAATATAGGTCAGGATATCCTTCAGGAAAATAATTTACTTGCCGAACGGAACAGGGGATTCTTTGATGCCAAAGGAATTTTTTGTGTCAATATGGTAAGTGCCCCGGGGTCGGGCAAGACTACGTTGCTTGAAAAAACAATCCAAAGGCTGAAGAAGGATATTCAGGTGTATGTCATTGAGGGTGATCAGCAAAGTATGATTGACGCCGAAAGGATTTCCAGATTAGAGGTTCCTGCAGTACAGATCAATACAGGTCAGGGTTGTCACCTGGATGCTCATATGGTCAACCACGGCTTAAAATCATTTAAATTAAAAGAGCAGTCAGTATTGTTTATTGAAAATGTCGGGAACCTCGTATGTCCGGCTTTATTTGATCTTGGAGAAACCAAAAGGATTCTTATCATGAGTGTGACTGAAGGAGATGACAAACCCATCAAATATCCGCAAATATTCCGTTCATCAGATCTATGTCTAATCAATAAAATAGACCTGCTGCCATATGTTGATTTTAATCCGGAACAGGCTAAGAAAAATGGAAGGATGGTAAACGGCTCTCTTGAATTTATTGAAGTCTCCGCAAAGAACGGCGAAGGAATTGAATTATGGTATGAGTGGTTGACAATACAGTTTAAGAAAATAATACATTGAACCGGTATTTCATAAGACTTGCTTTCGACGGCACCCTTTATCACGGCTGGCAGCGTCAGAAAAATGCCCGGTCCATACAGCAGACATTGGAGGAATCAATGTCTATGATGCTAAGGGAAACTATTCAACTAACAGGAGCAGGCAGAACCGATACAGGGGTTCATGCAAAGGAATATTATGCCCATTTTAATCTGGCTACAAAAATCAATAAGCCGGAGCTGCAAAAGTTGATCTTTAAACTCAACAGCTATCTGGATAAGGATATCGTTGTTTATGACATTTTCCCTGTTTCAGGAAACCTGAATGCCCGTTTCAGCGCCTCATCAAGGACATATAAGTATTATATCACATTTCAAAAGAATCCGTTCAGGTACCTGTTTACCGATTTTTTATTTGGCAGGCTTGATATTGATCTGATGAACAGCGGCGCCGCTGTTATCAGGCAGTATATCGACTTTACCTCTTTCTCAAAAGTTGATACCGATACCAGGACCAACATTTGTAAAATATACTATGCATCCTGGGACTGGGAAGGGGAGGAGCTTGTATTTACCATTACGGCAGATAGGTTTCTGAGAAATATGGTTCGTTCAATCGTGGGAACATTACTTGATATCGGCACCGGGAAAATGTCCATTAAAGAATTGAAGATAGCGATTGAAAGCAAAAACAGGGCAAATACCGGTGAATCAGTACCTGCCTGTGGATTATTTCTTCATTCGATCGATTATCCTGACGAAATGTTGAAAAGATGAGATCATCGTGTTATCGCATATCTTCGATATCTACACCGGGGAATTTTGATGCATCAAAAATAAAATCAGCAGATTGCACGGGAACATCGGTCTGAAATTTATTAATCTTATATGTGTAAACACTTCCGCTTTTATCAAACATTGAAAAGCTTTTAACCTGCTTCCTGGCTTTATCAATACCCAGGATTGCTTTAACAATATTTTTTTGCTTCAGGGGGATAAGTTCGATCATCTCAATATTAGGATCCTGGTTTTTTTCTTTGATGATTTTACTTTTGTAATTGGAACTATACGAGGTAAGCAGCTTTGAAGGAGTCATTGCGTCATCGGAATCCTCCATTGAATGTATCTGAACCTCATTTGAGCTTTCTATATAGGTCCATATCGACTTTCCATCACTGAATATGATCCTGCCGGCAGCATTCATTTTATATTTATCTCCGGATACAAGCAGGCTCCCGGTTCTTTCTTCATTTACTTTTGCTTTGATATTTACTATTGAATAAGAGAAATCCACCCTGATCGATTTGTATGATTTCACCTTTGCGCTGACTTCATCCAACAACTCACCCGACCTGTTACCTTTCTCCTGAGAATACGTGAGTATCACTAAAGTATAAAAAAGCAATGTCATTATCCATTTCATAAATAAATTGTTTCGGTTGTATTTAATTAATATAAAACGTTAATTATCAGTCAGTCCTTTCAGATACAGCTCGAGAGACCCGATATCTTTGAATTTTACTTCTCTGGCCTTGCTTCCTTCAAACGATCCAACGATCCCGGCGGCTTCAAGTTGATCAATTATCCTACCTGCACGGTTATAACCAAGCTTGAGCTTCCTCTGAATCAGGGAGGTGGAGCCATGCTGATGCTGAACTACAAGTCTGGCAGCATCGTTAAAAAACTCATCTTTTTCGTTAGGATCAAATTCCTTGCCTGTCTCGTTCTCTTCATCATAATATTCTGGTAATGCAAACGCATCAGGATATCCGCGCTGGGAGCCGATAAATTCGGTTACGCGGTCAATTTCGGGAGTATCTACAAAAGCGCATTGCAGCCGTATGATATCGCTTCCTGTTGAAAGAAGCATATCACCCCGTCCGATGAGCTGATCGGCTCCGGATGTATCAAGGATCGTACGGGAATCGATTTTGGAAATCACGCGGAATGCTATCCTGGCCGGGAAGTTTGCCTTTATGGTTCCTGTAATGATATTGACTGAAGGACGCTGGGTGGCTATGATCAGGTGAATCCCCGTTGCCCTGGCTAACTGGGCGAGACGGGTGAGTGGTGTTTCAATTTCCCGCCCTGCCGTCATGATAAGGTCGGCAAATTCATCAATTACAAGAACGATATATGTCAGAAAACGGTGTCCTTCCTGAGGATTAAGTTTTCTGGCAAAAAATTTATCGTTATATTCCTTGATGTTCCTGACCTGAGCATCCCTCAGCAAATCATAACGGCTGTCCATTTCAATATTCAGAGAATTTAACGTCCGTATGACCTTACGGGTATCGGTAATTATAGCCTCTTCTGAATCCGGCAGCTTGGCAAGATAATGCCTTTCGATCTTGGAATACAGGGTAAGCTCGACCTTTTTAGGATCGATAAGTACAAATTTAACCTGTGATGGATGTTTCTTGTAAAGCAGTGAAGTGATTATTGTATTCAAACCTACCGATTTACCCTGGCCGGTTGCCCCGGCCATTAAAAGATGCGGCATCCTTGCCAGATCTGCTATGAATGTTTCATTTGAGATGGTTTTTCCCATCACAAAAGGCAATTCGAATGTACTCGTCTTGAATCTTTCCGATCCAAGCAGTGATTTAATAGAGACAATCTCCGGATGCTGGTTAGGTACCTCAATTCCAATGGTTCCTTTCCCTGGTATAGGCGCTATTATACGGATACCTAGGGCTGCAAGGCTCAAAGCAATATCGTCTTCCAGGTTCTTGATCCTTGAAATACGGATGCCAGCTTCAGGAATAATCTCATAGAGCGTTACGGCCGGACCGATTGTAGCCTTTATCTTCTGAATCTTTATATCATAATTACTTAGTGTCTGAACAATTTTATCTTTGTTTGCCTCCAATTCTTCTTTTCTTACATTGACGGATTCACCGCCATAATCGTTCAGAAGGTCGAGGCCCGGGAATTTATATCTCGGAAGATCAAGGGTAGGATCAAATGGAGTGTCGATGGAATAATGATCGATTTTCCCGTTCCCGGGAACTTCTATCACGGGTTTTTCTATCTGCAACTCTATTCCCGGCATATCTTCATTGCCGGATGCACTATCCGGGTTTAATTCAAGATCAACTTCACTCTCCAATTCGGGTTGTGCGGGCATATTGTTTTCAGGCATAAACCTGTTTTCATTATCCCGTTCACCGTCGCCTAAGCCGGTTTCCAGTTCAGGAGCAGTTTTCATCATATCCTCTGGCGAGGTCTCCCTGGCCGTCCTGGATTTAATCCAACGGAACGGAATATTGAAAGCGAGAATGAAGAAGCTTAAAAAGGTGAATCCAAGTAACAATCCGAGGCCTGAAATGCCAAGGAATTCTATCAGCCAGAGATTCATCTGAAAACCGTATGCTCCCGAAAGCAGGCCATTTTCCGGTATGACCAATCCGAAAAATACCGGGATCCATAAAATTCCGAAGAAGCAATATTCCAATGTTTTCCATACAGGGAGAATGGTAATGCCAAAAAACAATTTCATCCCTGAATTAAATAACTGAACAATGAATAAAAACGATGCGATCCCAAAACATTTGGATATAAAAAGAAAGGCGAACAGCGCCCCGATTTTTCCCATCCAGTTTCCAACAGGAATCTTATTGTCGAAAAGAAGGTCAAATGAAAAATGTTTATATATGGTATCGGTAAAACTGAAATCGGCTTTCCAGGTCTGAAGATAAGAAACAAATGAAAACAATAAAAAAACTGCGGATAGAAGAAAAAAGAGCCCGATTACCCGGAAACGTTGTTCCCGTTTGGCAAGTTCCTGGTCGGAAAGTTTTGGTTTTTCCTTTTTTGGCTTTTCGTATTTTTTATCTTTTTTTCTTTTTGGTTTTTGTTCTTTAACCGGAGCGGTCTGAAACTGGTTTTCCCCGTCCTTCAGCTCTTCTCGAAAAGTGTTGGTTTTTATTGGATTGCTATACTTGGCCATGGATCATTGTGCCATTCCTCCGTATTTCGATTTCAACTCTTCCTGCGTGGTTAATTTAAAATCCGGCGGAATTTCAAAAATCTTGGAAGATATTGTTTTCTTTTCGATATTAGAAACCGAAAATTTCATGGTAAATTGCTGTGTCTTCATCGTAAACTCCATCAGAACACCGCTAATATCCTTATAAATGGGATTATCAAAATTTGCAAACTGACTTCCAAACTCATCCGTATAGTAAACTTCATAGGTGGTCTTTGTTCCATTTTCTTCGACTGTCACGATTGCCTTCCTGCATGTATAACCTGCAATGAGCTTTGTTTCATTGGTTAATTCAACCTTCGGTTTTGCTGCGGCGGAATTTTCCTTCTCGATCTCTTCGGCAGTCTGTTTAACAGCGAATTTCTGACCCATCAAATCGATCAATCCTATCTTGGTTTTTTCAACATAATCGATGATCTCTCTTTGATTTCCCATAGTTGTGTTAATCTCAGTCATAGCCTTATTCCCCTTAACACTTATCGTCATCAGCTTGGGGAACATCGCTAACTGGCTTTCGGTATATTTACTGTCGGGATATGTGATTTTATATGTTATCACGCCTTCAAACGTTTTACCTGGCCATACCTGAAACGAAGTGAAAAAGAGAGCCGTTATCAGAAGCAAAATATAGGCGGTTGTTTTTTTCATAATGAACAATTGAGAGATTACACAAAAATAACTATTTTACAAATCGTAAAAGCTTGTTAAACCTTATTTTTCCATCGGGTATTGATTTTTTTGGATCGAGGGACAGCCAGACGAATACTGCTTTACCTACCACATGATCCGCAGGAACGAATCCCCAGTATCTTGAATCGGCCGAATTGTGCCGGTTATCACCCATCATCCAGAAATAGTTCATCGAAAAAGTATATTTATCGGCTTGCTTCCC
>Ga0172374_1002865_pt1 | contig 10668 bp, 4 predicted proteins | sample LakKiv3m_FD_114536 | JGI IMG/M metagenome (GOLD analysis project Ga0172374, IMG submission 114536) | Freshwater microbial communities from Kabuno Bay, South-Kivu, Congo - kab_092012_10.3m | ecosystem: Environmental > Aquatic > Freshwater > Lake | place: Democratic Republic of the Congo... | reverse complement strand
GTTTGCTTCAACTTTGAATTCTCTTCTCATACGATCTACGATGATATCCAAATGAAGTTCACCCATGCCTGCGATGATTGTTTGTCCGGTCTCTTCATCTGAATTAACTCTGAATGTTGGATCTTCCTGAGCAAGTTTTTGTAGAGCAAGACCCATTTTTTCTTGGTCGGCTTTTGTCTTTGGTTCCACAGCAATTCTGATAACCGGTTCTGGGAATATGATCGATTCAAGAAGAATTGGTTTTGTTGTGTCACAAAGAGTGTTTCCTGTAGTTGTATATTTCATTCCTACTAAAGCTGCGATATCTCCAGCTTTTACTTCTTTAATTTCTTGTCTTGAATTTGCGTGCATCTGAATCAAACGACCTACTCTTTCTTTTTCGTCTTTAGAGCTATTTAGAATGTAACTTCCTGCATCTAGTTTTCCTGAATAAACACGGAAATAACATAAGTTTCCAACAAATGGATCCGTAGCAATTTTGAATGCTAGGGCTGAGAAAGGAGATTCAGGAGTTAAGTCTCTTGTGATCTCTGCGCCAGTTTTTGGATCTGTTCCTTTTACTGGAGGAAGGTCATGTGGACTTGGAAGATAATTACAAACTGCATTTAGAACTAATTGAACACCTCTGTTTTGTAAAGCTGTTCCTGTAAGTACTGGATATATTTTGCTGGCAATTGTAGCTTTTCTGATTGCTGCTTTTAGTTCTTCGACTGTTGGTTCTGTCCCGTCGATAAATTTTTGCATTAAAGCATCATCGTGTTCTGAAACCTTTTCGATTAATTTTGCATGCCATTCTTTTGCTTTGTCTGTCATATCTGCTGGGATCGGAATTTCTACGATTTTTTCTCCTTTTTCACCTTCGAATGTAAATGCTTTCATCTCAACTAGATCAACTACTCCAATAAATTCTTTTTCTAGACCGATTGGTAATTGGATTGCAACTGCATGTGGGTTTAAACGTTTCCATATGCTATTTATGCTCATATAAAAATCTCCACCGATTTTGTCGATTTTGTTGATGAATGCAAGACGAGGAACATTGTATTTATCGGCTTGTCTCCATACAGTTTCAGACTGTGGTTCTACGCCCATCGCTCCATCAAATACAGCGACTCCTCCATCAAGTACGCGAAGTGAACGTTCAACTTCAACAGTGAAGTCAACGTGTCCCGGAGTATCAATGATGTTGATTCGGTATTGTGTGTCATTTCCAGGAATCTTCCAGAAACAAGTTGTAGCAGCTGAAGTGATGGTGATTCCTCTTTCTCTTTCCTGTTCCATCCAGTCCATTACAGCTTCACCTTCGTGAACTTCACCGATTTTGTGTGTTTTTCCAGTGTAAAAAAGAATACGTTCAGTTACAGTTGTTTTCCCTGCATCAATATGGGCGATAATACCGATATTTCTCAGGTTGCGAAGGTCTTCAGCCATACATTATTTTGTTACTTAATTACGAAAAATTTAGCATTGTAAAAAAATGCTTCGTCATTATAAGGATGCGTAGCCAAAAGTCAATAAATTGCATACTGCTTTGTCGTTGCGCCATTTTTGTCATCGCCGTACATTTTGTACGGCTCTCTCCAAAAATGGCTTACTCCTTGCATTATGGCAATTTCTTGACTTTTTGTACGTGAAAAAATCTTGATGAAATTTTTGGTGATATTCGTAATAAATTCCTAATACTTTGCCAAATGAGCGAATGCTTTATTTGCTTGTGCCATTCTGTGGGTATCTTCTTTCTTCTTGATAGCAGAACCCTGTTCAGAAGCAGCATTCATAAATTCAGTAGCAAGTTTGTCAGCCATTGAGCCGCCTTTGTTTTTTCTAGCTGCATCGATTATCCATCTGCATGCTAAAGCTAGTCTTCTTGCTGGAGGAACTTCACGAGGAACTTGGTAAACACCTCCACCAATTCTTTTTGGACGAACCTCCATTTCTGGTTTTACGTTTTCAATTGCATTCTTGAAAACTTTTTCTGGATCGCCACCTGTTTTCTTGCTTACTATTTTAAGAGTGTTGTTGAAAATTCTGCGAGCTACAGATTTTTTACCTGCAGACATTATGTAATTGATGAATTTCTCCTGCATTGGAGAAGATTCTTCTGGAATGAATTTCTTTATTTTTAGAGCTGACATTTTTTTCATATTTGCGAAAAGTTATTATTTCTTTTTAGCGCCGTAGCGTGATCTAGATTTTTTACGATTTTGAACTCCTTGAGTATCTAAACTCCCTCTAACTATGTGATAACGAATACCTGGAAGATCTTTTACTCTTCCTCCACGAATTACTACGATTGAGTGTTCTTGAAGGTTGTGTCCTTCTCCAGGAATGTATGCATTTACTTCCATGCCATTTGTAAGTTTTACTTTCGCAATTTTTCGGAGAGCTGAGTTCGGTTTCTTTGGTGTCATTGTTGTAACCTTTGTACACACACCTCTTTTTTGTGGACAACTAAGATTTAGTGGTCTGTTTTTAAGGTTATTAAAAATGCTTTGTAATGCTGGAGATTTTGATTTTCTTTTTACATTACGACGTGGTCTCCTAATTAATTGGTTGATTGTTGGCATATGTTCGTTATTTATTACGTTCGATATTTTGGCAATTTTTGTCCCCCTTGCGGTGGACAAGCCCTCCATATGGGACGAGCTTGCCTACTTTATATTAACTTATTTTTAAATGCAAGATTAATTCTAGATCACTGGTAATTTCCTTCTATTTTCTTCTTCTTCGTCTGCTGCTAGTTCTTCTTTTTCTTTATGTGTTTTTTCTTTAGGTAATCTTATCTCTTTTTGATGACGTTTTTTGAAAATTTCACCAGCTGGAATTAATCTGCCAATAATAACGTTTTCTTTTAATCCATCTAGAATATCAATTCTATTTGTTGTTGATGCTTCTACGAGAACTCTGATTGTTTCCTGGAATGATGCAGCTGACAACCAGCTATCTGTATATAGAGCAATTCTAGTTAGACCAAGAAGTAGACGTTCTCCTTTTAATTTCGGTTTTCCTTTTTTGCCTAGCTCTTTGTTGGCTTTTTCAAATCTGATGAAGTCTACGATTTCTCCAGGAAGGAAGTTTACATCTGTACTTTCAAGTACTCTGATCTTTGAAAGCATTTGTCTTGCGATGATTTCACAGTGTTTGTCGTTGATACTCTGACCTTGAGAAGCATAGATGCTTTGTACTTCTGAAACGATGTATTTTTGAACAGTGTAAGTGTCTGTAAAATCCATTAATTGTCTTACATCCAAGTGGCCATCTGTTAATGGTTCTCCTTGTTTTACTATTTTTCTGTTAGCAACTTTTACAATTCTTCCTTGTGGTACACGATAGAACTTTTTTACTGGTTCGTGAGTTCTTACGATAATTTCGTTGTCAGTAATCTTTGAGACTACTCCATCTTCTGTGGCTTTTACGGTACCTTTGTGAGTTTCAGCTTTTGCGATTACATCTTTTTTCTTAATTTTCGAACCGACTTTTACTGTTGGGATGACTTCGCTAGGAAGTTTGTATTTTATTTCTACCGTATCAAGAGATGTAAGAGTGATTTCTGAAATTTTACCTTTTTGATGAATGCTTACTTTACCGTCTATTTCGGCAAGTAATGCGGGATTTTTTGGAGTACGTGCTTCGAATAACTCTTCGACACGTGTAAGACCTTGTGTGATATCGCTTCCTTCGGCAACACCACCCATGTGGAAGGTACGCATGGTTAGCTGTGTACCAGGTTCACCAATACTTTGAGCAGCGATGATACCAACTGCTGTACCGATATCTACTTCTTTATTTGTTCCAAGATCTTTTCCATAACATTTTACGCAGATTCCTTTTTCAGTTTGGCAGGTGATAATTGAGCGAACTTTTACTCCAGGTACTTTTGCCTCGTTGATTGCTTTAATCGTATCTTTTTCAATAATTTCTCCTTTTTCTGCCAAAACTTCTCCTGTTTTTGGATGAACAACGTCTGCTCCTAAAGTTCTACCATATATACGAGTTTCAAATTTTTCTCCGATCTGTTCGGATTCTTCTTTTGTAATTGTGTGAACGTGAGTAGATCCACAATCATATTCACGTACTACGATATCTTGGCTGGCATCAACTAAACGTCTTGTTAGGTAACCAGCTTCAGCAGTTTTAAGAGCTGTATCTGATTTACCTTTACGTCCTCCATGTGTAGCAATGAAGTATTCCAAGATTGTAAATCCTTCTTTCAAGTTTGATTTAATAGGTAATTCGATTGTTCTACCGGCTGGATTAGCAACCAATCCTTTGATACCGCATAACTGTGTAACTTGTCCCCAGTTACCACGGGCTCCAGAATCAATCATGAAGAAGATATTGTTGTTTTGATCGATGCTATTGATCATCAAGTTTGTAATGCTTGATTTTGCTTTAGACCAAATATTGATTGTGTGATTGTATCTTTCGTCTTCTGTAATCAGCCCTTTCCAGAAATGATTGTTTACTTGTTTTACAACTTCTGAAGCATCGTCGATTATTTTTTCTTTTTCTTTTGGAACTGTCATGTCTTCTTGAGCAATTGATAGTCCAGATTTTGTAGCAAATTTAAATCCAATAGTTTTCATGTTGTCTACTAAATTTGCTGTTGTCTGGTGACTTAATTTTTCAAAACATTCTGTTACAATTGCGCTTAATTGTTTTTTCCCAATTGCTTCGTTGTAATACGGAAGTTTTGTTGGGCAGAAGCTATTGAATATGAGTCTACCAACAGTAGTTTCACGTAATTCTCCTTTTGCTCTAGCTTTAATTGGAGCGTGTAATCCTACTATTCCTGATTGATATGCTAGTACAGCTTCTTCAACGTTTGAGAAAGACATTCCTTCACCTTTTTCTCCTGAAATCATTTTTGTTAAATAATAACATCCAAGTACCATGTCTTGAGTTGGAGTAACGATAGGTTCTCCAGCGGATGGTTTAAGTAGGTTGTTTACTGAACACATAATTTCACGAGCTTCTTGTTGAGCATATTCTGAAAGTGGTACGTGTACAGCCATTTGGTCTCCATCGAAGTCGGCATTGAAAGCGGCACAAACTAGTGGATGGACTTGGATAGCTTTACCTTCAATAAGTACAGGTTGGAAAGCTTGGATACCAAGTCTGTGAAGTGTAGGAGCACGATTTAGAAGTACATAGTGATTTTTTGTAACTTCTTCCAAGATGTCCCAAACCTCTTTTTTATTTACTTGAATTAATTTTTCAGCGTTCTTGATGTTGTGCGCATATCCATCGCGAATAAGTCTTCCAATGATGAATGGTTTAAATAGTTCAAGAGCCATTAATTTTGGAAGTCCACATTGATGTAAGTGTAATTTTGGACCAATGATAATAACTGAACGTCCAGAATAGTCTACACGTTTACCAAGTAAGTTTTGACGGAAACGACCTTGTTTACCTTTTAACATGTCTGATAGAGAACGAAGTTTTCGTTTGTCGCCTGAATTAAATACTGTTCTACCTTGGCGGGCAGAGTTGTTTAATAATGTATCTACAGCTTCTTGAAGCATACGTTTTTCGTTTCTACAGATAACTTCCGGTGCTCCAATAGACATAAGTCTTTTTAGACGATTGTTTCTGTTGATAACTCTTCTATATAGGTCATTTAAATCTGATGCCGCGAAACGTCCTCCATCCAACTGAACCATAGGACGTAGATCTGGTGGGATTACTGGAAGAACTGTAAGGATAAACCATTCTGCTCTTATCCCAGATTTTTCTAGGCTTCCAGCTAATTTGATTCTTTTAATTATTTTCTTGTATTTTTGACCTGTTGTTTTTTGAGCTTCTTTCTTTAATTCTGAAATTAATTTATTCAAATCTAGGTTTGCAATGATGTTTCTAATCGTTTCTGCTCCTGTTCCTGCTTTGAAAATATGTCCAAATTTCATAGACATATTTCTGTAATCCAATTCGGAAAATACTTGTCCAATTGCAAGATTTTCTAGGTTGTTTTTTGTTTCATTATTTTGGAAATCAAGTTCTTCAATTTTATTTGCGAAGTCTTTCTCTAGAGAAATTTTAGCTTTTTCTTTGTGTTTCTCGTTGTCCATTTTAGATACTTCAGCTTCTTTTGATTTGAATTCGCTTTGAATTTGTTTTTTATGGTTCTTGTATTCATCTTTTAATTTTGCGATTGCTTCTTCTTTTCCTTTTTCGTCTACTTCAGAAACAATGTATGAAGCAAAATATACAACTTGTTCTAGATCTTTAATAGGTAAGTCTAAAAGAAGACCTATTCTACTTGGAGTAGATCGGAGGAACCAGATGTGAGTTACTGGAACAGCAAGTTTAATGTGGCCCATGCGCTCTCTTCTTACTGAAGATCTTGTTACTTCGACGCCGCATTTCTCACATATTACTCCTTTATATCTTATTCTTTTGTATTTTCCACAATAACATTCCCAGTTTTTTGTTGGACCAAAAATCTTTTCACAGAATAGTCCATCTCTTTCTGGTTTTTGGGTGCGGTAATTAATTGTTTCTGGCTTTTTTACTTCACCATGTGACCATGAAAGAATTTCTTCAGGAGAAGCGACAGCAAGAGATATAGAGTTAAATTGATCGTTTCTCTGATTATTTTGTGATTGGTTATCTTGAGATGTGTGAACCATAAATTAATTGTTATATATTTTTAAAAACCTAAGTATTTTTATAAGCCTAAATCTTTATCAATTGGGTCATCTGATTTTTTAGATGGAGCAATGTCTGCATCTTCATCTTCTAATGGGAGGATAGTATCTGATTCTGGGACAAATTCTTCAGCTCCTTTTCTCTTTTCAAGCATGATCATGTCTTGAACTACGATTTCAGTTTTGAATTTTTTTACGCCTTCTGGAGTTTCCCAGTTTCTAGTTTTTAAATATCCTTCAATATATACAAGATTTCCCTTTTTTAAGTATTGGTTGCAAATTTCAGCTAAGCGAGCCCATGCTACACATTCATGAAATTCTGCTGAATTTTTATGTTCGTCTCTTTGTGTAACCCATGCTCTGTTTGTTGCTACCCCGAAAGTTGTAACAGATTGATTATTTGGAGTTTGTCTCATCTCTGGATCTCTTGTAAGGTTTCCAATGATGATTACTTTGTTTATTGATCTCATAAATAGTTAAGTTAGATTTAATATAGATCCGCTGTGTTGCCATTCTGGCTGGCGTGGATCACAAATGTATTATTCTAAAGGCTCTTCAGAAAAATCATCTTTTATATTTTCTTCTGTTATTCCTTCCAAGTTTCCTTTTTCGCTAGCTGTTCCCATACTTTCTTTATCTATTTCGTCTTTAACTCCTTTTGTAATGTCTTCTTTTGCCTCTTTTTCTTCAGATAAGAATAGATCTTCGTCTTCATCAATTTTTATATTTCCTTTGTTTTCAAGTTTTACAGATAGACATAAGCTTTGAAGCTCTTTTACCAAGACATTGAATGATTCTGGTACGCGTGGTTTTTTAATTACTTCACCTTTTACAATTGATTCGTAAGCTTTTGATCTTCCGTAAACATCATCGGATTTGATTGTTAACATTTCCTGAAGGATGTGAGCAGCTCCGTATGCTTCAAGTGCCCAAACCTCCATTTCTCCGAATCTCTGTCCTCCGTGTTGAGCTTTACCTCCAAGTGGTTGTTGAGTAACAAGTGAGTATGGACCTACAGATCTTGCATGGATTTTATCTTCAACCAAGTGGTTAAGTTTCATTATATATGCGATACCAACTGTTACAGGGCGATCAAATGCTTCTCCTGTTTTTCCATCATATACTGTGATTTTTCCATCAGACGGAAGTCCTGCTTTTATTAATTGGTTTTTAATTTCATCTGTTGAAACTCCGTTTAATGGTGGAGTAGCAACTTTGAATCCTTGTTTTCTTGCAGCCCATCCCAAGTGAGTTTCTAGAATTTGTCCGATATTCATACGTGATGTAACTCCAAGTGGATTTAATACGATATCTACTGAAGTTCCATCTGGTAAGAATGGCATGTCTTCTTCTGGAACGATTATTGAAACAACACCTTTGTTACCATGACGTCCAGCAACTTTATCTCCGATAGAGATTTTTCTTGTCTGGGCAACGTCTACTTTTATTTGTTTCAATACTCCTGTTGATAATTCATCTCCAGCTTCTTTTGTAAACATTTGTACACCTACGACTTTTCCACCTTCTCCTCCTGGTAAACGTAGGGAAGTGTCTTTTACATCTCTGGCTTTGTCGCCGAAGATAGCACGAAGAAGTCTTTCTTCAGCTGTTAATTCGGTTTCTCCTTTTGGTGTGATTTTACCTACCAAGATGTCTCCTTCATGAACTGTTGCGCCGATTCTTACAATTCCGTCTTCGTCTAAATCTTTTAATTTTGTTTCACCAACATTTGGGATGTCTCTTGTAATTATTTCTGGACCAAGTTTTGTTTCACGAACGTCGATTGTATATGTTTCGATATGAACTGAATCATAAACACCATTTTGTACTAATTTGTCTGATAAAACTACCGCGTCCTCAAAGTTGTAACCTTCCCATGAAATGTATGCGGCTAGTAAATTTTGACCGATAGCAAGTTCTCCATTATCTGTAGCTGTTCCGTCTGCTAGAACATCGCCTTTTTTAACATTTTGTCCCTTTACAACTCTTGCTCTTTGATGAAGACAAGTTCCTTGATTACTTCTTTGATAGTTTTGAAGCTGGTAATTTGCTTTACGTCCATTGTCATAAACGACAGTTACCAAGTTTGCATCTACGAAAGCAACGACTCCATCTCTTTCAGCCATTATTATTTGTCCAGAACTTTTTGCGGCGATTTCTTCGATACCGGTTCCAACTACTGGAGCTTCCGGCTTTACCAATGGTACCGCTTGTCTTTGCATGTTTGAACCCATGGATGCACGAGTATTATCATCATGTTCGATGAATGGAATAAGAGCTGTGGTGATGGAAATAATTTGTTTTGGAGAAACGTCGATGTGTGTTACGTCGTTTACGTGAGCTAAAGTTGGTTCTCCATTTTTTCTGGCTGATAGACGAGTTGATAGAAATTGGCCGTATTCGTCTACCTCTGAGTTCGCTTGTGCAATGATGAATCCTGATTCTTCATCAGCATCATAGTATTCGATTTTGTCTGTTAAATAAGGGCGAACTTTTATTTCGTCGAGTTTTAATTTTGAAATTTCTTTGGCGGCTTTTTCGCTAATTGCTTCGCCGGCTTTTACTATTACTTTTCCTTTATTCTCAACAGATTCTCTGGCGATTTTTCCGACTAAATTTTTCTCAGAATTTTTTATTACATCAGAAACTGTTCTGAATGGAGTTTCGATAAATCCATATTCGTTGATTCTTGCATATGTAGCTAAGTGAACAACGAGACCAATGTTTGGTCCTTCAGGTGTAGCAATAGGACAAATTCTTCCGTAGTGAGATGTGTGTACATCACGAACATCAAATGATGCTCTTTCACGAGAAAGTCCTCCTGGACCCATCGCAGAAAGTCTTCTTTTATGCTCAAGTTCAGCAAGTGGATTTGTTTGATCCATGAATTGTGACAATTGAGAAGAAGCGTAGAATTCTCTTAATGCTGCGGTAATTGGTCTTGAGTTAATAAGTTGTGTAGGAGTTACAGTCTCAAGATCCATAACTGTCATTCTATCTTTTGCAATTCTATCTGTACGAAGAAGTCCAACACGGAATTTATTTTGTACTAATTCTCCAACGGCTCTGATTCTTCTGTTTGATAGGTGATCGATGTCGTCTGGAGCTCCGATTCCGTTATTTAAGTTGATAAGATGTTTTAGAATGCTTACCAAATCTTTTACCTGGAAAGTGTGGTATTTCTTTGTATTTGGAGTGTCTGATCCAAATCTTTTATTTAATTTGTATCTAGCTACATTTCCCATGTCGTATTTTCTGTAGTCGAAGAACATGGAAGTAATGAGTGATTTCGCATTTTCTGGAGTAGCTAGGTCTCCAGGACGAATTTTCTTATATATATTTTGGTATGCATCTTCTAGAGTTTTTGCAGAATCTTTTTCTAGAGTTGCAAGAATATAATCGTGGTCGATGTCTTTGATTTCGTTTTTGAAAAGATTGATGATGTCTTTATCTGTTGGGTAGCCGAATACACGGATTAGAGATGTTATAGGGATTTTTCTTTTTCTATCTACTTTTACAGTAATTACACCTTTTTTATCTGTTTCAATTTCTAGCCATGCGCCTCTTTTTGGAATAATTTTTGCGCAATGCATTCCAGGAGCTGCTAGATTTCTTGAGAAGAATACACCAGGTGAACGTACGATTTGAGAAACTACAACTCTTTCAATACCGTTAATAATAAAGGTTCCATTGTTTGTCATTAATGGGATGTTTCCAAGGAATACATCTTGTTCCTTAATTTCACCTGTCTCCTTATTTACTAATTGAACATGAACTTTTAATGGGGCTTCGTAAGTAAGATTTTTGTTGCGTGCTGTTTCTGCGTCGTATTTAATTTCACCAAGTGCGTGTTCTAGAAAATGTAATTCAAGTTTTTTTCCTGAGAAATCTTGGATAGGTGATATCTCGTCTAATAGTTCTCTGATACCTTCGTTTAAGAACCATTTGTATGAGTTTAATTGAACTTCGATTAGTCCAGGAACTATCACTTTGTGGTCGATTTGTTTCGTGAAGAATTTTC
>Ga0172374_1002864_pt1 | contig 10671 bp, 11 predicted proteins | sample LakKiv3m_FD_114536 | JGI IMG/M metagenome (GOLD analysis project Ga0172374, IMG submission 114536) | Freshwater microbial communities from Kabuno Bay, South-Kivu, Congo - kab_092012_10.3m | ecosystem: Environmental > Aquatic > Freshwater > Lake | place: Democratic Republic of the Congo... | reverse complement strand
TCCGACGTGACGGTAACGGATCCCACCGGGGAGAGGTCGGACTCGTACTCCGTGCCGTCTGCGTACTTTGCGACGTAGGAGTAGTAGCAGGAATACGTCCCGCTCGGATTTCCCGCGGCTCCTACCGCGACGGTCGGTGCGGAGGCGGGAGCGTCAAACCCCCACTCGGTAACTGCGAAGGTCGGGATGTAGACCTTCTTCTTGTCGGTCCCATTGGAGAAGTAGATGAAATTCGCAATCGCGACCATTGACAGGGGATCCCCGGAGAGTCCCGTCGTGACGACCGCGGAGGCCCCGCTCACGGTGTTGTAGTACGACAGGGACGTTCCATGCCCGACCCAGATAATGTTCCCGGAGGCGTACAGGGAATGAATCGACCCGAAACCCGAGATAGCCGTTGCGATCGTCTTTTGAATCCCCATGCCTCCGAACACGTCGAGGTCGGGATTGAGCAGGGTCGCGCACTCCCCCTGCTCGAGCAGAAGCCGATTCGTCCGGAGGGAATTCAATCCCTTGTGAAAGGAGATCTCCGGTAGGGATCGGATCCCCTTGCGGGACGTCGGGGCTTGCGGTCGTTTCTCCATTTACAGTTCCGGGAGGTAGTCGGAATCTACCTCGAGGGTTTCCGGGAAGCCGTGCGCTCCGGTTTCCTCCGCTTTTCCTCGGGATACGAGTCCGTCGAACATCCCCATGTAGACGGACGATTTCCCCAGGTCGAGCCGTCCATCGTGTTCCGTACCGATCAGGATCGCCGCCGCCCGCCACTCGAGGGCTTCGTGGAGATACGCCGGGATCTCGGGGTACTGGTCTACAGCAGAGAGTTCGAACGGATACCGGACGTACTCGAAGAACAGGTTTCCGTTCGGATCGGTGATGTCCTGCAACACCCCAACTTCCGAGCCGAAGAAGAACCGCTCTTTGAGATCCGTGTCCGTCCAGGACGTGATGACCCCGTATTCCGAGGTCACGGTCGCGGAATCGACGGTCACAGTAATCCCGGCATCCGAACCCGCAACGTAATCCGTACCGTTGGTGTCGGGGATGGGGTACACGCCGATCGTCCTGCGATTGCCGTAAGCGGAGCCCTTGAAGATCCCCTTCGGCGTTCCTACTTCGTCCCGCCACGTCTCCGAGGATTGATCGAGTCGGGTCGTGGTGGTGCGGGCAAGGCGGGTGTATCCCGAACCGTCCGAGGAACGGAAGAACGCCGGCCATCGTTCGTTGACGAAATCCAGGAATCCCGAGGGCAGGGGGTAGTACCGCTTGTTGGCTTGCAGGATGATGATCCCCGGGCTCCGGAGGCATCGTGTCAGGAACGCGAACTCCCGTTGCGCGGTGTTCAGTTCCCTGCGGATCTCGGCCTGGGTGTACCGGGTGAAGGTCTGCGCCGGTTCCCCGAGTTTCGACAGGGTGCCGTCCTCGAGGTTCGTCAGGGTCTTTCCTTCGTAGAGCCCGCTTGTCGTGTGCATCAATCCCATGTCATGCCTCCGGGGTATGCCTCGCCGGCCGTCCAGCCTTGCGTTTCGGCTTCTCGAACGGGTTGACGATCGGCGCCTCCCGCGGGAGTTCCGCGCCCGCCGCGTTCTCCGATACCGGGGCTACCCGGGCCTCGGGAGGTACTTCCGTTGGTATCTGCCCGGGGAGCAGTTCCTTGGTTAATGGATCAAACTTCCACGGTCCCTGGGTGATCCAACGAGTGCCGGCTCCGTCGTCTGCGCCAATCCCGGAAGGGCGATTGGGGTCGAATTGTTGCGTCGCCATTTTCTGAATACCTCCTTCATTCTCGGCAGGATGTCGGACGGATCGAATTCCGCGGCACACGCGGAAACCTTGAATTTCTCGTTTACCGGGCACTCCTTGATCGAGAAGATCATCTTGTGGCAGGGGGAGCAGGTCTGTCGGGACTGGACGGAATGATCGTTCTTCCAGTATTTACAAAGGTTCGCCCAGGACGAGTGCGACAGCATACAGATCTTCGGTGTATCGAAGCATCCCGCCATGTTCAAGACGCCCGTTTCCGGACCGATCACCAGATCCGCGTATTTCACGGCAATCGCGGTGTTCCTGATCCCCCACCGTCCTGAGCGGTGCATATAGTTCGGGTTGTCGTCGGCCGCCAGTTCGAGCAGTTTCTCCGCGTGGCCGCCAACGGTGATAAACAGCACTTCCGGGTTTACCCGTGCGAATTCGGCCATCGCCATCGCGGCGTAGGGGAATCGCTTGTGGGGTCCCGAGCCCCCGAGGGCCCATATTACGACGAACCTCCCATCGAGAGATTCCCGCCAGATCCGGGCGATTCCTTCTTCCTCGTCGGAGAAGAAGATCTCGCCGTTCATCCCGCGGCGGTCGATTCCCGCGATTTTCAGGGCGTGGTTGTAGTAGTTGACGTTCCCGAACTTCGCCCGCCGCTCGTCGTCGGTGAGGTCGTATTCCGGGTTGCGGCCTTTGATGGAAAGGAGTGCTTCCTCGATCGTTCCGGAGAGGTTGACGACGCGATCGTACCCCTTGGAGAGGCCCTTCCAGTACGCCTCGAGGTCTGCGTTGGGAACTTCGTCCATGGCCTGATAGATCAATTCGTCCACGTTGGGGTTGTGCTTGGCGATCTCCCGTCCGTTGTCCGAGGTATTGAACGTGACGTGATACCCTTCCTCCTTGAGGGCTCGAAGAACGGGCGTGGCGATAATGGCGTCTCCGATGCCCCCGTACCGGATCACCAGGGCCTTTTTCATCTGTTCCCGGGTCGGCGGCCGGCGATCGACTTTCAATCCGGGCACGGAGGACAGTTTCTTCAACACCAGATCGAAGGAATACTCGTCGTCCTCCGCGTGGGTTTCGTTGTGGAGAAGTTCATAGGACGCGAAATTCCCCATGATCTCAAGGATGGCTTCCGGGGTGAAATCGCTCTTGTGGTCCGGGTTGGCCCCCTCATGGCCGATCCTTGGGTATAGATCCGCATGAGGTAGGTACAGGACGAGGTTCCCTCCTGGACGAATCACTCTCCACCATTCTTGAAGGACTCCCGGGGGGTCCTTGACGTGTTCGAGGTAGTGCGACGAGAAGATGAAGTCGAAGGTGTCCGAGGCGAACAGCGTGAGTCCCCCCTCGAGGTCGATGGCGAAATCCGCGACGGAATCCCCCGCCTTGCCGATGTCGAGTCCGATCGCTGTTTCCTTGATCTTCTTCGCCCCACAGGCCAGGTCAAGTCCCTGTCCGTTGCAAAACCGCAAGAGTCTCGGCCGGCACTTCTCCACTTCCGGAACGTAGGTTCCCTTCGTTACGGGTTTCCAGGTCATACGCGGCGTCCGATCATCGTGATAATGTCGAACGGCCGATCGGGGTTGCGCTTCGCGCCTTCCGTAAACGATATTTCCTCCACGGAGAACCCGGTGGAGAGCATCAGGGCTGTGAGGGACTTCCGGCCGAAGTAATGCAGGTGTTCCCCCGGTTTGAAATGCCTCCACGTCTCAAGGTTCTTCGAATCGACGAAATCCGTGTTCGGCGTAGAAATCGTCAGAAGGCGGGGCTGAATCTTCTCAATCGTTCCCCTGGGATCTTCCAGGTGTTCCACCACGTCGAACATCGTCAGGACGTCCGGGCGAAGATGGCAGATCATCACTTCGCTGAACGGAGATGCGGGGTTGACATCGTATCCTTTCACGGATAATCCTTCCGGCCGCATGGCGTTTTCGAGGAACGCTCCCGTACCCGTGCCGTAGTCGAGCAGGGTCTTGTGGCCGTTGAGATGGTGTCGGACGAGTCCCCACCGGCACCGCATGAGAACGTCGGAGAGCGGCGTCTCGGCCAGTTTCCGATAGGTATCGAGGTAGCGTTCGTCATACAGTCCCGGGAGCGCCTGGTAATCGGCTGAGATCAGGGAGCAATTCGGGCACTCGAACAGGTTGTGTGCGAATTTCTCCATCCTTGTCCCGTCGATAGCGCATCGTCCGGTAAACCACGTCGATTGACTCAAGAATATCCTCCATCCCGAATTTATAGTTGCAAATCGTCGTATCTTCGTTGGCGTACGGATGGTCGTGGTAGCAATCCTCCGGTTTGTAGATCGCCCGGAGGCAGGGGGAGCAGGGAATCGTCGCTTGCAGGGAGTAGTCGTTTTTCTGGCCGTCCGTGCATTGGAAAACGGACGAGGACGTGCAGAGCATGGTCTTGGGAGTACCCCACATCCCCGCGGCGACCATGAGTCCCGTTTCCGGGCCTACGGCGTAATCCGCGTACCGCATCATCAGGAGGGCCTGACGGAAGGAGGTATCGAACGCCGGGTACGTTCTATGGTCACCGAAGGAGAACTTCCGTTCCTTCTCCTTTGGTCCTCCAATGAGGTAGAGAATTGCGTCCGGGTAGCGGTCGAGGATCGCCCTTCCCAGGGCCTTAGCGATCGGGAACCGCTTCTGCGCGTTGGAGCCCGAAAGGGGCATGGCGACGAGGAATTCGTCCCGGTGGAGATCCCTCCACCGTTCGCCCCAGGCCAGTTCATCCTCCGTGAACGCGACCGTACCGCACCCCTCGCCTCGATCGAATCCCGCGACCTTCAATCCAAGGGAATAGAACGATTCGCCTTTCACGGCCTCGCGGCGTTTCTCCACCGGCCAATGGAACGCCTCATCCTCCCTTCCCGGGATGAGTGAGGTTTCCATCGTTCCGGAGAGGTTCACGATCTCGTCCGGGTTGACAGCGAGAATGTCCTTCTCGATGATCGCCGCCATATCCTCGGACGTTGCGGGGTTTGACAGGAGTATCGACGCGAACCGCGGATCCCCCTTGAAAACGTCCATCCCGCGAATTCCTGTGTGCAGGTACAGGTCCTTCCCCTGCGCCTTCATTCGGTCGACGATCGGGAGCATATAGATCAGGTCCCCGTAGGCCCCGTATCGTAGGATCATCGACTTCATGCGTACTCCTTGAAGGAGGGCGGGGGATTGCTCCCCCGCCCGGTGGATGCTGTGTTACGCCGAGGCGAACGTCTCCTGGAAGGCGCCCGTTACCGTGGCAACGAGCGTCTGCGCGACGGTTCCCGCCTTGACGGAGAGCCGGAGAATGTCGCCGCCGAGGATCTGAACGGTGGAATCCACCCCACCGGCCTGAACCGTGGCATCGGCATACGTTCCGAGGAACGCGATCGAGCCGATGGTTGCGTAGGCGCCCGTGCCGGCGAGGGACCGTTCGACGAGTGCGACGACGCCCGCCGAGGCGACCGTGCCGCCCGTCTTGATGTACGCCGAGAGAGACTTCAGGACCCCGTTCCAGGTCGACGGGACCTTGAAGATGGCGCCCGTGATGCCGGTCGTTGCGGCGTTGGTCCCGCCGAACGTGGCGTCTCCCTTGAGGACCAGAAGTTGCTGTTGCCCGAAGGCCGAGTAGGACCGTCCCTGTGTATCGCTCATGGTTTGGCCCCCTTATCCGGCCGAGCCGAATTTGACGATGGAGTTGTCCGGATCGCTCGCCCAGAAGATCTTGAAGCCCAGGAGCGCGTACCACGCGATCATCTTATCGCGGCCCACGTCCTTGACTTCGTAACGGATTTCCTCGGGAATGGCGATCGCTTCCATCACCGTATCGGCGCCGAAGATGTACGCCTCGCCGAACGCCGCGGAGACTCCCACGGCGTTGGAGATGGCGTTGTTGCTCATGGAGTACCGGGTCCGATAATACGCCCCGATCTCTCCGTTCACCGGGTACTTCGTGTACTGCCAGATGGACTGGAGTTTGTCGTGGAGCCCCCTGGCCGCCTGGGTGGAGAGGATGCCGTGGAAGAACCCGCCCGAGAACTTCTGCGCCTTCATCGTCGAGTAGAGGTAATCGACGATGTTCTTGGCGTGGTAGTCATCGAACGTCACCGAGGCGGTCTGGACGGGGGTTCCGTCCGTGTAGAGGTTGTACGATGAGGCCGTGGACGCGACGTAGACGATCTTCGTCGATGCGAATTCCGCTTCGACGGCGGTGTCCATCGTCTCTACCATGTCGTTCTTCAGGATGCGGTTGATCTTCTGGCTCTCGTCGAACTGCGACAGGGCTTCGACCTTCCCGGTGTACGCATGGCCGTTGCCGTATTCCGTCACGGTCAACGTGCCCTTGTACGGGGTGTGGGAGCGTCTCGGCATGGTGGCGGTTTCCACGAGGGTCCCGCCGGCCGTGCTGATGTTGCCCCACTTATCGAAGTTCACCGTGTCGCCCTTGCCTTTGCCGAATTCCTCCTGCACGTCGGCGTACTGACGGAACACCATCTCCGCTTGCGCCGCGTGGCGGGTGGTACGGCTGAGTTTGGCGTTGGCCAGGTAGGATCCCTGGCTAACCCAGTTCGAGGCGACTCCCATTGACGGTTTCTGCTACCTCCCTTTCAGAGAGTTGGGCGAAAGACTCTCGATCGGATCGCGTGTCGCCGTGCGATTTCGGCTCCGGGATCGTCTCCGGGGTCTGCATCGTCCGATCCGCTTCCCGGCTGTCCCCCGGACGGGGGTGTGCGTCCCTGCGAGAGTGATTCGCGTCTGGTGGTTAACTCCTGTGCCACTTGGGCCCTCTTGGCCTCGTCGGTTTTCCGGAAATGCTCCGCGACGACTTTCCCGGCCGCCTCCATGAGGTCTACTTGCGAGATCGACGGGTTTTCGTCCCAGATTTTCATCGCGGCCTTCTCGTAGACTCCCTTGGCCTCGCCGCTTTCGAGGTAGGGTGCGACGTGCGGGTTGTCCTTCACGAACTGGTCCGTGAACTTCTGGATCCGCTCCGCTTCCTCGGCTTGCGACTTGGCCTTTTTCTCCGCTTCCTCCTTGTCCCGGAGTTCCCGCTTCGTCAAGGGTTTGTCGAGTTCGGCTTCCTCCTGCGCCTTGTCGTGTTCGGCCAACTTCTCCGGGTCGACGTACTTCTCGTACAGGGCGACTTTCTTGGAGAGTTCCTCGTTCTTGGCCTTTTCCGATGCGAGTTCCTCCCGGGACTTGTGGTAGGCGGCCTGGGTGTCTTTCATCCGCTTTTCCGGATCGACGGGCTTTCCTTCTTCGCCTTTCTTGGCCGCTTCCTTCCCGCCTTCCGGCGCCGCCGAATCCGGCTTACCTGCCGGGGGGGCCTCCTTCGATGCGGGTTCTCCTGCGTCCGTGGGGCTGTCTGGTGCCGGTGCGGCGTCCGCGAGGTCGTAGATCTTTTCGCGGGATGATGCGCTCGGCAACGGTGGTAATCCTGACTCGGGAGCGGGTTTCGACCCTCCCCCGCCGCTTCCTCCTTCGGCACCGGGCTCGGCCTGGTGGAATCGAAGGTTTGCATCTTGTTCCATTTGCTACCTCCATCGAGGGGGTCCGGGGGATCCCGGGCGAATCCCTACGGTTGGATGTTGGGTTCCTCTGACTCCTTGGGTTCCGACAGGTCGAGATTCGCGTCCTTGGCCGTCTCGATCAGGGCCGCCTCGAAGGCGTCCGTCCCGCGTTCGAATCCGAGGGCGAACGCCAGGGCGCCGTGATCGTTGACGGAGTTCATGGCCTGAGCCATCGACGCCTTCTTCACCTTGTCGATATAGGGTTTGAAGTCCAGTTCGTACACGTCGGACGTGAGGAACGACGCGATACGGACGCCGCGCTCCTTCTTTGCCTTCCTGTTCTTGAACTCCTGGGATTCCTCCCATTTCGCTTCCTGATCCATTCACCCTCCCCTGGGTTACTGCGGCATTATTCCCGGGGCTTCTGCGGGGTTAGCGGCCGCGGGGTTCCCGGGTTGCGTGTTCATTCCGGAGAGCATTCGCATCATCGTTGCGGCGTCGAGTGGTTGCGGCGGCGCGGCGATCGGCATCCCCGTTTTGGGATCAATCTGCGCCCCCGGGGCGGCCGGGGGGATCTTGAGGATCAAGTCCTCCGGGTTAGGTTCGTCGTAGGTGTTCAGGACCCGGGACAGGAATTCCTCGATGTTGAGGCGCATGGCGATCGCCGGGACCTTCGACAGGAGCCCGAACAGGTCCACCATGTCCTTTCGCTTGCGCTCCGCGTCGAAGAACGCCGACAGTCCCTTCACCCGGATCGGGTATCGCTTGTTGACGAACGCGAACCGCTCGGCTTCCGGCAGGGCGTCGAGTGGTACGCCCTCCTGTTCGAAGATGTCGTTTGTTTCGGGGTTGAACGCGGGGTCCATGAAATACTGCAATGTTAAATCCCGGACGGCTTCGATCGACTCGATGATCCCCCCTTTCTCGATCGACGAGGCGATGTTCTCGAACTGAATGGTCGACGCCTCGGTTTTGCGGTTGACTTCGGTAGCAGTTACATCTCCCTTGGTGGTGGGCATCCCCTGGATGAAATCCGTCCATCCGGTGAAGTTCTGGATGAACGACCGGAACAATTCTGCCAGAGTGAAGGACCCCTGCGGGATGTCTCCCTGCTGAATCTGGTGCATGGCTTGACCGAGGGGGCCCTTTGTCTTGTAGAGTTTCCCCGGGGTGAGTCCTCCTTCGGCCTGTTCGGGGTCTTTCAGGGCGTCGACGTTGATCTCGGTGGGCGCCAGGAGGGAGAACAGGGCCTTGTCGCCGGCCATGTTGATGATGTTGTCCAGGGCGTTGATGATCGGACGGATGCCGTCGACCATCCCCGCGCCCATGACGGAGAACAGGGTTTTTAAGGGCGTGATGAACACATACGGGTGATTCCGGAGCCAGTACGGGGAGGGCTCGGGTTTCAGGAGGACGTATTTCTGGTTGGCAACGATGAACCGGGCGTCCCGCTGAACGATCGTCCCGTCCTGGTTGGTGATCGTCCCGAAGAAGGTATGGAGTACGACTTCCTTCCGGTAGATGTTCGCGTTCTCCCTGGAGATCCGGAGCATGATGCGGCGGGCCTGTTCGGCCTCGGACTGATCGGCGTTGGTGTAATCCTCGCGTTTCAGGCGGTTCAGTTCCTTCTTGTCGTACTTGATCCCTTCTTCGTTGATGAGCAGGTCGGCCAACTGGACCCGGGATTCCTCGATGATGTAGGAGCGGTCGACGGGGAAGTAGAGCAGGAGCGGGTTGACGACTTCGCACCGGAGTTTACCGCGTTCGCTGATCTCCCGGAGGAATTCGTACCTGGGAGAGGGGAGGCCGGTCGTCTTGTCGACGGCCTTGGTGTTGAGTTCCCATACGATCCGGGTGTCCTCGCATCGTACCGGCGTGAATTTCAGGCAACCGTAGAACATGACGAACGCCGATTCGACGGCTTCCGCGAATTTGTCGATGAAATCGCACTCGTCGACGTGGAACCGGACCTTGCGGGTGAAGGCCCGGGCCATGTTGTCCATATTGTCCTCGACGGGAGTTCCCATAGGAGCCCCCATCGGGACCGCTCCGGGCATTCCCGCGGGCGATCCTCCAGGTAGCGCGCCCATCGGCATCCCCGTAGGCATCATCCCTGGGGCCGGCACGGCGTTCTGCGGGGCGTTGTCCCTGCGTTCCGGCACGAACTTGAAGAATTCGTCGGATTTGAGCAAGATCCTTCGGATGAGCCCCGAGGCCCCCTTGATCGCGGGATAGACGGATGGAACGACGATCTTGTGTTGCCAGGATTTCTTCTTGGAGTGGTCCCGGTACGACAGGTAGCGGTCGTAGCACTCCTGCATGACCTTCCGCTTGTCGCGCCAGGTGTCCTCGCACTCCTTCTTACAAGCGTTGAGGAACAGTACGAGTTCGGCGTTTGTCACCATTGGCCTCCGTAGGATCTCGGAACCTGGAAGATCTCCAAGCCTTCCTTCGTGCCCCCGCGGCCGTCCTTGAATTCAGGGAACAGGCGTTTCGATGCAGAGGGAGTGAGTTCCAGGGTGCGTTTCACCCGGGGATCGTCGACGTCGACGGAGCCGCTCACCCCTGCCTCTTTCACAGTACGATGGACCTTATGGACGAAGCCGCAATCCTGACATTGGAAGATTTGCATGATCGAATGGGAGTGGAATCCGTCGATGAAAGCCGTTCCCCTGAACTGCATGATGGTGTGCTTGCACTCGGAGGGATTCTTCTGCCAGGGCGTACCCAAGAGCAGACTCTTGGGCTGTCGTGCCAGGAATTCATGTTTCTCCACGGGTCATATCTCCATGACTTCCGCATCCGAGTGGCGGGGCTCGGCGTCGACCCACGGCGCCCACAACGGAGCGGTCAGGAGCATCAGGACGGCGAAAGCGAGGATCAGGTACGACAGGGCTTTTCTCACGGCGTCCTCCGTATCATGTGGCGTATGTGTTGGCGGTTGCATCGTCCCCCACGGCCTTCTTCCGGACGACTGGTCGGCCGTACTGGATTCGGGAGACGAGGTACTCAAGCGCGTTCATCAGGTGCGAGTATTCGTTCTTCTCGGGCTCGTCGAGGTAGAGTTCCTTGTTGGCGATCTTCTTCTTCCTGTACCCGCCCTTGAAGGCGTCGATGAGGAACCTCTCCCGCGGGTCGATCTGCACGAAAGGCACTCCGTCGTCCTCGATCCTGCGGAGGGCTTCCTCCATCGCTCGGTGCCGGCCGGTCCATGTGATCTCCCCCGCCTCGACCTGCACCAGGGGGCGTCCGTCCGGGGCCTTGAAATCCCTCTGAATGTCGAAGCAGGTCCTCTCGTCGGTCTGCGCGCGCTGAGCCCCGGCCGGATCCCCATAGTCGATGAACGTGAAGCCTGGATAGGTGACGTTGCAGTATTCGATGACGCGTTCGGTGAACCGCTTGATGCCGATGGAGTC
>Ga0172374_1002863_pt1 | contig 10671 bp, 7 predicted proteins | sample LakKiv3m_FD_114536 | JGI IMG/M metagenome (GOLD analysis project Ga0172374, IMG submission 114536) | Freshwater microbial communities from Kabuno Bay, South-Kivu, Congo - kab_092012_10.3m | ecosystem: Environmental > Aquatic > Freshwater > Lake | place: Democratic Republic of the Congo... | reverse complement strand
TGGACGTCACCGAAAGGCGGTTGGCGGAGGAGGCCCTCAAGGCCTCAGAGGAAAAGTACCGGACGATTTTCGGGGCCGTCAACGACGGCATCGTAGTCATCGACCCGGCGACAGGCGGTTTTCTGGAGGTTAATCAAAAATACCTGGAGATGGCCGGGTACGATACTGAGGAAGCCGCGAGTCTTAGCCTGGAGAAGGTGTGCAGCGCCGATTCTCCCTTCAGGATTCAAGATGCCCAGAAATTACAGCGAAAAGCCCTGGAGGAAGGGCCGCAGCTTTTTGAATGGCGGGCGGAGGATCGAAACGGCAGCCGGTTCTGGGTCGAGATCAATTTGGCTCTCACCCCCGTGGGAGGCCGGGACCGTTTGCTGGCGGTTATCCGGGATATTTCCGAACGCAAGCAGGCGGAGGATATCCGGCGCCGGGCCTATGAAGAACTGGAAGGATTGGTAGCCGAGCGCACTGCCGGATTGCAGTCGGCCAACGCCCAACTGCGCCGTGAAATCGACGAGCGCCGGCGCACCGAGGCGATCATCCGCCTGCAGCGCGATTTGGCCCTGACCCTCAGCGGCAAGGCGGGGTTGCAGGAGACCTTGCAGGTATGCGTCGAAACCGCCATTACGATTTCGGGCCTGGACAGCGGCGGGGTGTATCTGGTCGACTCCGCTTCCGGGGACCTGGACCTGGCCTATCATCAGGGCTTCTCGCCGGAGTTCGTGCGGCAGGGGGCGTATTACCAGGCCGATGATCTCAATACCTACCTGGTCATGGCGGGAAGACCCATTTATGCCCGCCTGCAAGACCTGCCGGGATTAGGTGAACAGGGCTTGAAGGAAGGTTTACGCGCCGTGGCGATCATCCCGGTAATCTATCAGGACCGGGTTATCGCCTCGATTACCGTTGCCTCCCACCACTATGAAGAGGTGCCGGCCACGGCCCGGGCGCCCCTGGAGACCCTGGCGGCCCAGGTGGGCAGCGCCATCGCCAGGGTACAGGCGGAGGAGGCCCTGCGCCGAGCCAAAGATGACCTGGAACTCCGGGTGGCGGCGCGCACCGCCCAATTGCAACAGGCCAACGCCTTGCTGGAAGCCGAACTTCAGGTCCGCCGTGAGGTGGAAAAATCCCTGCGCTACAGCGAAACTAAATATCGCACCCTGGTGGAGCAAATCCCGGCCATCACCTAGATTGTTTCGCTTACTGCAGGACTCGACACCCTCTATGTCAGCCCGCAGATCGAGGCCCTGCTCGGTTTTACTCCCGAGGAATGGCGGGCTGATAATCGGGAAATCTGGAAACGGCAGATTCATCCGGTTGACCGCGAGCGGGTGGTAGCCGAGATCAGGCATAGCATCGCCACGGGAGAACCCTTCTCCAGCGAATACCGCCTGCTGGCCAAATCCGGGCGGGTCGTCTGGGTCCGGGATGAAGCCCGGGTGGTTCATGACCCGGGAGGCCAGTTCCTGTTCCTGCAAGGACTGGCCCTGGACATCACCGGGAGAAAGCGGGCCGAGGAAAAATTGCGCCGGCAGGCCGAACTTTTGAACCTGGCCCACGATGCCATTATCGTCCGGGACCTGGACAACCGCATTACCTTCTGGAATTCCGGGGCTGAGGAAACCTATGGCTGGGGCAAAGATGAGGTGCAGGGGCAAAAACCGCATCAACTCTTGCAGTCGGAGTTTCCCCAGCCGCAGGCGGAACTGAAAGCCGAATTTTTCCGTCAGGGGCAATGGCAGGGCGAATTGTCGCATACCCGGCGGGATGGCCGGCGTATCGTCGTGGCCAGCCGTTGGGCCTTGCAGCGGGACAAGAAGGGCAAGCCCATCGCCATTCTGGAGATCAACCGCGACATTACCGGGCAGAAGCAAGCCGAAGCGGAGCGGGCGCAACTGGCCGCCATCCTGGAAGCCACGTCCGACCTGGTGAGCACCGCCGACCATCGGGGCAGGGTGCTCTATCTCAACCGGGCCGGCCGGGAAATGTTGGGTATCGGGGCCGACGAGGATATCACCGGCTCCATCAAAGACTTTCATCCCGAATGGGCCTGGAACCTCATTCGGGAAGGAAGCCGTTATGCCGCCAGCCACCACAAAGTCTGGAGCGGGGAAACCGTGTTCCGGAGCCGCAGCGGGCAGGAAATCCCCACCTCCCAAGTAATTATTGCCCATAGAGGCCCCACCGGCACAGTGGAGTTCTTCTCCACCGTGGCCCGGGACATCACTGCCAGCAAACGGGCGGCCGAGTCCTTGCAGGAGGCCAACAACCGGCTGCGGACGTTGGTGCAGGCCTCTCCCCTGGCCATTGTCGCCGTGGATTTGCAGGGGCGGGTCATCACCTGGAATCCGGCGGCGGAACGCCTGTTCGGCTGGAGCCCAGCGGAGGTCATGGGGCAGCTCCTGCCCATCATGCCCTCAGGCCAGGAGGAGGCCTGCCCGGCGATGCATCAACAGTCGTTGGAGGGCGCTAACCTGTTGGGCCTGGAGTTACGCCGGTGCCGCCGGGACGGTTCGCTCATCGACATCCGCCTGTTCACTGCCTCCCTCCATGATGGCGCCGGGGCCATGACCGGCATTATGGGCATCATCGAGGACATCACGGAACCCAAGCGGCTGGCAGCAACCCTGCGGCAGGCCAGCCGCGCCCTCAAGGCCATCACCGAATGTCACCAGGCCTTGATTCGCGCCACCGATGAGACAGAATTATTGGACGAGGTGTGCCGGATTATCGTCGAGGTGGGCGGGTATCGCATGGCCTGGGTGGGCTATGCCGATACCGATGCCAACAAATCGGTGCGCCCGGTGGCCCAAACCGGGTTCGATGCGAGCTATGTCGAAAGACTCAACCTCACCTGGGCCGATAAAAAGCGGGGCCACGGCCCTGTGGGTAAGGCTATTCGGACCGGAAAGCTGGCAATATGCCGGGACACCCGGAGTGACCCCGGGGTGGCCTTCATGCGTGAGGAAGCCCGTAAACGGGGCTATGCATCGATTTTGGCGCTGCCGCTCCAGGCCGCCCATACCTTCGGGGCCCTGAACATCTATGCGGGGGAACCCAATGCCTTTGACACTGAGGAGATCAACCTGCTCCTGGGCCTGGCCAACGATCTGGCCTATGGTATTATGGCCTTGCGGAGCCGGACCGAGCAGCGGCGGGCGGAGGCGGCCCTGAAGGACTCGGAACAGGAACTGCGGCGCCTGGCGTCCCAACTCCTGAGCATCCAGGAACAGGAGCGCCGGCGGGTCGCCAGGGAATTGCATGACGAACTGGGTCAGGCCCTGACGGTTTTGAAGATCAATCTGGTGGCCCTTGAAGACCAGCTGGCGCCGGATCAGCAGGGTTTGAAGTCAAGTTGTGAGCACATGCTGTCCTATATCGATACGGTTATTGAAAATGTCCGCCGGCTGTCCTGGGACCTGAGTCCTTCGAGTTTGGAAGACCTGGGGCTGTCTGCGGCGCTGGGATATTTGGTCGACGAGACCTGCCATAACCATAATATCCAATGTGCATTGGTGATGGACGAAATCGACCATCTCTTTACCCCTGAAATCCAGATCAACATTTATCGCATTTTTCAGGAATCCTTGACCAATGTGGTCAAACATGCCCAGGCCAGCCTGGTCTCGGTGAACGTTATCCGGGAAGAGGGCCGGGTATCCTTTGCGATCCGGGACAATGGGCGGGGATTTCATGTGAAGCAGGCCATGGCTAGCAAAGTTGCCAAGAAAAGTCTGGGGTTGACCGCCATGAATGAGAGAGCTCTCATGGCCCGGGGCTCGCTCCAGATCTCGAGCCGGAAGGGCCGGGGCACTACCATTGCGTTTTCCATTCCAACCGCAAAACGCGGGAAATGACCATGTATAAAATCATCCTGGCCGAAGATCACGTGCTGGTGCGCGAGGGGATTAAGAAAATCATTGAGGCCCTACCGGGACTGCAGGTCGTGGGAGAGGTGGGGGACGGCCTCCAACTGCTGGAACTGCTCAAGGGCCTGGCGGTGGATATGGTGATCCTCGACATCTCCATGCCGTCTTTGCCGGGGATAGAAGCCACCCGGGAAATTAAGAAGACCTACCCGGCCGTCAAGGTGCTCATTCTGACCATGCACAAAAAGAAAGAATACCTGAATAATGCCATATCGGCCGGAGTTGACGGCTACCTGCTAAAAGAGGATGCCCCCAAGGAACTCCTCAACGCCATCGACAAGATCAGGCAAGGGATGACCTACGTCTCCCCCTTACTTTCCAATGACTTGATCAACCTCTATGTCCAGACCCAGCGCCACGACGACGCCGAACCATCCGACCCCCTCTCGCCCCGGGAAATTCAGATTATCAAGATGATCGCCGAGGGCAAATCGAGCAAAGAAATTGCCGAAACCCTGTTTCTCAGTTTCCGCACCATTCAAAATCATCGTACGAAAATCATGAAAAAGCTTAATCTCAAAAAAAATACCGACCTGGTGCGATACGCCATCCGCAAAGGCTATATGGTTTCCGTCGCTTCCTGACCTCCGCCGTAGTCCCCCAGAACCGAATTAAGCCGTAAATTCAGCTTAAAAGCAGGCATAAAGAGTACTTTGCTCTATTAAGATAGAGTACTTTTCCCCATTTTCTTTTTTAAGAAAAATCTGGTATGGTTAACTCAGATTTAGTTTAAACAGTAACTTAATTTATTAAACAAACGGGGCAACTATGGCACATCTATACAAAAAACTAAAAAAAGGTCACGAATATTTCTATATCCGGGAAACCCAGCGGGTCTATGGCAAGCCCACCACCATCAACCAGGTGTACCTGGGCACCGCCGATAAAGTTGATGCCGCCTTGGGAAAAGGCGGGTTTTCGCCCAAAGAATTTGGGTCGGTTTTCGCCCTCAACGAACTCGATCGGGAGGTGGACCTGGCCGGAATGATTAATGAGATCCTGCCTCCCAAAAAGCGGGTGCGGGGGCCTTCCCTGGGAGAACTGGTCTTCTATGCCGCCCTGAACCGGGCCATCGCTCCCACCAGCAAGAGGCAGCTGGCCAACTGGTACGAAACCACGGATATTCAGAGAATACGTCCCCTGAGGCTGGAATCCCTTAACTCCCAAAATTTTTGGAACCACTGGGATCGGATCAGCGATACCGATCTGGACAAAATTAAGACGGCTTTTTTTAAGAAGATCCATTCTCTCTTACCGGCTCAAAATCACCGGTTGATCATCGAGGCCGCGGATATCTGTGCGCCCCCCAAGCCCTCGGTCTTTGCCGGCATGCCCCAGCCGGATCAGGATTTCCTGGCAGAGCACCTGGCCCAGCAGAAGTTAGGTCTGGCCATGATTACCGAGTGGAGCCACGGGATACCTTTATATTACCAGAGTTACACCGGCGGCGTGCCCATCAGCGCTTTTTATGAACACATGGAACACCTCCTGGGCAAGGTCGCCAACCTGGGGGTCGGCATCGAAGATGTCACCTTGCTGGTTAATCAAGACATGGATGCCGCTCCCATTATCAAGCAAATCGACGCCAAAGACGGCATGCATTTCATTGTCTCCTATGCCCCCGACTTTGCCTCTGAATTGATGGAAATCTCTTTGAAGGATTTTCGGCCCCTACCGGGCAATCGCGGCGCTCAGCTCTCTGTCGTCGCCAAGGAAGATGAGAAGATCCTGTTTCATGAAACCCACGCCACCTTCTGGAACCTGCCCCGCCGGGTAATCATCACCTTTGACCCCAAGAGCTTTCATAGGAGCTACCAGGATCTGGGGAAGAAAGTGCAAAGGGTGCGCAAGGAGATCATGGCGCTGTCCCAGCGCCTGGCTCAGGAAGCCGATCAGGCCAACGCCATCGAGTCCATCAAGACTCACCTGGCGCAACTCTGCCTGCGTCTCAAAATCAGCCCGGACCTCTTCCAATTAAATTTCGTGCCGGGAAAAGGTCAGCTCCGCCTGGAGTTCCAACTGGATCATCGCCAGATGGCCGGCGTGGTGCGCCACTTCGGGAAGAATATCCTCATCACCGATCGCCAGGATTGGGGCGTGGAGGAGATTTATGACACCTGCGTGACCCGGGCCGTCCTGGGCCCCGAATTGAGCGATATCAAGAGCGCCGCCCACAACCGGCCTTACGGCAACGCCAAGGATAACCGCAGTCTCTTCCAAAAGGCCTTGCTGCCTTTATACCACTGGACCGATTCCAAGATTCGGGTTCACCTGTTCGTCTGCGTGGTGGCGCTCAATTACCTCACCCTGCTCAGCCAGCGACTGGCTGCCGCCGGTATCACGATGACCCCCAACGAGGCCATAGAGGAGTTGCGGGAATTACGCACCGCCATTTACGCCAAGGACCCTGAAGGCAAACTGAAACGCGTCCTCGCAGAAGTCAACGACCAGCAGGCCGCCATCCTCAAAACCCTGGGATACGTGGTCCATGATGGCAAAGTCGCCGCCCTCTGATCAGAAGTGTCCTGGGCGGGACTGCCCCCCAACCTAACCCATGCTTCAATTTCTGGCGGGGGGAACATGGCCCGGCATGATCCCGGGGATCACTTCAGGGTGTGCAGGAATTCCGCCAGGGCCGCCTGTTCCATGGGCGGGAGGTAGGCGTAGCTGGGCATTTTGGCTCCGGGGTGGCGTTGGCGGGGATAGGCAATGGCCTGGGCCAATTCGGCGGCGGTCAAGCGGGCCCCAACCCCGTCCAGCGGTGCGGCCAGCTTGCCTCCCGCCCCCTTCAGGGCATGGCAGGCCAGACAGCCCAGACGCCCGGCCAGTTCGGCCCCCCGGGGCCCCTGCGCCTGAGCCGGGATCCCGGGGTTGGCCGCCAGGAGCACGGCCAGCGCCAACCCCATGGCCATCGGCAGCCTCAAGGCTTGGCTTCGCCGGCCGCAATCATCTTCTCGATCTCGGCCTTTTCCGGGTGATCGGGTTTCAATGCCAGGGCTTTCTTGAACAGGACCGCGGCCTTGCCCTTCTGACCGTCGGCATAGTAGTCGGTGGCCAGGTTGATCATGGCGACCCAATTCTTCGGGTCGATCTCCACGGCCTTTTGAAACGCCGCCATCTCTTTCTGACGTAACTCCGGCGCCCCCAGCTGGTTATTCTTGAAGCGGTAGGCCATGCCCAACATGTTGTAGGCTGCTGCGGCCCGGGGTTCGGCTTTGATGGCCTTCTCGTAGCTGGCAATAGCCTCGTCATATTTCTGCTGCTGGAAATAGACAAACCCTTCCTGCATGTACTTTTCGGCGCCATCCCCGCCGCAACCCAGGATGACCGCCAGGAGCATCGTGGTAAGGATAAATCTGCACATCATAACCTCCAGATTTGCATGGTTAATCAGGCATGAACGCTGTCTGGGCCCGGAGGCTTGCCCTCCGGGGGGCAGGGCCGCCGAGTCGGACAAGCAGGCTGCCAAGCCCCTGGCTGCCCACTCCTCCTCTTTCCCCTATCGGATAATTGCCCTGAACTCCTGAATTCTTTTAAAAAATATAGCTCCTAACATCATTAAGCAAGCAAAATACCGCTGGACTGGGTCGGCATCGCCGGCAGGAGGGTCGCCGATGGAACCGGGACGGGCGGACGATCCTTGACATAGGCCCTTCAGGTGACCATCATCAACCCCAGGTGCACAAAAATTATGGTGTGTGCCAAAACAGGCTGCGGCCAGGCCAAGGAGGCAAAAATCATGTCGGAAGAAAGGTATCCCGGCTGGTACTCGTTCATTAAGGAAAAACACCCAAAATTCATCAAGGCCCTGGAGCAGTTGGGCGAGGCGGTGCGGCAGGAGGGGCCTCTGGATCACAAAACCACTCACTTGGTTCAACTGGCGGCGGCCGCGGCCAGCCGCTCCGAGGGCTCGGTGCACAGTCACACCCGCAGGGCCTTAAAGGCCGGGGCGACCCCGGATGAAATCTACCACGCCGTCATCCTGCTTACCAGCACCATCGGCTTTCCCCATACCTCCGCGGCCTTGAGCTGGGTCTATGACGAGTTGGGGAAAGAGGGCGAGTGAACTCATAGCGCCCCCAAGGCCTTAGAGGCGCTCCGTTTGCCCCCTGGTGCGCCCCATCCCCGGGGTTTGATGGCGGCGGGGGGCAACGGGCTCCGATGCGCCCGGAAGCCTTGGTGTAATGGCCCCGGATCGGGCCGGCCCAGCGCCTCGGGATGCCGGCCGGCGCCAGGTTCTGCCCCGGCAAGAGGCGAACCAACACCGGGCGGGCGCCGATCAGCCTCTCCCCGCCGCCCGAGGCGCTGCCTGCCGGATTTCTCTTTCAGCCTCCTGGTGGCGGTCAGGACGAGGCTTTCAGTTGCTGTTCCCCCATGCACCTAAATATGCTATTATTTCGCCCATGTGGCGGAAGAGCAAAGTCGGCGGCAAACTACTCGGGGTCACCCTGATCTCCCTGCTCATGGCCCTGGTGGGTTTGCTCCTGGTAATCCAATACCTGGCTACCCGGCAGATCCTGGACTGGCACCGCCAGCGGGTGGAACTGGTAGCCCGGCTGGTGCTGGCGGAATACCGCGGCAAGATTCAGCGGGTGGAGCAAGCCGCCAGCCTTCTGGCCGACAACCCCACCTATGGCGAACTGTTGGCCAGCGGCAATGCCGAGGCCTTGCGGCGCCTGGTGACCCCGCTGATGGAGGCCACCGGCCTCCACATCCTGACCATTACCGACTACCAGGGGGTCATCCAGGTCCGGGCCCACGATCCCGGCGCCCTGGGGGTGAATATCTCCAGCAACCCCTTGGTGCGGGCCGGCCTTGCGGGTAAAGAGGCCTCCCGGATGACCCAGTGGAAAGATTCCATTGCCCTGAGCGCCTCGGCCCCCATCCGGTACCAGGATAAGGTGGTGGGGGTGGTCCTCACCGGACTCCTTATCGACCGGGGGTTTGTGGAGTCATTGTCCCGTCCCGGGGCCGAGGTGGCCATGTTCTACGGCAATCGCCTGGTGGTCAATTCCTTTAAGGACCTGCCGGGAAGCGCCCTGGAGCAGCTTCAGCGCCACCGGGACCTGGCGGTCAGCAGCCAGGGGCCGTTGGAACGGGTGCAACAGCTCCAGCTGGGCCAGGAGGACTATACCGTCACCTATCTGCCCCTGGAAGAAGGCGAAAAACCCTGGGAAAGCCTGATTGTCGTAGGGGTCAGCCGCCGGGAACTCGAACCGGCGCTGCTGACCTTGAAATTAGTCATTTTTGGGGTCGGGGCAGGCGCCGCCTTAATCGGCGGCCTCCTCAGCTTCTGGCTCTCGTCCGGTATGCGCCGCCAGATCGCCCACCTGGCCGAGGGTACCCGCAGGGCGACGCAAGAGGAACTCTCCGGGGATATTCCGGTAACCAGCCGGGATGAATTGGGGGACCTGGCCGAGTCGTTCAATGCCATGACTCGCGCCCTGGGAGAAAAAACCCGGCTGCTGCAGGAAGAGCGGGACCGGGTGGCGGCCAATGCCGATTTTCTCTCCATGATCGTCCATGACATCAAGGCGCCCCTGACCGGGGTGCGCCTGACCATCGAGGCCCTGGAGGACGAGACCCTGCCGCCCGATATCCATCACAAGTTGCAGGGCATCATTCAACGGAGCGAAGGCCTGCTCCTGCACCTCCACAATGTCCTGGATTTAAGCCGCTTTGAATCCGGGCGCCTGGCCTTGAGGCTGGAGCCGGTGCCCCCGGCCTTTATTATCCAGCGCCTGCTGCACCACTTCGGCGCCCTGGCCCAGCACCAGGGCGTCAGGCTGCTGGTCCCGCCCAGCCCCGATCTGCCCTCCATCATGGTGGATGAACCGTCCCTGGACCGCGTCCTGGCCAATCTCCTGGTCAACGCCCTGGCCGCGACCCCCAGGGGCGGAGACATCCAGGTGCAGGCCCTCCCCGGGGCTGACCGCCGGGAAGTTGAACTTATCGTGGCGGATACGGGTTGCGGCCTGAGTCCCGAGGATCAGGAGCACCTGTTTGAAAAATATCCCCTCTCCCGGCACAAAAACAACGGTTCGGGTTTGGGGCTTTATATCTGCAAGACCCTGGTGGAAGCCAATCATGGCCGGATCTGGATGGAGAGCGCCCCGGGGCAGGGAGCCGCCTTTCATCTGGCCCTGCCGGCCGTCCGGGAGGCTGAGGCGGCGCCAGGCCTGGAGGAACCGCCGGCAGATCTCGAAAACTCAACCCTCTGACTTGCGCCCGGGGCGATGGGTCGGATAGAATTAAGGAAATAATTTCGGGGCGTCCCCGCCGCCCAATAATCAGGCGCCCGGCCCCCGGACGGGAAGATGATCAACCTTTAACCTATACCTGGATGCGGCAGGTCGATGGGAGGCTTACGTGGACCCGAGTCCCTGGATTTTGGTGATCGATGATGACCACTGGACCCGGGAAGCCCTGGTGGCCATCCTGCGGCGGGCCGGTTATCAGGTCACGACCCAGGAGAGGTTTGGTCAGGAACTGGAAGCCGGTCAGTTTCCCCAGCGTTATCAGGTGGCCGTGTTGGATTATCACCTCCCCGATTTCAACGGCCTGGAGATAGCCAGACGCTTGAAGCAGTTCCAGCCCGATTGCCGCATTGTCATGATTTCTTCCGAGCTTCCCAATCTGCCCGAACTTGCCGGCCAGGAGGCCGTGGTGGACCGGTTTCTGGCCAAGCCGTTCTCCAAGAACGCCATCCTGGAGGTGATCGCCCAGCTTTGTCCGGGTCCGGCGCAGT
>Ga0172374_1002858_pt1 | contig 10688 bp, 9 predicted proteins | sample LakKiv3m_FD_114536 | JGI IMG/M metagenome (GOLD analysis project Ga0172374, IMG submission 114536) | Freshwater microbial communities from Kabuno Bay, South-Kivu, Congo - kab_092012_10.3m | ecosystem: Environmental > Aquatic > Freshwater > Lake | place: Democratic Republic of the Congo... | reverse complement strand
GTGGCGAAGTCGATGCCGTAGAAGCACGGCCACTTCACCGGCGGGCTCGAGATCCGCACGTGGACCTCGAGGGCGCCCGCCTCGCGCAGCATCCGCACCTGCGCGCGCTGGGTGTTGCCGCGCACGATCGAGTCGTCGACCACGACGATGCGCTTGCCGCGGATCATGTGCTCGAGCGCGTTGAGCTTGAGCCGGATGCCGAGCTGCCGCAGGGTCTGGCTCGGCTGGATGAACGTACGGCCGACGTAGGCGTTCTTGACAAAGCCCTGCCCGAACGGGATGCCGGACTCGGCGGCGTAGCCGGACGCCGCGGGAGTGCCGGACTCCGGCACCGGCATCACCAGGTCGGCCTCGACGGGGAACTCGCGCGCGAGACGACGGCCCATCTCGACGCGCGCCTCGTGGACGTTGCGTCCGCTGATGGTGGCGTCGGGACGGGCGAGGTAGACGTACTCGAAGACGCAGCCCTTGCGGTCGGGCTCGGCGAACGTGTGCGAGCGCAGGCCGTTCTCGTCGATGACGATCATCTCGCCGGGCTCGACCTCGCGCACGACGCTCGCGCCGATCGTGGCGAGCGCGGCGTCCTCGCTGGCCACGACCCAGCCGCGGTCGAGGCGGCCGAGGACGAGCGGGCGGATGCCCTGGGGGTCACGAGCGGCGTAGAGGGTGTGCTCGTTCATCCAGACGAAGCAGAAGGCGCCTCGCAGCTGCGGCAGCACCTCCAGCGCGCGCTGCTCGAGCGAGCTGTCGGGGTGGTGCGCGAGGAGCGCGGTGACGAGGCTGGTGTCGTTGGTCGCGCCCTCGACGCCCTTGATGTCGAGCTCGCCGGCCGGGCCGGGCAGCTCGCCGACCATGCCGCGCAGCTCGTGGGTGTTGATGAGGTTGCCGTTGTGGCCGAGCGCGATCGAGCCGTCGCCGGTCGGCCGGAAGGTGGGCTGCGCGTTCTGCCAGGTGGACGCGCCGGTGGTCGAGTAGCGCGAGTGGCCGATGGCGAGGTGGCCCTTGAGCGAGTCGAGCGTCGACTCGTCGAAGACCTGCGAGACCAGGCCCATGTCCTTGTAGACGAGGATCTGGCGTCCGTTGCTGACCGCGATGCCGGCCGACTCCTGCCCACGGTGCTGGAGCGCGTAGAGGCCGAAGTAGGTCAGCTTGGCGACGTCCTCGCCGGGGGCCCAGACGCCGAAGACGCCGCAGGCGTCCTGCGGGCCCTGGTCGTGGGGGTCGAGTGCCGAGGTCAGACGGCCGTCGCCGCCCGTCCGCCTGCTCGTCTGGTAGGGCACGACCCGCAGTCTACGGGCGCGCGATCACATCCTCGACGCCCCGTCCCGGATCGCCTCCCGGATGCGGGTGTAGGTGCCGCACCGGCAGATGTTGCGGATCGCGTCGAGGTCGGCCTCGGAGACCGTACGGCCCTCCGCCTTGACCCGCTTGACGAGCGCGACGGCCGCCATGATCTGCCCCGGCTGGCAGTAGCCGCACTGGGCCACGTCGCGGTCGAGCCAGGCCTCCTGCATCGGGTGCAGGTCGTGGTCGCCACGCTGGCCGGGGTCGACCTGGCCGGGCAGACCCTCGATGGTCGTGACCTCGTCATCCGGGCCGATCCGGCCGACCGGCACCGCGCACGGGTTGAAGGCCTTGCCGTTGATGTGGGACGTGCAGGCCTTGCACACGTTGATCCCGCAGCCGTACTTGGGGCCCGTGATGCCGAGGAGGTCGCGGAGCACCCACAGGAGGCGTACGTCGTCCTCGACGTCCACGGTCACTCGCTCGCCGTTGACGATGAAGGTCTGCTCAGGCATGGAGTGCTCCTCAGGAGGTGAGGTCGAGGCCGTTGGTCGGCGACTGCGGGACGGGCGGGACGAAGGGCTTGGGCTCGAAGGACAGCTGCCGGTGGTTGATCGGGAACTCGGTCGGCATGGTCCCGGTGGCACGGGCGTACGCGCAGGCGACCGCGGCGAACGACGCAGCGACGCCTGCCTCCCCGGCGCCGCCGGGGACCGTCTCCTCGGACGGGACCACGATCACCCGGACGTCGGGCGGGGTGTTCCACTGACGCGTGTAGAAGTAGTTGTCCCAGCTGGCCTCGAGGAAGTGCCCGTCGCGCAGGTGGAGGCTGGAGGTCAGCGCCAGCGCGATGCCGTCGTTGATGCCGCCCTGCATCTGCGCCTCCAGCCCGCGCGGGTTGATGGCGAGGCCGACGTCGATGGCGAAGGTGACGCGGGTGACGCGGGGCCCGGTGACGGCGTCGCGGATCCTGCGCCCGGTCGTCGCGGGCCGCGTGTCGATCTCCACCAGGCAGGCCGAGACCCCCTTGTACTCCTTGTGGATCGCGATGCCCTGGGCCGTGCCGGCGGGCATGGACCTGCCCCACTCGCCGGCCTGCGCGACCGTGTCGAGGACCTTGAGCAGCCGCGGGTTGCGCTGGAACTTCCGGCGGAACTGGTAGGGGTCCATGCGCATCTTCGCGGCGAGCCGGTCCACGACGAGCTCGCTCGCGACGCGGACGTCGGGCGAGTAGATGTTGCGCATCGAGCCGGTGTTGAAGCGGTCGTCGGTCTCCACCAGGGTCTGCACCACGGCGCCGAAGTCGTAGGGCACCTCCTGGGTGAGGGCGAAGATCGTCTCGGCGAAGCCGAGGTTGCCCACGCCGGCGGGGAGGTCGGCCGCTGCGGCGGTGATGATCTCGCCGAGGCCGTGGCGGAAGTCGGTCTCGACGCAGGTGAGCGACTGGTTGAAGGCCAGGACGTTGTCGCCGAGCACGGTGGCCTGCACCCGGCAGGTGCCGAGCGGGTGCCCGCGGCCCACCCGCGCGTCGTCGGCCCGGTGCCACATCAGCCTGACCGGTGCGCCCATCGCCTGCGAGATCTCCGCGGCCTCGAGCGCTGCGTCGAAGAACAGCCGACGACCGAAGGACCCGCCGGCGGTGACGACGTTGACCTTGACCTGGTCGGGGCGCATCCCGAGCCTCAGGGCGATCTGCTGCTGCGCCACGATCGGCGACTTCAGCCCGGACCAGATCGTCGCCCGGTCGGGCCGGACGTCGGCGATGGCGCTGTTGGTGTCCATCGCGGAGTTGCTGCGGAACCAGAACGTGAAGTCGCCGGAGACGGTCTGCGTCAGCGGGGTGCTGGGCAGCGCCGGCATCGGCAGCTGGGCGGCGCGGACCTTGCGCAGGATCGTCTCGTCGCTCTCACCCGCGACGGGGCCGTCCTTCCATGCCACGTCGAGCGCGCGCACGGCGTCGATGCACTGGCCGAACGTCGCGGCTCGCACGGCCACGCCCGTGCTGACCTGCGCGACGTGGGTGACGCCGGGCATGGCCTCCACCTGCGCCTGGTTGCGTACGGACACGGGCGTGCCGTTGAGCGTGGGGGCGCGGCACACCATGGTCGGCAGCGCGTCGGGGACGTCGAGGTCGGTGGTGAAGTCCTTGGCCCCGGTCACCGCGGCGAGGGCGTCGACCCGGTTGGTCGGGGTGCCGACGACCGCGAAGTCGGACTCGGCCTTGAGCTCGACCTCGACGGATCGGCTCCCGGCACTGCCCGCCGCCCTGACGGCCAGCTCGCCGTAGGTGACCGAAGCGCCGCTCGGGGCCGTGATGACGCCACCCTTGGCGACGAGGCCGCCGATCGTGTCGCCGAGCACGATCGCGGCCGCCTCGAGCAGGGCCGCGCGGGCGACCGCGGCGGCGACGCGGATCGGGGTGTACGTCGAGATCGTGGTGTTGGAGCCGCCGGTGAGCTGGTTGAAGAGCAGCTCGGGCCGGGCCGGCGCGAGGGTGACGGCGACCTTCTCGACCGGCAGGTCGAGCTCCTCGGCGATGAGCATCGCGGTCGAGGTGGTGATGCCCTGCCCGACCTCCATCCGCGGCAGCTCGAAGCTGGCCGTGCCGTCCTCGTTGATGGTGACGGTGATGAGGTTGGCCGTGGGGCGCGCGGCGTCGGTGAGCATGTCGTTGAGGTCGTAGAGCTCGGGGACCTGCGGCACCGTCGGGATCTCAGCCCCCGCCGGGGTGGGGTCGAGGGCGAGGTCGGCGGCGGCCACGAGGGTCGCCCCGCCGAGCACGTAGCCGACGAAGCGACGCCGGTCGAGGGCGTACGGGCCAGCCGGGGCGGAGGAAGCAGCAGGAGAGTCTGGCTCAGGGGTCACCGAGTTCACCCGATCTCGTTCGAGCCCCGGTTGCCTCCCGGGGCGGAGGTCCCTCCCCAGGAACCACGCCCCACCACTGTGACAGTCTCGCTGTCACCGTTCAAGGGGCGTCTCAGGGGCAGGCGTCCCCGCGGTCAGGCGTCGGGGAGCAGCGAGCGCACCCGGTGCAGGGCGAGCCGCGCTGCCGTGCGGCCGGCGGCGGGGAGCGGCAGCACGTCGAGCAGCGGGTTGCCGCGAGCCCAGGCGGGGTCGGACGGCAGGGCGCCCTCGGGGCCGGCGTACATCGGGGTGAGCGCACGACGCACGGCCTCCTCGACGCCGAGGAGCGGCCCGCCGGAGCGCGGCTGCCAGGTGTGCGCCGGTCGGCAGACCATGTCGTGGTGCAGCGACTCGATCAGCGCGGTCACGGTGTGGAAGGGCGCGGTGGTCGCGAGGGCGGTCGCGAGCCCGACCAGCCCGGTCGGCGCGACCGGGAGCGGGACCCGGAGCCGGGAGAGCCCCCCCTCGCCCCCGACCACCCGCATCAGGTCGGGGTAGGCGACGACGTCGGGCCCGCCGACGTCGACCGCGCCGCGCGGACCGTCGTCGGCGAGCGCGTCGCCGATCGCGCGGAGCACGTCGGAGACCGCCACCGGCTGGACGCTGCTGTCCATCCACGTGGGCACGGGCTGCACGAGGAACAGGGTCGCGACCTGACGGATGATCTCGAAGGACGTCGACCCGGCGCCGATGACCACCCCCGCCCGCAGCGCCACCGCCCCGTCGGTGGCGGCCAGCAGGATGCGCTCCACCTCGAGGCGCGAGGAGATGTGGGAAGACAGGTCGGCCTCGGGGACGTCGGGCACGAGGCCCGAGAGGTAGACGAGGCGACGTACGCCGGTGTCCCGCACCACGGCCGCCACGGTCTCGGCACCCACACGGTCGCGGTCGGAGAAGTCGCTGCGGTCGAGGGAGTGGACGAGGTAGACCACGGCGTCGACGCCGTCGACCGCCGCGAGGACCGCAGCAGGGTCGGTGACGTCGCACCGGAGGGCCTCGACGCGGTCGTCCCAGCCGAAGCGGTCCGGCCGCGGCGGGGACGACGACGCGGCCACCACGGCGTGGCCGTGCTCGAGGAGGTGCGGCACCAGCCGGGAGCCGACGTAGCCGGTCGCGCCGAGGACCAGGACCCTCATGCCGCGCGCTCGCCGAGGTGGCGGAGCAGGTTGCGGGAGAACACCGCGCCCATGTGCTTCACCACGCCGGCCATCACCCGCTCGACGGCCACCCGCGCCAGCCCCGGCAGCGGGAGGGAGCAGGCGATCTCCAGGTCGATGCTCACCTCGGTGCCGCCGTCGGCGTGGTCGGCGAGGTCGTAGGTGCCGTTCACCGCGGTCATCTCGTGCGACCGGTCGGGCGCGTGGGTGAACACGATCCGCTCCTCGGGCTCGAGCTCCATCACCTCGGTGAACGTCGGCGCCACCGAGATCCCCAGCACCGGGATGGTGCCCATCCGCCAGGTCCACCGGTCGCCGTCCACGTCGATCGAGGTGACGTACGGCGTCATCCGGGCGATGAGGTCCGCGTCGGTCAGGGCGGCCCAGACCTCGCTGCGGGACGAGGTGAGGACCGCCGAGGAGCGGTCGCGGGCACGGAAGGTCGCCATGGCGTCACGCTACCGACGACCCTGAAGTCCTGCGCCCACCCTTCGAGCGGTGTGTGAGGTGGTTTCGGACCGACCGGAGTCCTCCACACCCACCGCCCGCGGGCGCGGCGACGTACGCCACGCCGGGGAGCGGTGGGTGACGCGGATCCCGAGCCAGCAGGATCCCCCTCACTCACCGCCCGCGGTCAGCCGCGCGGGAGCTCGCCGAGGTTGCGCAGCAGCAGGGCCTCGGCCTTGACGACCTTCTCGAACTCGGCGAGGTGCAGGCCCTCGTTGGCGCCGTGCGCGCGGGTGTCGGGGTCCTCGACGCCGGTGACCAGCACGCTGGCCTGCGGGAACGCCTCGAGGAACTCGGCGATGAACGGGATCGAGCCGCCGACTCCCATGTCGACCGGCGCGGTGCCGTCCCAGGCCTCGGCGAACGCGGCACGCGCCGCGTCGTACGCCGGGCCGCTGGCGTCGATCTGCGTGGCCTCGCCGGTGTCGACGACGGTCGTGGTGAGGGTCGCGCCCCACGGCGTGTGCTTCTCGAGGTGGGCCTGGAGGCACGCCACGGCGTTGGCGGTGGTGTCGCCCGGTGCGATGCGCATGCTGATGCGGCAGCGCGCCGCCGGGACGAGCGTGTTGGACGCGCCCTCGACCTTGGGGGCGTCGAGCCCGGTGATGCTGATCGACGGCTTGGTCCAGAGGCGCTCGACGACCGACCCGGAGCCGATCCACTCGATGCCCTCGGCGGCGCCGGACTCGGCGCGCAGCCGCGCCTCGGGGTACTCGACGTCGGCCGCAGGACCCTCGTGCAGGCCCTCGACCGCGACGTTGCCGTCGTCGTCGTTGAGGCTGGCGATGACGCGGCTCAGCGTCATGATCGAGTCGGGGACCAGGCCGCCCCACATGCCGCTGTGCACGGCGTGGGTGAGCGTACGGACCTCGACGTCCATCCGGACCAGGCCCCGCAGGCTGGTGGTGAGGGCGGGCTCGCCGATGTCCCAGTTGCCGGAGTCGGCGATGACGATGACGTCGGCCTCGAGGCGGTCCTGGTAGGTCTCGAGCAGCTCGACGAGGGTGTCGGAGCCGACCTCCTCCTCGCCCTCGATGAACATCACCAGGTTGACCGGGAGCTCGTCGCCGAAGATCCGGACCGCGCCGAGGTGGGCGGCGATGCCGGCCTTGTCGTCGGCCGCGCCCCGGCCGTAGAGCCGGTCGCCCCGCTCGGTGGGCTCCCACGGCGGGGAGTCCCAGTCGGCGTGGTCGTTCTCGGGCTGGACGTCGTGGTGGGCGTAGAGCAGGACCGTCGGGGCGCCCTCGGGGCCGGCCTTCTTCGCGATGACGGCCGGCGGCGCGCCGTCGTACGCGCGGACGATCTCGGTCTCGAAGCCCTCCGCGGCGAAGAGGTCGCGGGTCGCCTCGGCGCTGCGCTCGACCTCGCCGGCGCGCGCCGGGTCGGCGGAGACGGACTCGATGCGGACGAGGTCCTCGAGGTCGCGGCGGAGGCCGGGCATGACCTCGGCGAGGCGGGCGGAGATGTCGACAGTCATGGGAGCCACCCTAGTGAGCGCCCACGGACGACGGATCACCGCGGGTAACGGGTCCATCGATGCACTCCCGCCCCCACCGGCGGGGGCGGGAGTGCATCCGTCGACCCGTTACGGGGACAGCAGGAGGACCGGCTCGGACCTCGGACCGCGGCTCAGACCTCGGCCCAGTCGCCGCTGCGCTTCTCCATCATCAGCTGGCGCTCGGCGTCGGCGAACCCGAGGCGGCGGTAGATCCCGATCGCGTCACCGTCGGTGTCGGCGACGATGACGAGGGTGCGTACGCCGAGCTCGTCGAGACCGTGCTGCCCCGCGGCGTGGACGACAGCGGCGGCGAGGCCCTTGCGGCGGTGGTCGGGGTGGGTCTCGACGCTCTGGAAGCGGGCGACTCCCTCCTCGGTGACGAAGATGCCGGCGGTCGAGGCGAGCGCACCGTCGACGAACGCACCGAACCGGGTGCCCCGACCCGCGTCGACGAGGCGGCGCTCCTGGGCGTTCTTCTGCCGCGCGTAGGTCATGAACGTGTCCTCGGGCGTCTGCGGGTAGAGCTGCTGGCTCAGCCGCGCCCGTGCCTCCCAGTCGTCGTCGGACCGGAGCTCGCGGACCTCCGCCTCGACCTCGCGCGGTGCCGTCAGCGACGAGGCCGTGAGCACGGTGGCGACGTCGACCGTCATGCCCGCGGCCTCGAAGGCGGCCCGGGCCTCGTCGGTGAGGTCGGCGGTGTCGATGCCGATGCTGACGTGGTCGGCCTGGGGGAACTCGGTGTGGAACGCCCCGACGACCTCCTTCTCGCCCCCCGGTACGGGCGGCTTCGCGAGGAGGACGAAGTTGCCCCAGAAGTAGGACGGGTTCTCCGGCGACCGCACGACGAGGTGGGTGCCGCGGTCCTCGACGACGCTGCCGGAGTCGGTCAGCAGGGCGAGGTCGGTGCGGAAGCCGAGGGAGCTCACGTTCATGGGGCGGAGAGTAACGGCAGGTACGGCGAGAGGTCCGTGCGCTCCCCGCTCGCGACCACGGCGCCGGAGTCGAGCGCCTCGGACCACGTCGTACGCCCCGTGGCGAGCGCCAGCCACGTCTCCGCGTCGGTCTCGACGACCGCCGGTGGCGTGCCACGGGTGTGGCGCACGCCGGGGATCGCCTGGACGGCCGCGAACGGCGGCACACGGACCTCGACGGACCTGCCGGGAGCGCGCGTCTCGAGGACGGCGAGGTAGTGCTTGACCTGCGCCCGCACGTCGGCCGTGGCGAGCTGGTCGGGCGTCAGGACCTTGAGGCGGGCGGGCACCCGACGAGCCTAGTCAGGCGATGGTGTCGAGGATGTCCAGCTGGGCCTGCCAGGCCGGGGTCGTGGGGTCGATCACCACGAAGTGGTCGCCCTCGACGCGGACGAGCTCGGCCTCGGCGCCCGCGGCCGCGGCCGCCCCCACGTAGGCCTCGGACTGCTCGAGCGGGACGACGGTGTCGTCGACGCCGTGGACGCACCACACCGGCACGTCGAGCGGCACCTGCTGCATGGGGTCCCACTGGGCGTCGTCGGGACCGGGGGTGTGCCCGAGGAGCGCGGCGGCCGCCCCTCCCCCGAGCCCGGCGCGCTCGGACGCGACGAGGTCGAGGACGCCGGCCTGCGAGATCGCGTGCGTGATGCGTACGCCGGGGTCCGGTCGTCCGGCCGCCCAGACCGCGAGGTGTCCCCCGGCCGAGTGGCCCAGGGTGACGACGGTGGACAGGTCGAGGCCGTCGACGTCGGCCAGCGTGTCGATCGCCGCGGCCACGTCGTCGAAGGTCTCCGGCGTCCCGCCGCCGTTGCCGACCCGCCGGTACTCGATGTTGAGGGCGGTCCAGCCGCGACCGGTCAGGGCCTGCGCGAGGGGCGTGCCGAGCTCGGCGTCGTAGGTCGCCTTCCAGAAGCCGCCGTGGATCACCACGACGACCCCGCGGCTCGCGCCGCCGGGGCGGTGCAGCTCGACCCACTGGCTCGGGTCGTCACCGTAGGTGATCCGTTCGAGCGACCCGTCACCGGCGTCCGGACTGGCTGGCGGCACGGCTGACTCCTCGGAACAGGCGCTCAGGACAGCGGTCGGCACCAGGCCGAGCGCGGGCAGGGCGAGCAGCGTACGACGTCGCACGCGGCTGGTTCGGAGCCGCACGGGCGGCGGGTTGGTCATGCCCGCGAGAAGCGGGCGCCGACCTCCGCGACCATCTCGGCCAGCTCGGCGGGCGCCTCGACGACGAACTCCGCCCCCGAGCCGGCGAGCACCATGACCGGCCAGTCGAGGTCGTCGACGTTCATCTCGAGCACGCACCCCTCCCCGTCCGCGCTCACGGAGCCCCAGCGCCCGACCCGGGCGGCGAGGTCGTCGGCGGCCATCGCCACGCGGACACGTACGGCGTGGCGCTGGGGCATGCGCCGGATGCCCTGCTGGACGAAGGCGAGGGCGTCCTCGGCCGGCAGCTCGCGCGCGCGGAACCTCTCGCCGGTGGGCTCCGGCGCGGTGACCCGGTCGAGGCGGAAGCTGCGCCAGTCGGCCCGGTCGCGGTCGTACGCGACGAGGTACCACCGACGCCCGAGCGAGACCAGTCGCAGGGGCTCGACCCGGCGATGGGTCACGTCGGCCTGCCGCGCGGTGTAGTCGAAGCGGAGCAGCTCGGAGTCACGGCAGGCCTGCGCCAGCGTGGTGAGGACCGCCGCGTCGACGACCGGCGCGCCCTCCCACGGCCCCGGCGAGTCGGTCTGGCTGGCGACCGCGTCCATCCGGCGCCGCAGCCGCGGCGGCATGAGGGACAGAACCTTGGAGAGCGCCTGGACCGACCAGTCGTCGGTGCCGGAGACCGCCGACGTCGCCGCCGTCCGGAGCCCGACGGCGATGGCGACCGCCTCCTCGTCCTCCAGCAGCAGCGGTGGCAGCGTGCCGCCGGCCCGCAGCTGGTAGCCGCCCGCGGCACCGCGGACGGCATCGACGGTGTAGCCCAGCTCGCGGAGCCGGTCGACGTCGCGGCGCAGCGTCCGCGCGCTCACCTCCAACCGCTCGGACAGCTCCGGGCCCGGCCAGTAGCGGTGGGTCTGGAGCAGCGACAGCAGCCGCAGCATCCGCTCGCTCGTGCTCATGCATCCAGATTAGTTCTCATTGCGGTCAGAAACTGGCCTGATGCGTTCCTAGTGTCATCCGCATGACCCACACCAGCCAGCAGCGAACCGGACCGGCGATCGTGACCCGTGGCCTCACCCGCCACTTCACCTCGCGCAAGCAGACCGTCGAGGCCGTCCAGGGCCTCGACCTCGAGATCGGGCAGGGCGAGCTCGTCGCCTTCCTCGGACCCAACGGGGCCGGGAAGTCGACGACGTTGCGCATGCTCACCACCCT
>Ga0172374_1002856_pt1 | contig 10694 bp, 9 predicted proteins | sample LakKiv3m_FD_114536 | JGI IMG/M metagenome (GOLD analysis project Ga0172374, IMG submission 114536) | Freshwater microbial communities from Kabuno Bay, South-Kivu, Congo - kab_092012_10.3m | ecosystem: Environmental > Aquatic > Freshwater > Lake | place: Democratic Republic of the Congo... | reverse complement strand
TCTGTGAAGTGCTGGGGTACCTGGACTCGAACCAAGAACAACTGAACCAGAATCAGCCGTGTTGCCAATTACACCATACCCCAAGGGCGAAACCGGAGCCTCGCACCGAGAGTCAAGCTTACCCGAGCGGCGACCGATCGCCAAAACCACCGGCGTGTGCCGCCGCTCGGGCGCGTCGCGACTCAGCGCGCGAGGAACGCGGAGAGTCCGCGCAGCCGGCGCAGCGACTCCTCTTTGCCGAGCAGCTCCATGGACTCGAACAGCGGCGGCGACACCCGGCGGCCCGTGATCGCGACGCGCGGGGGCCCGTAGGCCACGCGCGGCTTCAGCTCGAGGTTCTCGACCAGCGCCGTGGACAGCGCGTCCTGGATGCTCTCCGGCGTGAAGTCGTCGACCGGCTCCAGCGCTGCGACGCAGGCGTCGAGCACGTCGGCGGCGTTGGCCGGCAGTCCCTTGAGGGCATCCTCGTCGTAGGAGACCTCGTCGCGGAACAGGAATCCGACCATCCCGGGCACGTCGCCCAGCAGCTGCACGCGCTCCTGCACGAGGGGCGCCGCGCGGAAGGCGAGCACGAGCTGCTCATGGGTCGGCTCATCGAACAGGCCGGCGGCAGCGAGGTAGGGCACCGTGCGCTCGGCGAAGTCCTTCACGTCGAGCATCCGGATGTGGTCGCCGTTGATCGACTCCGCCTTCTTCTGGTCGAAGCGCGCCGGGTTGGGGTTGACGTTCTCGATGTCGAACGCGGCGATGAACTCGTCGAGCGAGAACACGTCGCGGTCCGGACCGATCGACCAGCCGAGCAGTGCCAGGTAGTTCAGCAGTCCCTCGTGGATGAAGCCGCGCTCGCGGTGCAGGAACAGGTCGGCCTGCGGGTCGCGCTTGGAGAGCTTCTTGGTCCCGGTCTCCCCCAGTACGAGCGGCATGTGCGCGAAGCGGGGCACGAACGTCGTGACACCCGCGTCGATCAGGGCGGCGTAGAGCGAGAGCTGACGCGCGGTCGACGGCATGAGGTCCTCGCCGCGCAGCACGTGGGTGATGCCCATCAGCGCATCGTCGACGGGGTTCACGAAGGTGTACAGGGGCACGCCGTTGGGGCGAACGACGACGAAGTCCGGGAAGGAGCCGGCGGGGAAGGTGACCTCGCCGCGGATGAGGTCGACGTAGGTCAGGTCCTCGTCGGGCACGCGAAGGCGGAGTGCGGGCTGACGACCCTCGGCGCGGAACGCCTGCTTCTGCTCGTCGGTGAGGTCACGGTCGAAGTTGTCGTAGCCGAGCTGCTTCGCTCGACCGTTCGCCTCATTGCGGGCGTCGATCTCCTCGGCCGTCGAGTAGCTCTCGTACAGCGCCCCCGAAGCGAGGAGCTTGTCGATGACCTCGCGGTAGATGTCGTGGCGCTCGGACTGCCGGTACGGCGCGTGCGGACCGCCGACCTCGACGCCCTCGTCCCAGTCGATCTCGAGCCAGGTCAGCGCATCGACGAGCTGGCGGAAGCTCTCCTCGCTGTCACGGGCGGCGTCGGTGTCCTCGATGCGGAACACCATCTTCCCGCCGTTGTGACGGGCGTACGCCCAGTTGTACAGAGCCGTGCGGACCATGCCGACGTGCGGCAGTCCGGTCGGCGAGGGGCAGAAGCGGACGCGGACGTCGGCACCACTGACGGTCGTGGTGAGGGGGTGAGGGGTAGCCATAGCCCTTCGATTCTACGGGGACCGGCCGCGCACCTGTCGGCCGGGAGCGCCGACGGCGACGGCGAGCACGGCACCTGCGGCGACTCGTCCGGCGAGAGCGGACATGGCTCGGACCGTAGCGCAGTGCGCACCGCGTCCACGGGAACTCAGGGCAACAGGTTCACGGCGACCGCCGCACGGTGTTCCAGGGGCAGGAAGCCGTCGACGCCGCGCTCGTCCGCGACGGCCTCGAACGCCGCACGGAACCGCCGACGCTCATCGGAGGCGAGCGCGGTGTAGAGAGCGCCGGCACCGGCCACGCCGCCCTCGACCGACCTCCAGAGCCTGTTCGGGTCGGCGTTCCAGGTCCAGCGGCGCTCGGTGACCACCGGGCGCTCCAGACCCGCGTCCCGCAGCATCCGCGCGAAGCCGTCGGGGGTCCGCTCGAAGTCCTCGTCGGCCGGGAGCTTCACCCCGACGAGCGGCGCCACGCCCGCGCGTTCCGCAACGTCCGCCCAGAGCCAGGAGGGCGAGAGCGTCCAGATCGTCGCGACCACGGCGCCACGGCTCACGCGCCGCAGTTCGGCCGCAGACCTGCGTGGCGAGTCGACATGGTTCAGCACGAAGTTCGCCACGACCACGTCGACGGCGCCGTCGGGGAACGGCAGATCCGGCAGTCCCGCATCGATCATGTCGACCTGCGGACGGTCGCGATGCGCCACCGCCCGCATGGAGGCCTCCGGCTCGCACGCCTGGACGCACCATCCCGCGTCGGCCCAGGCCGCAGCGAGCCTTCCGTCGCCGGCCCCGACATCGAGCAGGCTGCGCCCGTGCGGTGCCCCGAGTGCGCGCTGCATCGCGGGCAGGGTCCCGGCACAGAGTGCGGCGTAGGAGGCGGAATAAACCTCGCCGACGCCGGCCCAGTCCTTCATCAGGCGCGGGAACGCGCGAGCGGGGACAGTACCACGATCGCGATGACCAGGATGAAAGCGGCCACGCCGAGCCCCGCGTACTGGAAGTTCGCCAGCACCACGCCGGCCAGCACCGACCCCGCCGCCGCGGACAAGCTCATCAGCGAATCGCTGCGGCCTTGCCTGCGAGTGCGGAGCTCGGGGGCGGACGCCTCGGTGAGAAGCGCGGCACCGGCCACCGTCGCCGCGCTCCATCCCAGGCCGAGCAGGATGAGCGCGACCATGACTCCCCACGCCTCCGTGCCGGTGAACACCGCGAACGCCAGGGCACCGGCGAGCAGCACCTGTCCGAGCAGCACCACCTGCAGCCTGCCCCAGCGGTCGGCCAGCACACCGAAGACGGGCGACAGCGCGTACATGCCGCCCACGTGCAACGCGATCGTGATCCCCACGAGCGCTGACACATCGGCGGGGGTCGCAGCCATGCCCCCGGCACCGTGCGCCATATGCGAGAGATGCACGGGCGTCATGGCCATGACCGAGGCCATGACCACGTGGGATCCGGCGATCGCGAAGATCGCGTACCGGGCGACACGCGGTCGATCGACGGCCACCGCACCGGCGGTCGCGGCGGACGCCTTCGCGAGCCGCTGCGCCGCGAGCAGCGGGTCCGGACGCAGAGCGACGACGTAGAGCACGAGCGCCGCGCACTGCGCCACGAACGAGAAGAGATACGAGCCCGTCTGCGGCGGCATCCCCACCGCCTGCCCGACGATCTCGCCCGGCCCGAGAAGGAGCGGACCGGCGACCCCGCCGATCGTGGTCGACCACACGACGATCGACAGATCCCGGCCGCGATGCTGCGGTGCCGCGAGGTCGGTCGCCGCGAATCGCGACTGCAGGTTCCCCGCGTTGCCTGCGCCGATCATCAGGATGCCGACGAGCAGCAGCGGGAAGATCCGCAGAGAAGCAGCGAGGATGACGACCGCGATGCCCACCAGGGCGAACAGGTTGCCGAGCGTGAGCGCACGACGACGCCCCACGCGAGCGGCGAGGCGGGCGAGCGGGATGGCGCACGCGGCCGCTCCCAGCGTCACCGAGGCCGTGGCCAGACCGGACAGCGCGTCGTTGCCGGAGATGTCCGCCGCCAGAAGCGCGCCGAGCGAGACCGTGGCACCGAAGGCGATCCCGCCGAGCACCTGCCCGAACGACAGCACCAGGACGGTCCGACGCTGGACCGTCGCCTGCTGCCTCGCGGTGAGGGCGACGTCGGTCATGTCGCGGGAACGGCGTCGCGCACCGTGTTGCGCAGGATGCCCAGCCCGGAGATCTCCACCTCGACCACGTCGCCCGCCTCGAAGGTGCCCACGCCCGCGGGAGTCCCCGTCATGATGACGTCGCCCGGCAGGAGTGTGAACACGGCGGAGGCGTACTCGATGATCGCCGGCACCGAGTGGATCATGTCGGTCAGCGGCGCGTGCTGGCGCACCTCGCCGTTGACCCGCGTCTCGATCGTGGCGTTGGCCGGATCGAAGTCCGTCTCGATCACGGGCCCGAGCGGGCAGAACGTGTCGAACCCCTTGGCCCGGGACCACTGTCCGTCCTTGCGCTGCAGATCACGGGCCGTCACGTCGTTGCCGATCGTGTAGCCGAGCACGTAGTCGAGCGCATTCTCGGCCTTGACGTTCTTCGCGATCTTCCCGATCACGACGACGAGCTCGCCTTCGTACTCGGTGCGCTCGGAGAGCGTCGGGCGCACGATCGTGTCGCCCGGTCCGATGACGGCGGTGTTCGGCTTGAGGAACAGCAGAGGCTCCTCCGGCGCCACTCCCCCCATCTCGGCCGCGTGGTCGTGATAGTTCTTCCCCACGCAGACGACCTTCGACCGCGGGATGACCGGCGCGAGCAGAGCGGCATCCGCCAGCGGCACGCGTGCGCCCGTGGTCTCGTATCCGGCGAACATCGGATCCCCGGCCAGGACCACGAGCTCGCGCTCGTCGATGATCCCGTACATGATGGCTTCGTCGTGGCTGAACCGGGCGATCTTCATGCCCCCAGCCTAGATCCCCCGCGTCCCGTCCCCCACCCGTCGAAACCTCGGTTTGTCGCCCAGACCCCGGGCTGCTCGCGAAGGCAGGGCGGGGTCTCGCGGGGATTCCGGGGTCTCAGCGGGGCTCATCCGGGAGGACGGATGCCGAACGCGGCGAGCCGGCGCCCGAGGTCCTCCGGCGTGCGGATGTGTCGGGAGCCCCAGCGCACCACGCGCCATCCCGTGACCCCGCGGATCTCGTCCTCGCGGTGCTTCTCCGCCATCACCGCATCGGTCGCGGTGGCGGCTGTCCGCAGGTCCGCATCCCGGTACTTGTCCTCGCCGTCGAACTCGCCGAACGCCTGCGACCGCAGGAAACCGAAGTCGGCGAAATAGCGTGCGCCGTCGGAGCCCACGATCGGGATCTGCAGATCGACGTCCCGGAAGCCGAGCCGATGGAGCTGGAGGCGGCTCACACTCTCGCCCGGGAGCTGGGCCCGTCCGTCGGCGAAGGCAGCGATCCACCGCGCGCGCCGCACACCCCGGAGCCCTGCCGCGCACAGCCCCTCGACCTCGGCCCGCCACGCCGCGACGGCGTCGAGGTCGACCGCGTGCCCCTCGACCGAGACCAGGCGCAGGGCCGCGTCCCCCGCGGCGGCGACGGCCTCCGGACGCAGCAGTCGGGCGAGGTCGAACACCGTGCGGGTCAGCGACGTACACCGGAGCCCGTGCCGCGAGACGATATCCGCCTCATCGAGCGCCAGCTGATGTCGGATGACCCCGGCTTCGGTCCTGGTGTGTCGACGACTGCGGATCGCCGTGTGCACGTCGTCCCGGATCGGCCCCACGAGCGGCAGCCCCCAGAGCGCCGCCGCGGAGAGATGCGAGAACACGGGACCTCCGCCGGGGCTTGCTCTGCGGACGGCGCAGACCCGGACGAGCTGCCGTCCCTCGGGCCACAGCTCGTCCCAGACATCCGCGTCGACGTACGCTCCGCGGTGCACGCGCATCAATCTGCCGACTCCGACCGCCGCCGCCAGCTCCCGCTCCGTCAGCCCCGAGTCGAGGACATCCTCGCGCGACCGCACGAGATCCCAGGCATCGGAGAACGAGAGGCGCCGCGACATCCCCTCACTCTCCCCCGCTCACCCCCTCCTCCCCCCGTTCTCCACACTCCCACCCCTCATCTCGCGCATCCTCCTCCCCTGTGCAGGAACCATCCCAGAGCGCGAGACCCCGGGTACACGCCGAGACCCCGCCTTCCACGCGTCGACACGGCGGGGTGTCGGCGAGAAGGCGGGGTCTCGGGGAATGGAATCAGGCGTCGAGGCGAAGGAGCCAGCCGTGCTTGTCCTCGCGGCGGCCGTACTGGATGTCGGTGAGCTCTTCGCGGAGGGACAGCGCGAGCTCGCCCAGCGGCTGCGGCTCGTCGAAGCCGTCGCCCACGAGCGCGCCGATCGGGGTCACGACCGCGGCCGTGCCACACGCGAACACCTCGACGATGTCGCCGGAGGCCACTCCCTCGCGCCACTCGTCGATCGAGATCGGTCGCTTCTCGACCGTGTAGCCGCGGTCCTCGGCGAGCTGCAGCAGCGAGTCGCGCGTGATGCCCTCGAGGATGCTGTCGGACTCGGGTGTGACGACCCGGCCGTCCTTGAACACGAACACGACGTTCATGCCGCCGAGCTCCTCGACATCGCGGTTCTCGTTGAGGAACACGACCTGGTCGCAGCCCTTCGCGCTGGCCTCGGCCTGCGGCAGGAGGCTGGAGGCGTAGTTGCCACCCGTCTTCGCCTTGCCGGTGCCGCCGCGGCCCGCGCGGGCGTAGTCCTCGGAGAGCCAGATCCGAACCGGCTTCACGCCGCCGGTGAAGTAAGCGCCGGCGGGGCTCGCGATCACGTAGTAGGCGACCTTCTGCGCGGCCCGCACGCCGAGGAAGGCCTCCTTGGCGAACATGAACGGCCGCAGGTACAGGCTCTGGTCGGCGCCGGAGGGCACCCAGCGGCCGTCGACCGCGATCAGCTCTCGCAACGACTGGATGAAGTACTCGGTCGGCAGCTCCGGCAGCGCGAGGCGGCGGGCGCTCGCCTGCATGCGCGAGGCGTTGCGGTCGGGACGGAAGGTGTGGATCGAGCCGTCGGCGTGCCGGTAGGCCTTGATGCCCTCGAAGATCTCCTGCGCGTAGTGCAGCACGGAGGCGGCGGGGTCGAGCGGGATCGGACCATACGGCTGCACCCGGGGGCGGTGCCACCCGCCCTTGACCGACCAGCAGATGTCGACCATGTGGTCGGTGAAGACGACCCCGAACCCGGGGTTCTCCAGCACTTCGGCGACGCGCGCCGGCGAGGCCGCGTTCAGGTTCTTCGTCACGGCGAACTCCAGGGGAGCCACGCTCGTCTCGGCGTCGATCGTCGTCATGTCATCATCCAATCCTCGTGGGGCGGGCGCATCCTCGCGCCCTGTCAGCCTACGCCCGCCGTTCAGAGACGGGCAGTGATCGCGGAGCCGATCTCCGCGGTGGTGCGGGCACCGCTGCGGGCGGCGATGTCCGCCTCGACCGCGGCGCTCACCCGCGCCGACTCGGCCGTCAGGCCGAGGTGGTCGAGCAGCAGCGCGATCGAGAGGATCGCGGCGGTCGGGTCGGCCTTCTGCTGACCCGCGATGTCCGGCGCCGAGCCGTGCACGGGCTCGAACATCGACGGGAAGTTGCCATCGGGATTGATGTTCCCGGAGGCGGCGAGGCCGATGCCGCCCGTGACGGCGCCGGCGAGGTCGGTGAGGATGTCACCGAAGAGGTTGTCGGTCACGATCACGTCGAAGCGCGAGGGATCGGTGACCAGGAAGATGGTGGCGGCGTCGACGTGCAGATAGTCGACGGCGACGTCGGGGTGCTCGGCGGCGACCTCGTTCACGACGCGCTGCCAGATGGCACCCGCATGCACGAGCACGTTGGTCTTGTGCACGAGGGTCAGTTTCTTGCGACGACGCTCCGCGAGGGCGAACGCATAGCGGACGACCCGCTCGACACCGAAGGCCGTGTTCACGGAGGTCTCGTTCGCCACCTCCTGCGGCGTCCCCTTCCGGATCGCTCCGCCGTTGCCGACGTAGGGGCCCTCCGTCCCCTCGCGGACGACGACGAAGTCGACCTCGCCCGGGTTCGACAGCGGACCGGGCGCCCCGGCGAAGAGCTTCGACGGACGCAGGTTCACGTAGTGGTCGAGCGTGAAGCGGAGCTTGAGCAGCAGTCCGCGCTCGATGTTCGCATCCTTCAGCCGCGGGTCCCCCGGGGTGCCGCCGACCGCTCCGAGCAGGATCGCGTCGTGGGCGGAGATCGCGGCGAGGTCGTCGTCCGTGAGCGTGTCGCCGGTCTCGAGGAACCGTCCGGCGCCGAGAGAGAAGCGGGTCTTGTCGAAGGTCACGTCGCTGTCCGCGGTGACGGCGTCGAGCACCTTCTCCGCCTCGGCGATGACCTCGGGACCGATGCCGTCACCGGGGATGACGGCCAGCTTCACGACACGCGACATGAGACTCCTTGCGCACTGCACGGGGGTGGACCGGCTCCTGCCCGCCCGGGAGCAGGCGAGCCGGTCCTCCCAGCGTACTGGTCAGTGCGTGGGTGCCTTGCGCAGTGTGACGGCGGCGATCACGCCCGCCGCGACCACGAGTACCGCGCCGATGAGCGAGGTCACCATGACTCCGGAGCCGAATGCCGCGGCCGCGGCATCCCACAGCGCCGCGCCCAGGGCGCCGGGCAGTTCCTGGGCGGCCGTGTACGCGCCGGCGAGGGTCTCCCCCGCCGCATGCGCGACATCCGCGGGCAGTCCATCCGGAAGCACGAGTGCACCACGGTAGAAGGCCGTGATGATGCCGCCGAGCACCGCGGTGCCCAGCACGGCGCCGAGCTCGTACGCGGTCTCGGACACTGCACTCGCCGCACCGGCCTTGGCCGCCGGGGCGCTCGAGAGGATCAGCTCGTTGGAGATGGTCTCGGCCGCGCCAATGCCGATACCCAGGACCACGAACGCGATCACGAGCGGCAGCACGCCGTGCTCGTGGGTGGTGAAGGCCACGATCAGGTAGCCGGCGACGGAGAAGGCCAGGGCCGCGGGGATCACGATGTGCGGCGGGACGCGCCGCGAGACCGGCACGACGGTGAGCCCGGCCACGATCATCGCGACCATTCCGGGCACGAGCGCGAGCCCTGCCACCATCGGCGACAGGCCCAGGACGAGCTGCAGATGCTGGGAGACGAAGTAGAGGAAGCCGACGAGCGCCACCACGCTGAGCAGGTTCACCAGGATCGCCCCGGAGAACGAGCCGCGCGTGAAGAGGGCCATGTCGAGCATCGGCGTCGTGGCTCGGAGCTGACGACGCACGAACAGGTAACCCATCCCGAAGCCGAGCAGCGCCCACGCAGCGGCCGTGAGGCTCGGACCGTCCACCGCCAGCGACTTGATCGCGTACACCACCGGGATCATGGTCGCCATGGACAGGAGGATGCTGAGGAGGTCGATGCGACCCGGGTTCGGGTCGCGGCTCTCCGGGACGAGGAGCGGTGCGGCGACCAGCAGCGGGATCAGGACCGGGACCGCAATGAGGAAGACCGAGCCCCAGGCGAAGTGCTCGAGCAGGAAACCGCCCACGATGGGGCCCAGGGCCGACCCCGCGGAGAACGCCGAGGCCCACACCGCGATCGCCATGCGGCGCTGGTCGCGGTTCTGGAAGATCGAGCGCAGGAGCGAGAGGGTCGACGGCATCAGCATGGCGCCGAAGAAGCCGAGCAGCGCCCGCGCCGCGATGAGCAGCCCGGCCGTCGGGGCGAACGCGGCGAGTGCCGAGACGGCGGCGAAGCCCGTCGCGCCGATGAGGAGCAGCTTGCGACGACCGAACCGGTCCCCGAGCGTGCCCATCGTCACGAGGAGTCCGGCGAGCACGAGGGGGTACACGTCGATGATCCACAGCTGCTCGGCCCCGGTCGGCGCGAGCGCGATGGAGATCTCCGGGAGCGCGAAGCTCAGCACCGTGTTGTCCACCGACACCAGCAGCACCGGCAGCATGAGGACGACGAGCGCCATCCAGCCGCGGACTCCGACGCGGGGAGCTTCCGTCTCTGTCGTCGGGATCGACGCAGTACGGGTCATGGAACACCTCTCAGGTTCGTGATCGCACGGTTAGTGAACCGTCCGGATGGTATAGTAACAGAATCCGGCCCGTCCCAGCTGTGCAGAGGATCCACGATGCCCCGACCTCCCCTCGCCCGCGAGAAGGTGCTCGACGCCTTCGAAGAGATCCTCGTCGCCGAGGGAGAGCGGGCCGCGACGCTCGAAGCGACGGCAAGAGCAGCGGGCGTCTCCAAGGGCGGGCTGCTGTATCACTTCGGCTCGAAGGAGGAGCTCGAGGGCGGACTCCTCGAGCGCCTCGATCACCTCACGACCTTGGACCTCGAGCGCATGACGGCCGCCGAGGAGGGTCCCGTCGCCTACTACGTGCGCACCTCCGTGATGGAGGACGATGCGCTCGACCGGGCGCTCATCGCCGCGACCCGGCTCGCCCAGGGCGGCTCCACCCGCGCGGGCGACATGCTCCGCGAGACCCGTCGGCGGTGGGCCGCGACCATCCGCCCGCACGTGCGCGACAACGCCAGCCTCGACCTCGTGATGCTGGTCAGCGACGGGCTCTACTTCAACAACTCGCTCGACGTGCACGGACCGGAGCGGCTGGTCCCCCGAAGCCACGAGCTCGCCGATCTGATCGCGCTGGTCCTGAAGGCGACCGCCTGACGCCGGCGGACACGGAAGGGGGCGGGAGCTTCGCGCTCCCGCCCCCGTGACGTGCTTCGGCTCAGATCTCGGTGATCTCGATCTGGCGGAACAGGTCGGCGTCGATCGCGTCGCGCACGTCGTCGAGCAGTTCGTCCGACACGGGCGAATCCAGCGTCAGCACGCTCAGCGCCTGTGCGCCAGCCGCCTGCCGGGCGATCTGCATCCCGGCGATGTTGATGCCGGCCTCGCCGAACTTCTGCCCGTAGACGGCCACGATGCCGGGACGGTCGGTGTAGAGCATCACAACGTGGTGCTTCTCGATCGG
>Ga0172374_1002855_pt1 | contig 10694 bp, 9 predicted proteins | sample LakKiv3m_FD_114536 | JGI IMG/M metagenome (GOLD analysis project Ga0172374, IMG submission 114536) | Freshwater microbial communities from Kabuno Bay, South-Kivu, Congo - kab_092012_10.3m | ecosystem: Environmental > Aquatic > Freshwater > Lake | place: Democratic Republic of the Congo... | reverse complement strand
TGAGGTGACGGAGCGGTCAAACGTACGAGACTGTAAATCTCGCGTCCGAAAGGGCTACTCAGGTTCGAATCCTGACCTCAGCACAGAACCAGTTTTCTCTTCAGCTGAATGTGAACAAAGAAGTTTGTGAATGAAATGACCCCGCCTCAAAAAGGCTCGGTTGCATTCCTGGAAAATCCAGGTGGGTAAGCTGCCTCCCTTAGCATAAAAGCTTTGGTTGGACTCCGCTTTCCCGATGCATTTCTAATTGATCAGGAAATTAAAACCGAATCTTCCATCGACAGGGTCACCTTAATAATACCATGAAAGTCAATCATGAAAAGTAGTAAACCAAAAAGTTATGGAAGAAGTATTCTTAAGAAAAAAGTAATAATCGGGCTAATAATAATGGTAACCAGTGAATTACACCCAAAAATAGGGAATATTAGAAAAAATATCAAAAGTATTCCTGCTTTATCTATGAATTGATTAAACGCCCTAGCGTGCTTTATTGGTAAAATACCAGTCAAAATCTTACCTCCATCAAGTGGGTTAACCGGAATGAGATTAAAAACCGCAAGAGCAATATTAATTGCAATTATGGTGACAAATGGATTAAAGATAGTGTTGGCGAACGGAAAAACAAGTAGTAGTATACGCAGAAAAATAGACAAGATAATAGCCATAAGGATATTTGAAAGCGGCCCTGCAAGAGAAATGAGTGCCATATCTTTTTTTGGATGCTGAAGGTTATATGGGTCGACAGGAACCGGTTTTGCCCAACCGAAAATAAAAGGTGCACGAAATACAATAAGCATTAGAGGAAGGATAATACTTCCAAAAACGTCAATATGGGGAATTGGATTTAGTGTTAGCCGCCCCATGAGTCTAGCTGTAGGGTCTCCCAAGCGCTCAGCCATAAGGCCGTGTGCAACCTCGTGAATAATCACCGCAAATCCGAAACCGACAATTATAATTAAAATATCCATTGCGATTAAAAGTTGTAAATAGTATAATCTACGGAAGCTAAAAATAACATGGCATATATTTGTGACAATTGTGGAAAAGGAAAAGTTTACGGCCGACAAAGCAGCCACGGCAGGGGTGTTGCCGGAAAACGCTGGAATAAAAGAGCCCAAAAAACTTCTAGGATGTTTAAACCAAATCTGCAAAAGATTGCTGTTGATGTGTCCGGAAAAAACACTCAAATGAGGCTTTGTGCCAGCTGTATCTCAAAGTTTAGAAAAACTGGTAAAATTAAAAGGCGTCAGGCAGTTTCTCCAAAAACAGCTTCTTTATAACCTTCCTTAAATTGTTTCCAAGCGACAGGGTCTTTTCCTTCAAGTTGCACTTCGTCTAATACCAAGTTACCCTCTTCCAAATGTGACTTTAACAGTTTAATTCTGTGTGTATTACTGTCATTTGATCTTAAACGGATATGTGTCCAAGCACCAGGCCAAGGATGCATTGCCCTTATAAATCTCTCAGTTTCTTCAGGTTTTGCCTGATCAACTTTGATAAACCCATCTTCTCTTCTCATAAGTTTTGTAAAAGAAGCTTTGTCGTCATCTTGGTTTTTGAGTTTTATTTTTCCCTGAATATAGGGGGTCATCATCTCAACGACCACTTCCGCGGACCTTTCAAACATTCGTTTGATTAGCGTTTCTGAGGTATCGGTAGGAAGGATTTGTTCTTTGAACTGTGCAACAATGGGTCCGTGGTCCATTTTTTCATCCATCTTAATTATTGAAACTCCAGATTCCGTGTCCCCATTTGCAATTGCAGTCGGGATGGGGGATGCACCTCTGTATTTCGGTAAAAGTGAAGGATGGATCACCAATATTCCTTGAGTAAAGAGATTTATAACATCTTTTTTAATAATTTCTCCATATGAAGCAAGTATTCCCAGGTCTGCATCTGGAGGGTTTTCGACCAATTCATTTGCAGAATAATAAATGGGTATTTTATGCAAATGAGCCCATTTGTCAATTGGGGAATAGACCAAAATTTGCTTTCTTCCTACTGGTTTGGGGCTTTGTGTAACAACGGCACTTATAGGAGACTTTCCGGGTCCTGTTACAAATTTTTTATGAATTGCCGTGAGTACAGGCAAAACATAGTCTGGAGTACCAAAAAATACTATTTTCATAAATTACATTATACCCCCAACTTTTTTGGGGTTTGGTAAACTAGACGAGCTCAACCTCCTCCCATTCGTCACCTTGGACCTTGTATAAAGGTTTACCTTCACTTATAAGATGATCGACAAAAAGAATTCCTTCTAGGTGATCAATTTCGTGCATTATTATTTGTGCGTGGAATCCCTCAAAAGTTTCGGTTTGACTAACTCCTTTCTCATCCAGATACTTAATAGTAACTTTTGGGGTTCGTTTTAAGGGCCCGTAATAATAGGGGAGGGACAGACAACCTTCCAGTATTTCTTTTTCACCTCGCCCCTTTTTTGTAGAAGTGGCATTATCTTTTTGATTTTCTATCTTTATTATTTCCGGATTAATGACTACTTTGTCAAAATTCTTATATTTGGCCACAAAAACTCTGATATTTTTTCCGATTTGTGGTGCGGCAAGTCCGACACCTTCCGGTTCTTTTTGCACACTAAGGGTATCTTTAAGATCTTGAATGAGCGCTTTGACTTTCTTATCAACTCGAGAAATAGGCTTTGACTTTTGGCGAAGGATAGGGTCGCTTGAAGGCAATATTTTTCTAATCATATCTGAATTATACCAAATTATCGGCCTTTCTCAAAAATTATTTAGTTATTTAATACTTTCCAGATACTGTTTTGTTACGGAATCACTAGGATCTATACGGGTAAGAATGTATTCAAGTTGGGTTACCGCTTCCGGGGATCGTTTTGCGTCAATTAAAAGTATGGCGTAAGCCAGTCTCGCATCTTTATAATTTGCCTTTAATTCAACGGTTTTTCCCAGTGTTTGAAGTGCTAAATCGTTTTGCCCTAGTCTTGAATAAATTAGCCCCAAATTATAAAAAAGTTTGGCATCGGTTGGCGCTTGGGTGACAGCCGCTACCAATACATCTCTGGCATCCAATAAATAATTTTGATCGATAGTCGAAAGCATCACGAAAACTCCAAACTCTATTCTTTTAAGGTTTACGTTTGCAGGGGAAAGATTAACCGCTTTTATCGAATCTTCAATTGCTATTTCAATCAGCTGCGAGGCGGTTGTTGACTGTTTCGCCTCGTTATAGGCAAGTGCTAGGTTGGTATAAGCTTTTGACCGTTCAGCATAATAGATACTTTGATTGGGCTCAAGATTTATGGCTCTGTTTAAGTATTCGGGGGACAGGTCTTGCCTATTTACCTTGTTGTAGTTAGCTCCATTTGAGTATAGGGTATCTGCATACCAGTAGCGGCAGATAAAGATAATTAAAAATCCCGCCACAAATATAATTAACCACCCCAATAGTTTTTGATTGGGAGTAACGTTAATTTTCTGTTCCTTGTCATGCAATTCTTCTGAGGCAAGGACGATAGAAAGTGCCGGAAAAAGATAAAAAAGAATTTGAATTGGAACTACCGAAAACCCAAAGAAATTTGTAATCAAAATTGAAGTGTATCCGGAAACAAATGCCAACGATATTAATGAAGAATAGCTTCCCTGTCGATCTTTCTGAAAAATATTCTTACCCATTAAATATATTGCAAAGCCGATCATTGTCAGATATGACAAAATTCCTACAGTACCCGTGTTGGCCAAGTAATTAAGATATTCGTTGTGGGCTTTGTTATATATAAAATCCCACTCGGTTGTTAGATTGTGGGCAACAGGGCGGAAAAGATAATATGAGTAAGCAAAAGTTTCAACACCCGTTCCAAAAACCGGATAATGTTTCCAAACCTCCAAAGCCCCTTCCCAGACAATCTTACGGATAGTACCGGACTCTGTTCCACCTACCTCCAAGACTGTTCCTGAGGCCTGGACTTCCACAGGTTCCTCTTTTTGTGGTTGGATAATGGATTTTAAACTGGGTGTAAACTGAGTACCGCTTATTAAACAGATTACTAATAGTGATAAACCAACACTGAAAGTTGGGGCAAGTATTGTTTTAATTTTCCTTCTGTTAAACCAAAAATATCCACCCCAAAAAATTATAAACGCTCCAGCCATTCCAACTAAACCCGAACGAGATTTGGTAAAGATAAGAGTCCAGAAAAATAGTACCGAGAAGAAAAGGCTAAGCCAAAAACTTTTCGATTTAAAATCAGACTTAATAATATTTACCCAAGTAATTGGAATTAGGGCAACAAGCCAGGCTGCAAGCCAATTGGGTTGACCCAATGTCGAAAAAACTCTCGATTGAACATCTTGTTGCCAGAGGCTTTTATCAATCCCAAAATGTTCTAAAACACCATAAACGGAAACAATTGTTGCCGACCAAAGAATGGTATTAATAAGCCTTTTGGCGCCTTTTATATCAATGTTAGCAGTAAATGCCCAATAGAGGAGTATGTAACAGACAATTGAAAAAAGACCTCCGTTAAAACGCGAATAATATCCAAGCCATGAAGTTTGTGGATCTATGGAAATTATTGTTGAGATGATCTGTGACCCTAAAAAAACAAGTAGAGGAATATCTAGTATTGTGCGACGAAAGATAAATTTTCTTTCGTAGATCATCCGAATAATCCAAACTGCAGTTATCGGTACCGTCAATAAATAAACCAGTATCATTTTATTGAATTCAAAAAGCTCGGAAGTAAAGGGCCAAAGAATTATCGGTACAAGAAAAAACAGAAAACCAAAAAGTATTTGGATTGTTTTTTGAAGAGATTTCACAATGTAAATTGTAGCATAATCGAGAAAAACCCTTTGCAACTTATCAACAAATAGGTATACTCCTGTTGCTACTATGAAAATCATGAATCCCATTGACAGATTTTTAGGTTTATTTTCGCACGATATCGGTATTGATTTGGGCACAGCAAATACTCTGGTTTATGTAAAAGGAAAAGGGATAATGATACGTGAGCCTTCCGCAGTTGCCAGGCATAAAAAATCAAAGGAAATCTTGGCAATTGGGTTATCGGCCAAAAAGATGGTGGGAAGAGCTCCTTCATCAATTGATGTGATTAGGCCCTTACGTGACGGGGTTATTGCCGATTTTGATGCAACGGCTGCCATGCTTTCACACTATATAAAGAAGGTTCATGAATCCGGAAGCACTCTACCAAAAATTCCAAGACCAAGGGTAGTTATCGGAATTCCATCGGGAGTAACCGAGGTTGAAAGAAGAGCTGTTGCCGATGCCGCAATAGATGCAGGTGCCAGAGAGGCACATTTGATTGAGGAACCAATGGCTGCGGCAATTGGGGCAGGACTCCCAATTGAAGGCCCTGAGGGCAATTTTATTGTTGATATAGGAGGTGGGACGAGTGAAATTGCAGTTATCTCATTGGGGGGTATTGTCTTGGGAAGAAGTGCTAGGATTGCCGGCGATGAAATGGATGAGGCAATCATTAATTATGTACGATTAAAGTATTCGCTTCTTTTAGGTCAACCTTCCGCAGAAGCCGTAAAAATCGGAATCGGGGAAGCCGAAGTCTCCGATAAGAAAAACGTATCAAAGGAACAAAAATTCACCGTTGTTAGAGGACGAGACCTGGAAACAGGACTTCCCAAATCTATAAAACTTACCGGCGAAGAAATTCGGGAAGCTTTAAGCCCGATTATTCAGGAAATTATTACAGATATTGTTGACACCCTTGAAGAAACACCCCCCGAATTAACTGGCGACATTATGGAAAGAGGGATAACACTAGCAGGAGGCGGCTCTTTGATTAACGGGATAGATAAAGCTATTGCTGATGCCACAAAAATGCCTGTTTGGGTAGCGGACGACCCTTTGACATGTGTTGTCAGAGGATGTGGTAAATGTCTTGAAGATGCGGGGCTTTTAAAAAGGATCAGAGTAACAAAAGGTCTTTAATGGGATTTTAAATATTTTGAGAATTGGTAAATTCATTGTAAATTAGAGCTTATATATGGAACTTCTTTCTTCGACAAAGGCTCAATCCTGGCTATCTTGGTTTTTAAGGGGTATTCTTATTCTTCTATTTTTAATTCTCATTGCAAAACTAATCGAGGTTCAAATTATAAAAGGAAGCTACTACAGAAGTCTTTCCGAGGAAAACAGAATCAGGCAGGTTATAATTCCTGCGCCAAGAGGCAAAATTCTGGCCAGAGGCGGTGAAGTTTTAGCCGGAAATACAGAGATAATAAAACGTGTAGTTTTTACAGATACTGGTTTTACTCTTTCTGAAGATTTAACCGGGGCTACAGATGAAGAAAAAGTTACAGATTACAAGAGATATTATCCTCTGGAGGACAAATTCTCACATCCCTTGGGATATTTGGCACAAGTAGGCTCTGAAGAAATAGGGAAAATAAATGCCAGCTGTCCCGAAAAAGGCCCAAGGCAATCGAATTTACTTGTAGGCAAAACCGGTTTGGAAGAAGAGTATGAATGTTTATTGTCCGGAACACCGGGAGAGAAAATTATTGAAGTTGATGCAACCGGCAAAGAGATAAGAATACTTGGAAAAAAAGATCCGATTCCCGGGCGCGACCTTCAAACCACCATCGATTACGGTTTACAAATCGAAGTAGCCAATCAAATGAATAGTAAAGAAGGAGCGGTAATTGTTACCGATTCAGAAGGCCAAATATTTGCATTTTATTCATACCCCACGTTTGATCCTAATATATTTATGAATAAAGGAAACAGTGATGAAATTTCCTCACTCTTGAATGATCCTGATTTGCCATTTTTTAATAGGGTGATAGGGGGCACTTTCCATCCCGGCTCTGTTTTTAAACCTATTACTGCTATTGCTGCACTTGAAGAAGGATCAATCGACAAGGATTTTACATATAACGATCAGGGTGTGATAAAAGTTAACGAATACTCATATTCCAATTGGTATTTTACAGAGTATGGTGCGACCGAAGGTGTAATTAACCTTAGCCGGGCTATTGCCCGTTCAACAGACACCTTTTTTTATACGATAGGACAAATGGTTGGGCCGGAAGCAATTGCGAAATGGGCCGATACTTTTGGACTTAATAAACCTACAGGAATTGACATACCGGGAGAAGTAAAGGGATTAATTCCAACACCGGAATGGAAAAAATCTGTTAAAAAAGAATCCTGGTTTTTGGGTAATACTTATCATATGTCGATAGGCCAAGGAGATATATCTGTTACTCCGGCGGAAATTAACACTTATATTTCTGCGGTTGCATCGGAAGGAATGCTCTGCACCCCGAGATTTGATTTGTATAAAAACCCCTCTTGCCAGAAAATAAAAGTTTCCCAAGAAAATTTGGATTTAGTAAAAGAAGGCATGAGAGAAGCTTGCTCTACAGGGGGAACTGCATTTACATTTTTTGATTTCAGTCAAAAACACGGAGGGGTCAGTGTTGACTGTAAAACGGGAACTGCTGAGGTTGAAACGGATGGCACCCCACACGCTTGGTTTACCGTATTTGCACCGGCCGAGAAACCCCAGATTATTGCAACTATATTAATTGAAAAGGGTGGACAGGGTTCTTCTGTTGCGGGCCCAATCGCCAGAAGTATAATGGATTATTATTTTGCTTCGTTTGCAAATTAGATCTTTTCGGAGCCTTCATTTTATCTTAATCTAATATTGTGAAGGAATCAGAGTATCTTACGGCAGTTTATGCTTTTACATATTTTGGTCCCGTTAGGACTAAGCTTCTTCTTTCCTATTTTAAGAGCGCCAAAAAAATTTGGGAATCACCCGCTCAAGCACTTATCAAAACCGGAATTCCTCATAAAAAAGTTGAAGAATTTATCAAATTCCGAAACGGCTTTGATATAAAAAAATACCATTCAGAACTGAAGAAACATGGAGTTAAAGTTACTACATTTTTAGATTCAGATTTTCCCAAATCCATAATAGAATTAGAAGGAGCTCCATTGGTTATATATTACAGAGGTTCACTTAAGGGACTCAAAGCCAATTCCGTAGCTATTGTAGGTGCAAGGAAAATTACTCCCTATGGAAAAGCGGTTGCCGAAAAGTTTTCGCGAGGTCTTTCCACGCTGGGAATAACAATCATCTCCGGATTGGCAAGAGGGGTGGACACAGTTGCACATAAGGCTTGTATTGCGACAGGTGGAATTACCGTTGCCGTTATGGGGCATGGTCTTGATCGGGTTTATCCTCCTGAAAACGTCGACCTTAGCCAAGAGATTGTTAAAAAAGGTGGAGCAATAATTAGTGAATATCCACTCGGATATCCGGTTTTCCCCGGAAATTTTACCGTCAGAAACAGAATTGTGTCGGGATTGGCGGATTGTGTTCTTGTCATTGAGGGCGCCGAAAGAAGTGGAACTCTTTTGACCGCCTCCCACGCAGCCAATCAGGGGAAAACGGTATTTGCGGTACCGGGAGAGATTTTTTCACCTTTTTCAAAAGCACCCCACTTTCTTCTGAAAAACGGTGCCAGAATAGCAACTGACATTGAAGACGTTTTGGATGAATTTGATTTGGAAAGGTCCATACCTTGACGGAACTGATAGAATATCTGGTAGCAAAACCTTCGGAATTTCTGCTAGACTGACAATCATGGAAAAGAAAATTCTGGGTAAATTTGTAAGAAAGGAATATTAATAAATCATAATATGGAACTGATTGTTGTTGAGTCACCAACTAAAGCAAAGACCCTAGGTAGATTCCTGGGTAAAAGTTATGTTGTTGAAGCAACGGCAGGTCACATTAAGGATTTACCAAAAAGCAAACTAAGTATAGATATTGAATATGATTTCAAACCGGATTTTACAGACATACCCAAAAAAAAGGAGGTTATAAAAAAACTTAAAAGTGAAGCCAAAAAAGCAAAAGCGATATATCTGGCAACAGATCCTGATCGCGAAGGAGAAGCAATTGCCCAACATGTAGCCGAGATAATCAAAGACGGACAAAAAATTAAACGTATAGCCTTCCATGAAATTACAAAGGAAGCCGTTGAAGAGGCAATGGAAAACCCCAGGGGTGTTGATAAAAATTTAGTTGATGCTCAAATCGGAAGAAGGGTTTTAGACCGTTTGGTGGGTTATAAACTTTCACCCCTCCTTTGGAAAAAAGTAAGGCGTGGTCTTTCGGCGGGAAGAGTGCAATCCGTAGCGGTAAGACTAATCGTAGAGAAAGAAAGGGAAATAAAAGCTTTTAAGTCGGATGAATATTGGGAAATATTTGCTTTACTTAACTGTTCGAAATCGCAAGAACTTCAAGTACAGTTACTGAAAATCAATGAGAAATCATCAAAAATTACAGATAAGGAAGGTGCAGACAAAGTCCTCTCCGATATTAAAAAGGCAGAGTTTAAAGTAGTTGACGTCAGGAAAAAGGAAGTAAGAAAAAATCCATATCCACCGTTCACAACCTCCACGATGACTCAAGCCGGCGCCAGGATCTTTGGTTGGTCATCGAAAAAGACTATGTCCATGGCCCAGAAACTATATGAGGAGGGCCTTATTACATATCACAGAACAGACTCGTTCAATCTTTCAAAACAGGCTGTTGACAGTGTAAGAGATTATATTTCGAGTGAATATGGAAAAGAGTATCTGCCGGATTCTCCCAGGTTTTATAAAACAAATTCCAAAGTTGCTCAAGAAGCCCACGAGGCAATACGACCAACCAATGTTAATACAAAATATCAAGCAACCAATGATAAATGGGGACATGATGAAGAAATTCTTTACAAACTAATTTGGTCAAGGTTTGTTGCCTGCCAGATGAATTCCAGCATATATGACGAAACCGTTATTGATGTCTCGGCAAATCCTGGAAATTATTTATTGAGAGCCAGCGGTCAAACAATGAAATTTGAAGGTTGGAGGAAAGTTATTCCTTCCAAACTCGACCCGGATAGTTCAGTCAAACTTCCGGAAGTATCAAAGGATGAAAGTCCCACCCTCAAAAAAGCTTGGGGTGATCAGAAATTTACCCAGCCACCAGCAAGATACAATGAGGCGTCCCTCATTAAAACTTTAGAAAAACTGGGAATTGGGAGACCTTCTACATATGCTCCTACCATTTCGACAATTCAACTACGAAACTATGTTGAGAAAAATCAGGGAAAGTTTTCACCAACCTCTGTAGGAGAGGCTGTTAACGACTTTTTAATTAAGAATTTTCCGGATACTTTTGATTATCAATTTACGGCTTTGATGGAAGGGAATTTGGATGAGGTAGCAAACGGAAAAATTTCTTGGGTAAAAACAATTAAAGATTTTTGGAAACCTTTTGATAAAAAATTAGGTAGTGTTGAGAAGAATGCAAAGCGGGTAAAAATTGAAACGGAAAAACTTGGGAAGAAATGTCCCGAATGCAAAGAAGGGGAGTTGGTAATCCGCCTTGGAAGGTTTGGAAAATTTGTATCCTGTTCCAGATTTCCTGACTGCAAACACACAGAGAAGTATTTGGAAAAGGTTGGAGTAAAATGTCCCGAATGTAAAACCGGAGACGTGATTATTAAAAAGACCGGAAAGGGCAGAAACTTTTTCGGTTGCTCAAGGTATCCCGAGTGTAAATATGCTTCATGGAGGAGTCCTAAAAAAGAAGAAAAGAGTTAGCCTTTTTGATTTTTATATTTTTCGACTTCGTTAAACTTGTATTCCAGTTTTATACCCGCCTTTTT
>Ga0172374_1002854_pt1 | contig 10696 bp, 6 predicted proteins | sample LakKiv3m_FD_114536 | JGI IMG/M metagenome (GOLD analysis project Ga0172374, IMG submission 114536) | Freshwater microbial communities from Kabuno Bay, South-Kivu, Congo - kab_092012_10.3m | ecosystem: Environmental > Aquatic > Freshwater > Lake | place: Democratic Republic of the Congo... | reverse complement strand
CAAGATCGGGCGAATAGAAAACAAGCTTGGACAAAGGGGTTCCAACACGACCGAGGTCTTTCTTGATGAGGTGAGGGTGCCTTTGAGCCATCTCTTGGGAGAAGAAGAGAAAGGCTTTTACCTGGCTATGAAAGACTTCGACATGTCGCGGCCCGCCATAGCCGCACAGGCCCTTGGCATTGCTGAAGGAGCGTTTAATGCCATGGTGAAGTATTCGGTCGAGCGCCAGACGTTTGGCAAGTTTCTGGCGGAGCACCAGATGATTCAAAGCATCATCGCGGACAGCGCCATGCAGATCGAGGCCTCTCGAGGACTAATTTACCGAGCGGCATCCTTATATGATCAAGGAAAACCAAACACCAAAATCGCATCTATGGCCAAATGCTTCGCCAGCGACGCTGCCATGAAAATTACCACGGATGCGGTCCAGGTTTTAGGGGGATACGGCTATACAAAGGACTTCCCAGTCGAACGCATGTTTAGAGATGCCAAGCTCACCCAAATCTTCGAGGGAACAAATCAGATTCAACGGATTGTCATTGCCAGGCAGGTGCTGAAAGAGGTGGGGTTCACAATCTAATGTAGGGCATCGCGCATATCGAGACTGCCTGCTAAGGAGAAGGAAAAGTGTTCAAACTAAATGACGAAGAGAAAATGGTCCTAGAAACTGTCCAGCGGATAGCAACGAGAGAGATCGCGCCTCGGGCAAGCGAGTTGGACGAAACAGCTGGGTTTCCGCACCGCGCCGTCGAGTTGTTTGCGGAAAACGGCCTCTTGGCTGCTATAGTACCAGCCGAATACGGTGGGGTACAACTTCGGTTGGTTGTCTATGCCATGGTGCTAGAAGAAATAGCCAAAGTCTGTGCCTCATCTGCCCTTGTGTTGATAGCACAGGCAGATGGAACACTCCCGCTCATTCACGGGGCGAGCGAATCCCTTAAGCACAAATATTTACAAAGACTTGCAGACGCGCCGCCGTACTTGACAGCGATTGCGGCCACGGAGCCGAGCGCTGGATCAGATCTCCTGTCGATGAGGACAAAGGCTGTGCGAAAGGGGGACAGATACATCATTAACGGCCAGAAATGCTTTATCACTAACGGCTCGGTGGCCGATTTCTTTGTCCTGTACGCCTACACAGACTCGTCGAAAGGGGCGAGAGGCATCAGCGCCTTTATTGTCGAAAAAGGCACACCAGGTCTAGTTTACGGAAAAAACGAAAACAAGATGGGCATGCGGGGATCCATAAATTCCGAGCTGTATTTTGAAGACATGGAGGTTCCGACCGATAATCTCATTGGCTCCGAAGGACAGGGATTCAAGAATTTGATGCAGACGCTTAGCATGAGTCGCCTGTTTTGCGCAGCACAGGCTGTTGGTATAGCCCAAGGAGCCTTTGAACATGCGGTGAACTATGCTCGGGAAAGGGTCCAGTTTGGGAAACCCATAGCGGCGCTAAGCCCCATTCAGTTCATGGTCGCCGATATGGCTGCAAGCATTGAATCCGCAAGGCTTCTCACATACAAGGCTGCCAATTTGTTCGACCAGCGCGAAATCGGAAAAGCTGGTACTTTCTCGGCTATGGCTAAGTGCACTGCCTCGGACACCGCGATGCGGGTAACTACGGATGCAGTTCAGATTATGGGAGGCTATGGGTATATGAAGGACTATCCTGTGGAGCGAATGATGCGGGATGCAAAGCTCACCCAAATATATACTGGGACGAACCAGATCATGAGGCTCGTGGCTGGCAGATCGATACTCGGCGTCTGAGTAATTGATTGGCAAAGGGCGGGAGTTCATCCAGCAGTCTCTCTTAGGACCGTTTCAGCTTAATTAGATTCTGGAGATCGTTATGAACAATCAGGATCGTTTGAAGGCGCTCTTCCTCTCTCCGCGGTCTGTTGTTTTTGTGGGTGTTTCTCGCAATACCGGCCCCGGCGCGCTTAACCCGGTGGAGAATCTCAGAGCGTGGGGATACAAGGGCGACATCCATATCGTGCATCCTCATGCAACGCACATTGCGGGTGTGGAAACTGTCCCGAGCGTCTCGAAATTAAATAATCCTGTTGACCTCGCAGTCATCGCAACTCCTAGAGGTACTATTCCCGAAATCGTTCGAGAGTGTACCGAAAAACGAATCAAGGCCCTCATTGTGACTAACCAGGGTTTTTCAGACGCAGATGCAAAAGGCAAGGAGCTGCAGCGTCAAATTGTAAAAACGGCTCTTTCTGGTGGGACGCGAATCTTGGGGCCAAACACTCTGGGAGTCTCAAACGCCTTCGATGGTTTCATGTCTTCGTTCATGCCATTGGAGCGACAGGAGCTCCCCATCGGCGTGGTATGTCAGTCAGGAGTTTTCTTTGTAGGCTCATCCCAGTTCACGGGAGGAATGGGCATAGGTATCGACATCGGCAACGGCTGCGATCTGGGACTAGTGGAATCCGTTGCGTGGCTAGGATATGATAATCGTATTAAGGTGCTCGTGATACACGCCGAGGGAATATCCGAAGGCAAACGTTTCGTTGACCTGGCCAAAGACGTTTCCTTGCGAATCCCAATCATAGCCCTCAAGACAGGGCGGACTCCTTGGGGTGCCAAGGCCGCGTTGTCTCACAGCGGCGCCATGGCAGGAGAAGACCGCATTTTCGACGCCGTTGCTCATAAGGCAGGCATACTACGAGTTGATGAAACACAAGAACTGAGAGACCTCGTCTGGGGATTCCTCCGTTTACCGCCCATGAGAGGGAGGCGTATAGCAGTTGTTACTCTAACGGGAGCGGCTGGAATCATGCTATTGGATGCCATGTATAGTCGAGGACTCGCCCCAGCAGGGCTGTCAAATGATGCGCTCAAGACGCTTCAGGACTTGTCCCCGCCGTGGATGCCTATTTCAAATCCCATGGATATTTGGCCAGCTTTGATGAAAAATGGGATGCAGAAGGTGTACGGGATAGCCCTGAGAGAAGCTCTAGCTGATCCCGACGTGGACGGCGTCCTTTGCGTGGCGTTGGGCCTAGATAGAGATCACCAGCGTTTCTTCAGCTCCGTCGAGGAGATCCAGCGATGGTCAATGGAAGCATCTAAGCCAATTGTTGTTTGGGTGTATGGGTCGCATGCAGACGAAATTCGAATACGTATGCACGAACACGGCCGAGCCATGACCGTGCCGACCCTGGAAGGCGGGGTTAAACTTCTTTCAAAGATGGCCCAATACGAAGCGTGGAGGCGACAGCATGCCTAGAGAGAGACAAGCTGTAATAGTCAGCGGGGTGCGGACGCCTGTGGGTAGATACATGGGCAGCCTCAAGGATGTCCCAGCCTATGATCTTGCAGCACTGGTCTTGAACGAAGCCGTGAAGAGAATCGGGCTCAATCCCTATCAGGTAGATGAAGTAGTCATGGGGCAATCATACCAGAATGGGGAGTATGTCAACATCGGCCGCATGGCTTTATTAACCGCGGGATGGCCGGAGAGCATCCCTGGGGTGACGCTTGACCGACGCTGCTGCACTGGCCTCGAGGTAGTGCGAGTGGCCGCGATGACAGTCGCGTCCGGACAGGCTGATACCGTTGTAGCCGGCGGTGTCGAAAGTATGAGTTCCGCTGAATTTTACCTTTCCGGAGAGATGAAATGGGGCCTGGGCGGACAGAAGGGCATGCCTCGCGGCCACGGCGATCTATCAATTTCCGGGATCCCCTTCTATGACAGAATCCAAAGAGCCCGGGTTATGTCGCAGCCTATAAACCGATATGGTGTATTACCATCCATGATGACATGGGCCGAGACCGCGGCTAAAGAGTACAACATTACCCGTGAAGATTGTGACAGGTGGGCTTTGCTAAGTCATACCAGGGCCTATCAGGCCATAGAGGACGGCAAATTTTTAGAGGAGACGGTTGCAGTATCATTGCCTCAGGCCAAAGGCCAAACAATTCTGTTTTCTCAAGATGAGACTCCAAGGAGAGATACTACCCTCGAGAAGCTGGCTGCTCTAAAACCGGTACTCGGCGGGGTATGCACTGCTGGGAATTCGTCATCCGAGAGCGACGGCGCAGCCGCAGTGGTAATTATGTCCGAGCAAAAGGCCCGAGAAAGAGGCCTCGAGGTCTTGGCGCGACCAGTATCCTTCGGCCTTGCCGGTACTGACCCGAAACGCACATACAAGGCGGTCCCTGTCGCCGTATCCCGGGCATTGGAGCGGGCAGGTCTGACCTTAAATCAAATACCCCTCATCGAGGTTCAGGAGGCCTTTGCATCTCAGGTCCTGGCGGATCTCATAGAGATGGAACTCAATCACGAGGATTACCATCGCGTGAATGTGAACGGATCCGGCATCTCGTTGGGGCATCCCATTGCCTGCACAGGAGTGCGAGTCCTGGTATCACTCATACACGAAATGCGTCGTCGCGCCGTCCCCTCTGGGTTAGAATGCATATGCGGCGGCGGCGGTCTAGGAATAGCGACAGTACTTCAAAGGGATACACGCCGCCAGGATTCATGACGAGATTGCTTCGCTCTGCTGGCAATGACGTGAACCGCTTATATCATCGTTGCGTGTAGCCAGACACGACGCGGCAATCTAAGGCCGCAAAATGTCCAATGGTGGCATCATAGCGATTCTCGAAATTAAACGCGAAATTCATGCATGAAGCCATCTGTCATTGCCGTGAAGACGGGAAACCAAGAAGACTGCCTTGCCCGATTACGCCGGGAATGACAAGGCATGACCTGAAGCACTCACACAGTCACGCGCCAGAGCAGTCGAGGTTACTTGAACGGTCATGACAGTCCGAGCAAACAGTTTTTGATTTCTACAGAATTTTAGAAAAACACTATATCTAATCCGACAATTTTTTTGGCAATGGCGATAACAGCAGTGACAGGTGTTAGTGTTATTGAGGTTCACCTGGGACACGCGAAATTTTGCGGAGGTGTAATGATGAAAATCAGAAAAGTCTGTGTCGTTGGTATGGGTACGATGGGGAGCCAAATCGGTATCGTCACTGCCAGCGCAGGTTTTGAGACCTCGATGATCGATTCGTCAGACGAGAAGGTCAAAGCCGGTGTGTTTGCTGTAAGAAAATTTTTGGACGCACGAGTGAAAAAGGGGAAGCTGATAGAATCAAGGAAGGACGAAGTCCTAGCTTGTATCAAAGCGGGCAAAGACGTGGAGAAAGGGTGTCAGGACGCGGACATTGTTATCGAGGCCGTCTATGAAAATATTGATGTAAAAAAGACCATTCTCAAACAACTTGACGAAGTCTGTAAAAAAGAAGCCATTCTAGCGAGCAACACCTCGACTTTGTGGATTTCTGAGATCAGCTCAGCCACAACGAGACCTGAAAAGTGCGTCGGCACCCACTTCCTAATCCCAGCAGCTTTGACGCCTCTTGTGGAAGTAGTACGAGGTGTGAGGACGTCTGATGACACCCTTAGAGTCGTGCTGACCTTTCTGAAGGAATGCGGAAAGGAGACAGTCATCGTTTTCGATTCGCCGGGTTTCCTCATCAACCGTTTGTACCTTCCGATGGTGAATGAAGCCTTCTATACCCTGGAGACTGGCTTGGCGACCCCGGAAGAGATTGACAGGGCTTGTGTGCTGGGCCTCGGTCTGCCTTTGGGGCCCTTAGCCGCTGCTGACGCCTTTGGCCTCGACATCCTCCTCGCATGTATGAACACCCTTCATCGGGAACTCGGGGACAAATACAGACCGGCGCCGCTCCTCGCAAGGTTAGTAAAGGCCGGCCTGCTTGGTAAGAAGACCGGTAAAGGCGTATATGACTACCACTGACAATTCATGAATCCTTTACAATCGTGCTCCGGTGCGTTGACAAAGTCGCTTCAGGCCTGCTAAAATAGCCATATTGGGGAGGGAAATCCCGTGAGGAGGGATTTTCTGCTCCCATGTTTTATTCTGGATTCCCCTCAAGACGACGCAACTCTGATGCAGAAGTCCGCCCCAGAGGCCGACATCTTGCCATGCGCTTGTTTTTTGGGGCTTTAGCACTTCTGTCGTGCACTTCGTGCTCTATACTGGCCAGCTCGCCCCTCTTGATCCAGCAGACTACAATACCAGTTCTGAGATCGAACACGGGGATCGCTGTTTCTGACACGGGAGCAATCCCCTACCAACGCTGGCGTATTCCACCGTGGGACGAAAATCTGCGCTACGTATGGCTCGTGGGCAACTATGATTTCCGCAAACATGATTCTGTCGAAATCGTTCTTTATTTTCACGGTATGCATGCAAAGGATTATTATTCCGCGTTCCGGAACGAACTCAAGCACGTCGTGGAACAACGACCCCACAAGCCTTTTCTGTTTGTAGGGTTCGTTGACGGCCCTTATATACTCCCCGAGTCCAGGAGCATTGAACGGTGGAAATCTCTCTCCCAGGGAGGCAAGCGGCCTGACAACCTGTTTGCCGCAATCAATCAAGTGTTCAGATCATTCCGCCTCCGCTTCCCGAACGTCAAGAAAGACAATACCTCAATTGTGCTGGCTGGCTTCTCAGGGGGGGGGAGAGTGCTCCATGCAGTAGGAAATTGGCTTGCAAAGAGCAAAGATGACCCTTATGCAGAAATCTTTCGCTCCCGATTGAGCAAAATAATCTACTTCGACTGCTGGTTCGAGAAGGATGTTGTGGAAACCGTGCCCACCTTGCTTGAGACTAATCCGGGGATCAAGATCATCGCGACGGTGCATATGAAGAAACCCCTGGAACATGCTTCCATCATTGCCAGTAAGTATAAACTGAAAAAAAACAAGCATAGCGATGAACTCGTGGGGTTGAACGGCAGACTGGTAATTTATCGTGATGACTCCCATTGGAGCGCGATGATCGGTCGATTGAGGCAGGCCCTATAACTCTAGGCCTTCCAATAGCATTCATCAATCAATACAATATGTTATCTCTTGATCGCCTTGACCCACTCCCGGAATCATGTTATGTGAAGCAGGGAGCTTGTACGGTGGCAAGAGAATCAGAACAGCCGTCTAGCTTTATACGCTGTGGCGAGGTCAACGGCGGAATGACATGCCGCTGTTGAATACGTGAATACCGAGTCAGCCGTGGAAGATCGTCATCAAGGATATGCACACACTGTTTCATTTCTATGCGGATTGGAACGATTCGGCATACTCTTAGGCTTGGACAACATCACGGCGCTGCTGGAGAAGATGGGAAATCCACAGAAATCTTTTCGTTCCGTCCATATAACCGGGAGCAACGGGAAGGGCTCCACCTCATCTTTTCTTGAGGGAATCGCCCGGGCCGCAGGCATGTGCACGGCCCTTTATACCTCCCCCCACCTCAATGACTTCCGGGAGAGGATCCGTCTCGATGGAATGCTAGTTTCTGAAGATGCTGTCATCCAGTCAACAAATAAGATCAAGGGATTTTACGACCCCGCTCGTACGACTTTTTTTGAATTTACCACGGCGCTAGCTTTTGACCAGATAGCTAAGTTTAGGCCGGATCTCGCGGTGATCGAGGTTGGGCTCGGCGGTCGGTTAGACGCTACGAATACGTTGGAGCCCGAAGCATCCGTCATCACGGATGTCTCGTTGGAACACCAAGATTACCTGGGTTCCACCATTGCCGATATAGCTCGGGAAAAGGCGGGCATATTGAAGCCTGGGATACCCGTTGTCACCGGCGCATCGCGAAATCAGGCCAGGAAAGTCATCTTAGAAACAGCTCGCCGATTGGCCTGTCCGGTCAAAGAATTTGGCAAGGACTTCCGTGGCTTGAGGGTTGCTGACAACGCCTTCTCGTATCATTCACATTACAGTAATTTGGAAAGTGTTCGGTTGTCCATGGTCGCCTCGTACCAAGTAAAGAATGCCGCCCTTGCCATTGCAGTGGCCGAGGAGCTTATCAACGGCGGCTACGACATATCGGAAGAGGCCATTCGCGAAGGAATCTTAGCTACGAAGTTTCCTGGGCGATTTGAGGTGCTCACCCAAAAGCCATACATTATCATCGATGGGGCGCACACTCCAGAAGGCATGAGGCTACTCAAGTCGAATATCAGGCGCCTTTTTCCCAACAGCACTGTCCGCCTTCTGTTGGGCATGCTCAAAGATAAGGATTATAAAGATCTTGTATCTATCATTGCCCCAATGGCCCAAGAGGTGGCATGCGTGGCCCCTCAGAGTAGTCGCGCACTGGATCCTGAGGAATTAGCCGCTCTTGTGAATAGATTGGGTGTTCCAGCGAGTTTCCACGATACCATAGAAGGTGGTTTCGATTATGTCCGCACAAAGGCTGGTGGTGATGATGTTATTCTCGCTGCAGGTTCACTGTATATGATAGGACCTGTGAGGACGGCCTGTGGATACCCAGATGAATAGGCTATTTCGTAACGGTAGAGATTCTCATAAAGAGTACCAGAAGGTTAGGCAGGGTAGGTGACTCAACGGCGTGTGATGGCGGAGAAGCGTTACTCTGGAAAATACGGCCAACTGACTTTGGACAGCACGGAACCGATGACGTCGTCGGCATCAAAGAGCGTTGGAGTACTCCCAATAATTGCCTTTGTCATATGTTTAAGCCTGGTTCAGGCCTGCACGATCTCCCCGGTTAATGCCCAAGCAAAGGTTGAAAAGAAGAGCGTCGAAATAGACACGTCCAAGATGTCAACCATACTACCTGCAGACGTGCCCATACAATTGTCCGCTGATCGACTGTCCTTTGATTACGAAAAGAATAGCTATACGGCCAGGGGTAACGTAACGCTAAGTCAGGGAAATACTCGGCTTCGAGCAGACAGCGTGCGATACGATGGTTCTACGGGCGAGCTGACTGCCATGGGTAGCGTTATCGTGCGTATGGGAAGCGATGTCATTGAGGCTGAAAAGGTAGCCCTCAAATTAGCGGACGCGTCAGGTGTGCTGTTCAACGGCAAACTGTTGCTCAAACGACACAACGTCTATCTCGAAGGTAAGAAACTAGAAAAAACTGGAGAAACAGAATATCGCATCCAAGAAGGAAGCTTTACGACCTGCGACGGACTGTCACCGGCGTGGAAGATCACGGGCAAGGACCTCGATGTTACGTTGGAAGGGTACGCGACTCTGAAACACGGTTTTTTTTACATTAAAGACATTCCAGTATTTTATGTCCCATGGCTCGTCTATCCGGCAAAGAGAACTAGGCAATCCGGTTTACTGGCGCCGACGGTAGCGAGCAGCAGCATCAAGGGCGTGGACGTGCGTCTGCCATTGTTTATCAGCCTGTCTCCGAGCATGGATATCACGGTTACGCCCCGGGTGTGTACCCGGCGAGCCTTCCAGAATGCGCTGGAATTCAGATACTTCCCTTGGGAAAATGTAAGGGGGAGGCTATACGGCGAATATACATATGACTGGAAATACGAGCCCGAAAACGTGCCGAAGCATAACAGATTTTTTCTCACTTTTCGTCATGATCAGGAGATGCCTGGCCAGATTGGGTTTAAGGCAAATGGCACGTGGATATCGGACCGAGATTATCTGGAACTCTGGGGAGGGAAGTTCGACCGGAGGCTTCGCTTTCGTTACCTTGAATCGAACGCCGTGTTGTACAAGCAGTCGAATTACTTCCTGATGCAGGCCGAGGCTCGCTATTTCGACAACCTGGATTTGGCAGACAATGCCTATACGATTCAAAATTTACCTACCCTTTCGGGAAACCTATTCAGCCTACCCATAAAGTACACTCCTTTCCTCGTGAGTTCTCAGCTCGTCTATGACAACTATTATTCGCCAATCATGAATGACCGATGGTTGGGCAGCCGCTTTCTACTCGATGCTCGACTAATGGCCGCGTTGCCGTTAGGAAGGTACCTCAAAGTAGAGCCCTCCATCACATATCTAGGTAGAGCCTACACTGCGGATTACTATCAGCACAACAGGAGCATCAGCTCAGTCAATGCTGTGCGGACAGACCTTTATCAGGTCAACGCTGAAGTTTTCACGGATTTGTATTCCGTCTATGACGGATCGATGATAGGTTTTCAGCGTGTCCAACATTTCATTAGACCTCGCGTGGGCTGGTCTTTCAGACCTCCTTCGACGACAAAACAAGTATATCCTCAGTTTGATGATGTAGACATTATGGGACGGCTGAATTTATTAACGGCTGAGATGCGCCAGACCCTTACAGGCAGAACCGGTCCAGGCGAGTATCTTGATTTCTTGTCGTTCAGCATATCCCAGGGGTACGATTTTTTTCATTCGCGGACAGGTTCAGACCCCATGGGCGATCAGCAAACAGCCAGATTAGCTTGGACGAACACTTTTGCCGAACTCACGGTGAAACCCCATTATCTACTAGACCTTGTAGCTCAGGCCCAGTACGATCCCGTGGCGAACCGCGCAAAGCGATACAGCGTGAATTTGGGCCTCATGGACCATAGAGGAGACTTATTCCGGATTCTACACCAGTTTACCGAGACGGAAAAAAAGGAGGAAGTGAGCCGTCAGACGAATGTCAATTTACACCTCAAGTTGAGTTCCTCGCTAGATTGCATGATTGAAAGTCAGTACTCGCACCAGTTCAATTTCGCTTATTTCACGAGCATAGGTTTTAGTTATCACCCCCAATGCTGGAACATTGTTCTCCGATACTCTGAAACAAGGGAACAGGATCCCTCAACCCAGAAAGTCCGAGACCCGGATCAAACTATCTTTATGACCCTGTCCCTGTAT
>Ga0172374_1002849_pt1 | contig 10708 bp, 9 predicted proteins | sample LakKiv3m_FD_114536 | JGI IMG/M metagenome (GOLD analysis project Ga0172374, IMG submission 114536) | Freshwater microbial communities from Kabuno Bay, South-Kivu, Congo - kab_092012_10.3m | ecosystem: Environmental > Aquatic > Freshwater > Lake | place: Democratic Republic of the Congo... | reverse complement strand
GACTTCGTAGTCGCGGCGCGCACCAGCCCGGCGCAGCGGCCGGGTGCGCTGACGGTCTACAACGGCTTCGAAGGATTCGCGTTTCCGGGAGGCAAGGGCGCCAACGAAGTGGAACCTGGACTCGTCAAGTGGCTGCACCTGGCCGCCGGCTACGGGCACCTGACGCCGACGCCGCTGGAATGGCAGCCGACCCCGAACGATCGCTGTGTGTACGTGGAATGCGAGCCGTACTCCCTCGCCGTTACCGATTCTGAGAGGAACAAACCATGACAGACCTGACTCCCGAACAAGAAGAGATCCGCCAGTGGGCGCGTGACTTCGCGCGCCGCAGCATCGCGCCGCGTGCGCTCGCACTCGACAAGGACCCCGAGAGTCCGTTGCGCGAGGAACTGCTGCGCGAGGCGGCGCAAGCCGGAATTCTGGGCGCGAGCCTGCCGGACTTTCTCGGCGGCGCCGGACACGATGCCTTTACCGGTGTGCTGGCTACCGAAGAATTCTCCGCCGCGTGCTCGGGCTGTACCGTGCTGTTCGGCGCGACCACGCTGGGATTGATGCCGATCCTGTTGTGCGGGGATCCGGCTCCGGTGATGCGCTTCGTCCCGCCGCTGGTCGAGTCTTGGCAGAGCGCCAAGCCGCAGCTGGCGGCGCTGGCGGCGACCGAACCCGACTCCGGCTCCGATTTCATCTTCGGACACAGCCAGGGGCGGATGCGGACGCGGGTCGAACGCGACGGCGACGGTTACCGGATCAACGGCCGCAAAGTGTTCATCTCCAACGGTTCGATCGCCAGCACCATCACCGTGTTCGCGGCCAACAACCCGGGTTGCTCGATGCGCGAGGGCATCAGTTGCTTCGCGGTGCCGAGCGACACACCGGGATTTTCGGTAGGACAGGTGTTCGACAAGATGGGGCAGCGCGCGTGTCCGGCGGCCGAACTGGTCTTCGACGACGTGTGGGTTCCCGAAGCCTATCGGCTCGGCGAAGAAGGCACCGGCTGGGGACTCAACAGGTTGATCATGTCGGTATCGCGTGCGCCGGTGGCGGCGATCGCGCTCGGCATCGCGCGCGCCGCGTACGAGAAGGCCTTGGAGTACGCCGAGGTGCGCGTGCAAGGCGGCAAGCCGATAGTCCGTCACCAGGCGATGCAGCTGATGCTGGCCGACATGGCCACCCGTGTGGAAGCCGGGCGCGGGTTGCTCTGGAACGCGGCGCGGGCCGTCGCTGCCGGTGAGCCTTCGCTCAAGCTCTCGTCGATGGCCAAGGTCTATTGCTCGGACGCCGCGGTCGCCAACGCCACCGACGCGATCCAGATCCTGGGCGGCTACGGTTACATGCACGAGTACGGTGTGGAAAAACTGCTGCGCGACGCCAAGCTGACGCAGATCTACGAAGGCACCAACCAGATCAATCGTTTCGAGATCATGGAAGGCGTCGCCGCCGAGCGCGCGTGAGTGATCGTAGCAGGGCAGTCGATGACCGCGATCACGCCGCGTAGCAAAGCAGAGGAACCATCATGAGCCGACGAATGCGAGCAGCCCGGTTTCACGGGACCGAGATCGGGATTCGAATCGAAGAGGTCGCCTATCCGCAGCCGGGCCCCGGCGAAGTCGTCGTCAAGCTCGCCGCGTGCGGCATCTGCGGCTCCGACGTGCACTTCCTCGAAGGAATGCCGGTTCCGGGCGGCTTGCCGATAACGCTCGGGCACGAACCTGCCGGCATCGTCGAGGCGGTCGGGACCGGTGTGCGCGATTGGCGCGCGGGCGACCGCGTCGCAGTGCACCTCGGCGCCGGCTGCGGCAGTTGCCGCGTGTGTTTGTCGGGGCATCCCAACTGTTGTCCGCAACTGGTCGCGCCGGGTCTGCACATCGACGGCGCGTTCGCCGAGGCGATCAAGGTGCCGGCGGGCACGTTGGTGCGCGTTCCGGCCGGCGTGTCGCTGGCGGCGGCGGCGGTATCCACCGACTGCGTTGCCTCGCCTTATCACGCGCTGGCGTGCCGAGCCGCTTTGCGTCCCGGCGAGCGCGTGGCGGTGATCGGCTGCGGAGGACTCGGCTTGCAGGCAGTGCGGTTGGCCGGTGTGCTCGGCGCCGCGCAGGTAGTCGCGATCGACGTCTCCGAGATTGCGCTTCAACGTGCGGCCAAGGCCGGCGCCACCGACTGCGTCGATGCACGCGCGAAGAACGACATCGCCGGTGCGATTCAAGCACTGACCGGCGGCGGCGCCGACGTGGTCGTCGAGTGCGTCGGGGCGGCTGCTTGCGTCGCCGACGGTGTGCGCGCCCTGCTGCCGGGGGGCCGTCTGGTAGCAGTCGGGGTCGGCATGACGCCGCCGCTGATCGACATTCCGCAGGCGTTCTTCGCGCTGCAGGAGTTCTCGGTGCTCGGCAGTTTCGGTTCGCATCAGCACGACCTCGAAGAGATATTCCGGTTGATCGCTTCGGGCGTCCTCGACATCGATGGGTCGATCTCCCACCGGCTGAAGCTCGACGAGGTCGCCGAAGGTCTGGAAATGCTGCGCACCAAGAAAGGCGACCCGCAGCGCATCGTGGTGGAACTTGCCGGTGGGATCGACACGATGTGACTCGGTTTCAGACGGACGCGCGCTCTTGCGCGCAGGGCCAGCGAGGTGCGCCATGCCGCAATACGAGAGATGTGATCCACCTGCTTATCGTTTCAGACTGCCGCGCGCTTTTTCGTGAAAGCGCGGTGAGGTAAGCCATGCCCAAAGCGATCGACGTCCACGTCCATGCTCCCTATGAACACGGCCAGTCCGCGCTGCCCACGGGAGGAAAGCTAGCCGAGGTTGCCGAAGCGGCGGCGGCGTACTTCCGCTCCGGGCCGATGCCGAAGAACGTCGAGGAGATGGCGCAGTATTACGCCGAGCGCGACATCTTCGGCGTGCTGCTGGCCGAGAACTGGGAGTCGACAGCCGGTATCCCGCCGATCAGCAACGGCTTCATCGCCGACGTCGTGCGCAAGTACCCAAAGCAGTTCATCGGCTTTTGTTCGGTCGACCCGTGGCAGGGAGGCAAGGCTGTGGCCGAAGTGCGGCGCAGCAGCGAGGAACTCGGTCTCCGCGGCGTCAAGTTCCACCCGGCCTTGCAGGAGTTCTTCCCGAGTGATCCGAAGTTCCGGCCGCTCTTCGAAGAATGCGCCAAGCTGAAGATGACGGTGCTGATTCACACCGGAATGACCGGCTTCGGAGCGGGAATGCCGGGCGGTGCCGGCATTCACTCGAAGTACTGCGCGCCGATCCCGTACATCGACGACCTCGCGGCCGACCTGCCCGAGCTGACGATCATCATGGCGCATCCGGCCTTTCCGTGGGTGGATGAGCAACTCGCGGTGCTGTTGCACAAGGGCAACGTGTTCATGGACATCTCGGGGTGGTCGCCGAAGTACTTCCAGCCGCAGCTGATACAGCACGCCAACACCGTGCTTCGAGACAAGGTGATGTTCGGGTCGGACTATCCGATGATCCTGCCGGACCGCTGGCTCGCCGACTTTGCGGCCGCGCCGTTCCGGGACGAAGTGCGCGAGAAGATCCTGTGGAAGAACGCCAACCGCGTGCTAGGGTTGGGATTAGCCGGCTGATCGGGAGCACGGCCCGCTGCCGCAGCCGCCGCGCCGCCGAGGATGAAGAATGCGAGAGCTGAACGAACTGATTCTGGCCGACCTGATCGCGTCGCGGGCCGCAGAGATGCCGGACTTCGATGTCGTGACCTTCGAGAGCGGCGGCCTGCGCCCCGACGAAGTCCGTACCTACGCCGACCTGTGGATGAACGGCAACCGCATCGCCGCCGGCCTCATCGCCAAAGGGCTACGCAAGGGCGACCGCTTCGCGTTGATGATGCGCAACCATCCGGAGTTCGTCGAGACGATGGTGGCGGCGGCGCTCACCGGCGGCGTGTTCGTGCCGATCGACCCGCGCACGCGAGGCGAGAAGCTGGCGTACACGCTGCGCAACTCCGAGTGCAAAGGGATCGTCTGCGCCGACTACGCGCTGGCCGAGATCGCCGCGGTGCGCGCCGCCCTGCCCGATCTCGAATGGATCGTCGTCCTCGAATCGCGCGAAGAGCCGGGCTGCATGGATACGTCCGACGTCAGCGGTGCCGAGCCGTTTGCGCCGCTGATCGACAGACCCGAGGTCTACGTCACGCCGCGCACCGAAGTGCCGGGCGAGCCGCTGGAGATCGTCTACACCTCGGGTACGACCGGCGATCCCAAGGGCGTCGTGTGCCCCAACGCGCGCTATGTCGGCGCGAGCATGATGGGCTACCTCAGCGGCCTGCAGGTCGGCGACCGGCCTTACAACGGTCTGTCGCTCACGCACGGCAACGCGCAGATGGTGACGCTGTCGTCGTCGCTGGTCATCCGGATGCGTGCGGTGTTCAGCCGCCGCTTCACCAAGTCGCGCCTCTGGGACGTGACCCGCAAGTACGGATGCACCGCGTTCAATCTGCTCGGCGGCATGGCCACCGCGATCTACAGCGAACCGCCAAGGCCCAACGACGCCGACAATCCCGTGCGCATCGTGCTCAGCGGGGGCATGCCGGCGGCGCTTTGGCGACCGTTCGAGGAACGCTTCGACGTGAAGATTCTCGAGGCCTACGCGGCCGTCGAAGGCGGGCTCGCGATCAATCCGATCGGGGTCGGGCCGGTGGGCAGCTTCGGCAAGCCGCCGTCGATGATGGAGATAAGGATCGTCGACGAGCACGACAACGAGTGCGCCCCCGGCGTGATCGGCGAGCTGATTTCACGGCCCAAGACCGGCGAGCGCGTCGAGGTCGAGTATTTCAAGAACGAGGACGCCTCCAGGAAGAAGACCGAGGGCGGCTGGCTGCGCAGCGGGGACATGTGCCACAGCGACGCCGACGGCTGGTTGTATTTCGATTTCCGCAAAGGCGGCGGCCTGCGTCACAACGGCGACTTCGTAAATCCCGGCTTTGTCGAGAAAGTCATCGCCGAGCACCCGCAGGTCAACGATGTGTTCGTCTACGGCGTACCTGCGGCCTCCGGCTCGCCCGGTGAGAAGGACGTAGTGGCGGCGGTGGTGCCGGTGGACGCGGCGACTTTTGATCCCGCCAGTGTGTTCGCAGCGTGCGAACGAGGGCTCGAGTCGAACTTCGTGCCGTCGTACCTGCAGGTTATCGACGAGATTCCCAAGACTGCCTCCGAGAAGCCGCAGGAGCGTTTCCTGTCGGATCGTTTCGCGCCCGACGGACCGCAGATCTATCGGCATTAGCATCGCCCCGCGGGATCATCGTTCTTGCCCGCATAACAGCCGTCCATATACGAAATTGCTATGCGGCCGTGCCCCCGGCGCTCTCGATTTCCTATGCAAGGATGTGGAGGATGCGAAGGCGGGAAACACGCCGGCCGCGGCCGGGGTGGCCGCGACGTGTCTGGCCTGTGGAGATTGCGATGTTCGACCTCACCATGTTGGCCCTCGGCTTCGGTCTCTTTGTCTCGGCCGTCGGTTACGTGCTGCTGTGCGAACGGCTTTGAGGAGGACGCGATGGCCCTCGACTACTTCCTCGGCGGCTCGGTGACCGTCCTGCTTCTCTTCTACCTCGTCTATGCGCTGGTGAGACCGGAGCGCTTCTAATGACCATTAACGGTTGGGTACAGATAGGTCTGTATTGTCTGGTTCTGGGTGCCACCGTGAGGCCGCTCGGCGCCTACATGACCAAGGTGTTCGCCGGCGAGCGAACTTTTCTGAGCCGGGTGTTGCGGCCTCTCGAGAATTTCTTCTATCGCCTGTGCGGCGTGGATCCGCAGCAAGAGCAGCACTGGGTGAGCTACGCCGAGGCGATGCTCACGTTCAACTTCGCGGGTTTCGTCTTGCTCTACGTGCTGCAGCGCGCTCAGGCGATGCTGCCGCTCAACCCACAGGCGATGCCGGGGGTCGCGCCGGATCTGGCGTTCAACACCGCGATCAGCTTCGTCAGCAATACCGACTGGCAGAACTACGCCGGCGAGGCGACGCTGGGCTATCTCGTGCAGATGGCCGGGCTGACGGTGCAGAATTTCGCTTCGGCCGCTACCGGCATCGCGCTGTCGCTGTCTCTCGTTCGCGGGTTCGTGCGCCGCTCGGCCGGCGGCATCGGCAACTTCTGGGCCGACCTGGTGCGCGCGACACTCTACGTGCTGCTGCCGATGTCGCTGGTACTTGCGCCGGTGCTGGTGTGGCAGGGAGTTCCGCAGAATTTCTCGCCGTCGGTAGTGGCAACCACGCTGGAAGGGGGCACTCAGACGATCGCCCAGGGACCGGTCGCGTCGCAAGAAGCGATCAAGATGCTCGGCACCAACGGCGGCGGCTTCTTCAACGCCAACTCCGCTCACCCCTACGAGAACCCGACACCGCTTTCGAACTTTCTGGAGATGCTGTCGGTGTTGATGATCGGCGCCGCGCTCACCAACGTGTTCGGACGTATGAGCGGCGACGAACGCCAGGGCCACGCGCTGCTAGCCGCGATGGGAGTGCTGTTGCTGGCAGGCGTGCTGGTGGTGTACTGGGCCGAGGCCGCCTCCAATCCGGCCTTCGCCGCGCTCGGCGTAGATCCGAGCGGCGGCAACATGGAAGGCAAGGAAGTACGTTTCGGCATTCCACTGACCTCGCTGTTCGCCGTCGTCACTACCGCGGCTTCGTGCGGTGCCGTCAACGGAATGCACGACAGCTTGCTGCCGCTGGGCGGGATGATCCCGCTGATCAACATGGAACTCGGCGAACTGGTGATCGGCGGCGTCGGCGCCGGTCTCTACGGGATGCTGCTGTTCGTTATCGTCGCCGTCTTCGTGGCCGGTTTGATGGTGGGGCGCACGCCCGAGTATCTGGGCAAGAAGATCGAATCCAAAGAAGTGAAGATGACGATGCTCGCTATCCTGGTGCTGCCGCTGGCGATGCTGGCGCTGACGGCACTGGCGGTGTCGATTCCGGCCGGCCGTGCTTCGATCCTCAACGCCGGTCCCCACGGTTTCGGCGAGGTGCTCTACGCCTACACCTCGGCTGCGGCCAACAACGGCAGTGCCTTCGCCGGTCTCTCCGGCAACACGGTCTTCTACAACCTGACCCTCGGCCTCGGAATGATGGTCGGCCGCTTCTTCATGATCGTGCCGATGCTGGCGGTCGCCGGCTCGCTGGCCGCGAAGAAGCGAGTGCCGGTGTCGGTGGGTACGTTCCCCACCGACGGGCCTTTGTTCGTGGGCTTGCTGGTGGGCGTGATCCTGATCGTCGGCGGCCTCACGTTCTTTCCGGCTCTGGCCCTCGGCCCGATTGCAGAACATCTGGCGATGTCGGGTGGAGCGCTGTTCTGAAGTGAGGAATGCCGTGCAAGCCGATGCCGAACGGACAACCCGCGGTCCTTCTTCGAGCATCCTCGACGTGGGGATTCTGATCCCCGCACTGCGCGGTGCTTTGGCCAAACTCGACCCGCGCGTGATGGTGAAGAATCCGGTGATGTTCGTCGTCGAGGTGGTCGCGTTGCTGACCACCGTGCTGTTCGTGCGCGATCTGGCGGTGGGAGCGTCCAACCTGGGGTTTTCCGCCCAGATCATCGTGTGGCTATGGTTCACGGTGTTGTTCGCGAATCTCGCAGAGGCGGTGGCGGAAGGGCGGGACAAGGCCCAGGCCGCCAGCCTGCGCCGGACCAGAACTCAGACCAGCGCGAAGCTGCTCGGCGATTCCTCCTCCGCGCAATGGCGCGAGGTGCCGTCGGTGCAGCTTCGGCCGGGCGACGTCGTGCTGGTCGAGGCCGGGGACTTGATTCCCAGCGACGGCGAGGTGATCGAAGGAGTCGCGTCGGTCAACGAAGCAGCCATCACCGGTGAATCGGCGCCGGTGATCCGCGAGAGCGGCGGCGACCGCTCGGCCGTCACGGGCGGGACCCAGGTGCTGTCCGACCAGATCAAGGTGCGAATCACCGCCTCGCAGGGTTCGACGTTCCTGGATCGCATGATCTCGCTGGTCGAAGGCGCCCAGCGTCAGAAGACACCGAACGAGATCGCCCTGAACATCCTGCTCGCCGGCATGACCATCATCTTCGTGCTGGCGGTAGCGACGATTCCCGCTTTCACCGCCTACGCCGGCGGATCGATCCCGGTGATCGTGCTGGTGGCGCTCTTCGTCACGTTGATACCGACTACCATCGGTGCGCTGCTGTCGGCGATCGGCATCGCCGGCATGGATCGTCTGGTGCGCTTCAACGTACTGGCGATGTCGGGTCGCGCGGTCGAGGCAGCCGGCGACGTCGACACGCTGCTGCTCGACAAGACCGGCACCATCACGCTCGGCAACCGCCTGGCCGCGGCTTTCATCGCCATCCCGGGCATCGACGAACGCGATCTGGCCGGTGCGGCGCAATTGGCCAGTCTCAGCGACGAAACTCCCGAGGGGCGCTCGGTAGTGGTACTGGCCAAAGAGAGATACGCGATTCGAAGCCGCGAGATGGAGTCGTTGCACGCGCGCTTCGTGGAGTTCACGGCCCAGACCCGCATGAGCGGGATCGACTTCGACGGTCACGAGATCAGAAAGGGCGCGGTCGATGCGATCGTGGCCTGGGTGCGCGAGCGCTCTCACCATCCAAACATGCCGGTGCCGCGCGAGTTCGAGCGTGCGATCGACTCGATCGCGAGGTCGGGAGGGACGCCGCTGGCCGTGGCACGCGACGGGCAACTGCTTGGCGTCATCCACCTGAAGGACGTGATCAAGGGCGGCATCAAGGAGCGGTTTGCGGAGCTTCGGGCAATGGGCATCCGAACCGTGATGATCACCGGCGACAACGCGCTGACCGCGGCGGCGATCGCCGCCGAGTCGGGCGTAGACGACTTTCTCGCCCACGCCACGCCGGAGATGAAACTGCGCCTGATTCGCGAAGAACAGGCCCGCGGCAAGCTGGTGGCGATGTGCGGCGACGGGACCAACGACGCTCCGGCGCTGGCTCAGGCCGACGTCGGCGTGGCGATGAACACAGGTACGACGGCGGCGCGCGAAGCAGGCAACATGGTGGACTTCGACAGTGACCCGACCAAGCTGATCGAGATCGTCGCGATCGGAAAACAGCTGCTGATGACGCGTGGCGCGCTGACGACGTTTTCGATCGCCAACGACGTTGCCAAGTATTTCGCGATCATTCCGGCGATGTTCGTGGCTTTCTATCCGAAGCTGGCGGTCCTCAACGTGATGGGACTACGCAGCCCGCAAAGTGCGATCCTGTCTGCGATCGTGTTCAACGCGTTGATAATCGTTGCGCTGATTCCGTTGGCGCTGCGCGGGGTAAGCTATCGTCCGGGTAGTGCGGCGACGCTGCTGAGCCGTAACCTGCTGGTTTACGGGGTGGGTGGAATCATCGTACCTTTCATAGGGATCAAAGCCCTCGATCTGTTGCTGACGTCGATCGGGCTGGTGTGAGGAGGATGCCGTGCGAGCTTCGCTGCGCCCTGCCTTCGTGATGATCGTGCTGCTCACCTTGCTGACGGGTCTGGCCTATCCGCTGTGCGTGACGCTGGTTGCGGGATCAGTCTTCCCAAATGCGACGGCCGGCAGCCTGGTCCGCCGTGACGGGAAGGTGGTCGGTTCGGACTTGATCGGCCAGACTTACACGCGCGACGTCTACTTCCACGGACGGCCTTCGGCGGCTGGAAGCGCCGGCTACGACGCGTCGGCGTCAGGCGGTTCCAACCTCGGGCCGACCAGCACTGCCTTGGTCGAACGCACCGGTGAGTCGGCGAGACGCTGGAAGAACGAGAGCGGTGCAACGACGATTCCCGTCGACCTGGTCACGGCATCGGCGAGCGGTCTGGATCCCCACATCAGTCCCGCCGCGGCCGATCTCCAAGTGGCGGGCGTGGCCGCGGCGCGCGGAGTTTCAGAAGACAGCGTGCGGCAACTGGTGGAACTGGCCAGCGAAGATCGTACGCTGGGCCTGCTCGGCGAGCCTCGCGTCAACGTCCTGCAACTCAACCTCGCGCTGGACGCTGCTTGGCCGGCGAAGTAGCCGTTGTACGTCCGGCCGGTCGGTGATTTGGAAAGAGACCATGGATCTTGCCGAACTGCTTCCCCAATCCAACGTCGTTCTCGACCTGCGCATCGCCGACAAGAGGCAGGTCCTCGTCGAAGCCTCGCTGCGCTCGAGCCAGTCGCTCGGCTTCTCGCGCGATCTGATCGAAGAGGCGCTGGCGACCAGGGAAGGCCTGGGCTCGACCGGAGTCGGGCGCGGACTGGCGCTGCCGCACGCCCGCGTCCGCGGTCTTCGCAAGAGTTGCGCGGTCTTGCTGCGGCTGGTCAAACCGATCGGTTTTGCAGCCATCGATTCGAAGCCGGTGGATCTGATCTGCGCACTGGTGGCCCCGGCCGATTCGGGTTCCGAGATGCTCACTGCGCTGGCGGCTCTGTCGCGGGCACTGCGAGATCCGGGGGTGGCCGATCGGCTTCGCAGCGCGCGAGATGTGCAGGCGGTACGAAACCTGGTGGTCGATCATGGCTCCACCGGCGGCGCACCGTGAGTAGTTGAACGTGCCTGCGCAAGGCCGACACGCCGACTTCGACTCGCGGCCGTCTCCCGACGCCTTGCTCGAAGAGGTGACGCGCGAGCAGCGCGGGCGTCTGAAGGTCTTCCTCGGTGCCGCTCCGGGTGTCGGCAAGACCTACGAAATGCTCCAGGCCGCGCACGCGCGGCGCAGTGAAGGAGTCGACGTGGTGGTTGGCGTC
>Ga0172374_1002848_pt1 | contig 10709 bp, 13 predicted proteins | sample LakKiv3m_FD_114536 | JGI IMG/M metagenome (GOLD analysis project Ga0172374, IMG submission 114536) | Freshwater microbial communities from Kabuno Bay, South-Kivu, Congo - kab_092012_10.3m | ecosystem: Environmental > Aquatic > Freshwater > Lake | place: Democratic Republic of the Congo... | reverse complement strand
CCCAGAGCCGACTATTATATGGCAGTCTCCAAATGAACTTACCCTCACGATTCCTCTCCGAAATCCCCGAAGAACTATTAGATCGGGTCTAAAAATTGATGTTTTTTTGAATATTTAACCATAACCCCACCTACGAGGTGGATGTGGAACAGGTTGGCGGTAAAATACATAAATAAGTTATATAACCGCTTGTTTTGCTTTACCAATGGGCGCATAATTAAACTATGGACCAAATAAACGAGACCCAATTTACGGGCAAGTTTTTAAAAATCATTGGTTGGTTGTTTTTGGCGGTGGGGCTAATTTTGATACCGCTACTCATTTGGGGCATAATTAGCGAGCTAACCAGCCCGTCGGGCTGGGGCTTGGCGTACGGCGTCTTTGTTTCAATATTACCTTTTGCTATTTTGTTTTTTGTTTCCGGGATTGGCTTTATCAAGTTAAAAAAATGGTCATTGTATTTATTTAGTTTTACGGCCTTAGCTTTAATTTCTTGTCTTGTAGTGATGACTGTTTGGCGCCTTGACGCGATAAAAGACACTAACGCCTGGTTGGAAGGTATTGGAGAAACAACACAGTCAAGTTACACTGGCGCGTTCGTTTGGCCTGGCGCAGTTACATTATTAATCATCATTTTTTGGGCCTATTTATTTAAGATTAAGAAGTTTTTAAGCTAATTAATCCGGAGGTCAAAATGGACGAAAAGCAAAATAACGATGAGCAGCTTATCACAGAAAACAAGGAAGTGAAATCTTTCCAACTCCAAAAACCACAAGGAAATTTAATAATTCAAATCGTTAACGCTTTTCTTATCCTATGTATCATTGGATTGGTCTTTATGTTTATTCCTTTATCAATGACTCTGGGATATAGCAAATCTATCTTGATAGTTATTATTGGGTATGGATTATGGATCTCTTTAATCATAGGTTTGATATATCTTGTTAAATATTTAAAAAAGCACTCTAAAAATTAACGGGAGGGCAAAATGGAGCAAAATAATATTCAACCGACACAGCCGACTAAAAAAACTTGGCCGCACATCGTATCAGGAATTCTAGACGGTATTGCCATCGTCATGCTTTTACTATATGCAACTCCGTTTGGCTGGGGGATATTTTGGGGAAGATCAAAACTATTCGGATATATATACCTGGCGGTCATTGTTATTTTTCTTTTTATTGCCAATAGGATATCGGCATCAGCTAACCGCAACATAGTGTCTCAAAAGAAAATAAACATACCGTTCATATTGTTAATAATCATTCTTCTGGCCATCGTTGGTTTAATGGCCTGGATGTTGTTCGGCGGTCAAAAACCATTTTAATATCTTGATAATTGTCCTCTCTGTGCTAAAATCAAAATATGATGTCCAAATGGCTTAAAGGACTAATTTGGCCAGTTCTATTTTTTATTGCCTTAGGGGCCTATTCTTTTTGGCCGCGAAATGACGCCAAAGAAATCGCTGGCGCTCAAACTCAAGCCGATCCCAACCACCCGCAAGAAGTTTACTACGGCAGCCGTGAGTTTGAAGATCTCCCCGCCATGATCGAAGATTTGGCTGTAACGGTTTATCCAGAGGACAAGGTTAATGCTTTGCCAGACCCGATCCTGCGTTTAGGTAGTCAAATCACAATTAAGCGCGCTACTCCCGTGGAAGTAACTGATGCGAAAGTTGTGAGAATCTATCGAACCTGGAAGACTAATGTGCAAGAGCTCTTAGTAGAAAACAATCTGGAACTTATCGCTCAAGATAGCATCGAACCGTCCCTGGAAACACCGGTTTCTTACAATATGAAAGTTAAAATCACTCGCGTGGCCGAATTTGATTTGACCGAGAAAGAACCGATTGATTATAAAGTGATTAAAAAATACAACAATTCCTTGGAAAAGGGCAATAAAAACATTTTGCAAAAGGGCCATGACGGCGAAAAATCAGTTACCTACCATATTAAGCGGATTGACGGCGAAGAGGTCTCCCGTAAAGTTCTCGACACCCAAATTTTATCTGAACCAGTCGAAGAAATTCAGGAAATCGGCACCTGGGTTAAGGTCTATGATAATAATGGTATTGCTAGCTGGTACGGCGTCTGGCCGAAAGTGGCGAGACTAGCAAATAACGCGTATTATGCTGCGGCCCATGATTTGGGAACTTATCCGAGGGGTACTGTGCTTTGGGTTGTCAATAAAGCGAACGGCAAAGGCGTCAAAGTAACAGTATTAGATTATATGGAAAACCCAAACTGCACACTTGATCTCTCGAAAGCGGCTTTTTCCTCTATCGCCTCATTAGGCGCAGGTATTATCGATATTAGAATAGAAAAATATTATCCAAACTCATAATGTTTAAAAAATCATTGGGTCAGAATTTTCTAAAGAGTGATATGATCGCAGACGATATTGTCATGGCTGCTGATTTGAAACCAGACGATATTGTTTTGGAGATCGGGCCCGGTACAGGTATTTTAACAGAACGATTAGTAAAGTCCGCCAAAGAAGTTTGGGCAATCGAGAAAGACTATGATTTAGTTGAAAACTTGCGCAAGCGCATTACGGCTAAGAATCTTAAACTCATTCATCAAGACGCGCTGTGGTTCTCCTCGCATGCGCTCGGAGTAAACTATAAAGTGGTCGCTAATATTCCTTATAATATTACTTCGCCCTTAATTCGTAAATTCATCGAAGGGGAAAATAAACCAGAACTTTTAGTTTTGATGGTTCAAAAGGAAGTGGCCGAGCGTATTTGTGCCAAGGCAGGCGATAGAAATCGCGGCTTACTCACTATAATAGTAGAATTCTACGCCGTTGCAGAAATTTTATTTGAAGTCTCGCGCCGCGAATTTTATCCTAGTCCAGACGTGGATTCGGCCGTGATTAAAATATCGATCAAAGATAAAGTTTCTGATATCGACCCAGCCGTGTTTTTTAGAGTCGTTAAGGCCGGGTTCGCGTCAAAACGGCAACAAATTCATAATTCTTTGGCCGCAACACTCCGATTACCAAAGACACAAGTTTCAGAACTATTAAAAGAGGCCCGCATCGATGGTGCGATGCGGGCCGAGGATCTGGCTCTAGACGAGTGGAAAAAGTTGTGTGAGGCCTATTCGGCGAAACTGAAGTCGTAACTTGGGAAGAACTCTTTTAGACGCGCGATGATGATGCGTTTTCGTTCGCTGTCAATTTTAACTGCAGCCTCGCGATAGTATTCTTCCAACATTGAGCGGTAAGTTGGTCGGAAGTCCTTGCGGTCGAGCATCATGAAAGCGAGCATATAAACTGCTTCGGCAAAGTCATACTCGCTCCCAGAAAAGCCAATAGTGCGTAGTCTGCTCCCGTATGTTCCGAAAACCAACAGATTCCTTACTTCGTCCAGCGTGAATACTGATTGGCCCATTGTATCCTCCTTCGTGGTACCAGAATTGCCTCGAAAGTAGTTATCATAGTATACTAAAACTAATGAATACACAAGAGAATCACAATCCAGCAGAAGAAGTTTTGGAGCTTGGTAAGTCCGCGGCTGGCCTTGGCGTGGAGGCGGTTGGGGACGTAGTGAAAGCTACTGTTGAGGCTGAAAAAAAGGGCACGAAATATGCCAAAAACTTTTGGCATGGGTTGGGCCCCGGGCTTGTAACTGGCGCGGCTGACGATGACCCGTCTGGTATTGCCACTTACAGCCAAACAGGTGCTCAATATGGCCCACAACTTTTATGGCTGTCAGCTTGGACCTTCCCGATGATGTCAGTCGTCCAAGAAATGTGCGCCAGAATCGGATTGGTAACTGGTCGGGGACTGGCAGCCAATATTAAACGATTTTTCCCAAAATGGATACTGATTCTAATCGCTACTTCCTTATTTTTAGCTAACTCGTTTAATATTGGCGCTAATCTTGCTGCCATGGCAAAAGCGGCTCAGCTTCTTCGCCCAGATTTGCCGTTCTGGCTTTTATTGATTGGTTTCGTGCTTTTTAGTTTAGCGCTACAAATTTTTGTGCCTTACCAAAAATACGTTAAATATTTGAAGTACCTGGCGCTTGTTCTTTTGGTTTATATTATTACGGCTTTTGTGATTAAAGATTTTCCTTGGGCAGATGTAGCCCGTCACGCCGTTGTGCCGTCTTTAAGTTTCAGTAAAGAACAAATTATTTTACTCTGCGCCATTTTAGGCACAACCATCAGCCCCTATTTGTTTTTTTGGCAAACGTCGCAAGAAGTGGAAGAAAAAATTAACAATGGCAAGACAACCATTGAGTCAAGACAATCGACTGACCCAGCAGGAATCAAGAAAATGCGCCGCGACGTCTGGGCTGGCATGCTCCTTTCCAACTTGGTCATGTTTTTTATTATCGCTGTTTGCGCTTCTGTCCTGTTCCCTCAAGGTATCACCAATATTCAAAGCTCCGAAGAAGCGGCGCTGGCCCTTCGGCCTTTAGCCGGCGATTATGCTTATTTTCTTTTTGCCATTGGGATCATCGGTACTGGGCTTTTAGCTATTCCGGTTTTGGCTGGGTCCGCCTCTTACGCTTTGTCGGAAACATTTGGCTGGAAAGGGGGGCTATATTTAAGATTCCGTCAAGCAATCGCTTTCTATACGGCTATTATCATTGCTATGGGTATTGGGCTACTGACTAATTTCATTGGTCTCCCGCCGTTTAAGGCCCTTATCTACGCCGCAATTTTAAACGGCATTGTGGCGCCAATAGTTTTAGTACCAATTGTTTATTTAAGCTCTAAAAAGTCTATCATGGGCCAGTGGGTCAATCGGCCGCTCACCACTTTATTTGGCTGGATTGTAACTGGTCTTATGACTGTCGCTGGACTTGCGACAATATATTCGATTTTCTTTTAATCTCTTTTAATTTTCGATATTTTAAGGTAAAATTAAATTATGGAAAATAACAAATTTTTTATTTCCACTCCCATTTACTATGTAAACGACACACCGCATATTGGTCATGCCTATACAACAATTGCGGCTGATATCCTAGCGCGTTATTGGAAGACGAAAGGTGCCAATGTTTTTTTCTTGACTGGCACTGACGAACATGGTGCAAAAATCGCTCAAGCCGCGCAAAAAAATAATATTAGCCCTAAGAATTTTGTTGATGATGTCAGCGCTAAATACCAAGCGGCCTGGCAGGTACTCAATATTAAATACGATCATTTTATCCGGACGACGGACCCAAATCACGAAAAATTTGTCCAATCTTTTCTGCAAAAAATCTATGATAGCGGAGAGATTTACAAAGATAAGTACCAGGGGCTATATTGCATTGGTTGCGAGGAATACAAGGCCGAAAAAGATCTCGATGAAGGCAATATTTGTCCCCTACACAAAAAAGAATGCGATTTAATTGAGGAAGATATTTACTTTTTTAAGCTTTCTAAATACCAAAAACAAATTCTAGAGGCCATTCAGGGCGGAAAACTGGTGATTGAGCCCGAAAGCCGTCGCAATGAAATTTTTAAATTTCTCGCCAAGGAACCTTTAAAGGATTTAGCTATCTCACGTAGCAAAGTGCCTTGGGGTATCGCTGTGCCTTGGGATAAGAGTCAAACGATCTACGTTTGGGTAGACGCTCTCTTAAATTATCTTTCTGGAGGCGAAGGAGTCTGGCCGCCACAGCTACAACTTATTGCCAAGGATATTTCCCGTTTTCACGCCATTATTTGGCCGGCCATGCTTATGGCAGCTGGTTATGAGCTTCCGGAAAAGCTCTTCATCCATGGCTATTTTACCATTAATGGCCAAAAAATGAGTAAGACCTTGGGTAACGTTATCGACCCGGTAGAAATCGCCAAGGTTTACGGCGTGGACCCTTTGCGCTATTTCTTGTTTCGCGAAGTACCTTTTGGTGAAGATGGTGATTTCTCTCTGGCGCGATTTGATGAGCGCTACCGAGCAGATCTCGCTAACGACCTGGGTAATCTTTTGCAGCGAACATTGATGATGGCGCAGAAATACCGCCTCTCCTGGATCTATCAAGCGCCAACCCAGGCCTATCCAGAAATAGAAAAGGCTATTGAAGAGCTCCGTTTTTCGGACGCCCTAAATCGTATCTGGCAAGTCATTAATAATGCGAACAAAACTATTGATCAAGAAAAACCATGGGAATTGGCCGAGACCAACAAAGAGAAACTAGTTACAACCATCACAGGGCTTTTGAATATCTTAAACGACATCTCTAAACTAATCGCTCCGTTCATGCCAGAAACATCGGAAAAAATGGTGACGCAATTAAAAACCAATCGTATCCAACCGCTCTTTCCCAGGAAAAAATAGGCTATGCCCCGACAAAGTCGGGGCCGCCCGGTCCTAGGCGCCAAAGGCGCCGGACATAGGGAGTTTTATGTTTCCACTAATTGCTGCGCTAACCCAAGCCGGCGGCATTATTATCGATAAAATCACTTTAACGCGTAATCGAGTTGAGCTGCGGGTTTTCATCCCCATCGTTTTTATCTGTTTATTCTTCCTGACTGCCGTATTGTTCCCATGGCTCGGTTGGATCTCGACTGATTTTACAGCGCTTAAATACCAGCTTCTTTTTTGGGCCATGATTGTGGTGGCAATAGCCTGGAATTTTTTCTACTATAAGGGTGCGCAGGCAGAAAAGGTTCATGACTTTGAACTAATCATCATGGGCCAACCACTGGTCACAATTTTATTGGCAAGTATCTTTTTAGCCAACGAGCAAAATTGGCACATTGTGATTGCGGCAATAGTAGCGAGCGTAGCGCTAATCATCAGCCGCATTCAGAAAGAGCATGTTGTGATGACGCCTGCGATGTGGGGATTAGTCGCCGCAGTGGTACTAATGTCAGTTGAACTAATTTTAATCGATTATCTTTTAAAGGTTTTATCGCCCGTAGCGCTTTATGCTTTTAGAACAGGATTAATTACGCTTTTCTTTTTGTTTTTCTACCACCCGCGTCTAAAACAAGTTTCGCCTCATCATTATGGTTTAATGATTGCGAGCTCGGTCTTAGGGGTTGTCCAAATGGTCAGTAAATTTTACGGTTTTACCGAATTTGGCGTGATTTATACTTCTTTAATTTTGATCCTCGCGCCAGTTTTGGTTTATATTATTGCTACCATCTGGCTTCACGAAAGATTAAAGATCAAGCAGATCTTGGCGGGTTTAGTAATTTTAAGTTGTATACTTTATGCGACTATTTTAGGGCAATAGTTTTTTCGAGCCGCGGAAATTTCTAAGGAAATTATAATGCTAATAGACACTCATGCGCATTTAAATTTTGAAGCTTTCAAGAATGACTTTGAAATGGTTATTCACCGGGCCCAGTCTTATGGCGTAGCGGGGATTATTAATGTTGGCTCAAACTTGGAAACATCACGACGGGCCCTGGAGATCGCGCAGAAATTCCCAGGCGTGTTTGCGGCCGTTGGCCTTCACCCTATCCACGTCAAGGATGAACAATTTGACGAAAGCGCGTTTTTAAAACTGGCGCAAAATCCAAAAGTGGTGGCTATCGGCGAGACCGGATTGGATTTTTACCACGATCGATCTACTTCCGAGCTTCAAAAAGAAATTTTCCAAAAACATATTAATATCGCGAGCCAAGTCGGCAAGCCTCTAGTTATCCACTCGCGCGAGGCAAACGACGGTATTGTCTCTCTCTTAATCGCTCAGAATTTAAATTTGCGCGGTATTTTCCATTGTTTCCCTGGAGATTTGCCAATGGCAAGATTGATCTTGGATTTAGGTTTTCATTTATCATTCACCGGGCTTATTACGTTTAGCAAAAACTATGCTAATCTGCAGGTGGTCAACGAGATACCTTTAGAAAAAATTATGGTAGAAACCGATTGCCCGTATCTTACGCCAGAACCTTATCGCGGCCAGCGGAACGAGCCGGCATATGTGGCAGAGGTTGCTAAAAAAATCGCGGAAATTAAGAAAATATCTTTAGGTGAAGTAGCCGACCAGACTACGAAAAACGCAATAAATTTATTTAAATTAGTTCTCTAGTCACTCCACCCACAAATTTCGTGCGTTGTCACGCGTGATATTCCCGAGGTCGGTTTTGAGTTCTTCGATTTTTTCTTTATCAAAATGCTTTTGAATCGTTGGTGCCAAGTCAGAAATTGTTCTATAAGCGTTGATGTAATCGCGGGCTAATTTATCAATACCATTTTTCTTGATTCTTGGTTCGTCATTCTTTTTCAACGGGCAGAGATGTTTGTAGTCGCACCAGCCGCAGAATTGATTTTCACGGGGCTCAAATTTTTTAGTCGTCTCGATTTCGTCGGCCACGCCAACGATTTCAACTTTCATTTCGTCAATTTGTTCGGGTGTGCGGCCACTCGTCATTAAAGAATTATGTTTGAGAAAATGTAAAGTTAAACGAATGTCTTGGGCCTCTGGCCACAGGGCCTGAACAGCAATGGCATAGGTGGCCAACTGCTTATCAGCGTCAACCTCGTCTTGACTTGGTAAAGATTTACTGGTTTTATAGTCAACTATTTCATATGCGCCGAATGGTAACTTGTCGACCCGATCGATAATCCCGCTCAATATATGATCACCCAAAGGTACTTGGAAGCGTTTTTCAGCGGCCACGACCTTCCGGAGTCCCGGCTTGTAGCCATCATGAAAATTTTTTATCATTTCGCGTCCGAGAACCAAATATTGATCTGAGGTAAGCTTGTCGGGAAAAATATCTTCCCGCCATTTACTTTCATAGAATTTTATTAAATCATCAATTTTGGGAATGATTGGGTCGCGCCTTAAAGCCATCTGGACCACTTCATGGACCAAACTGCCAAAAAAGAATTCCGGCTTTTCTGGCACTTTAACCCAGTCAATATACTGGAATTTGTACTTGAGTGGACACCGATTATAGGTGTCAAAGGCTGAATAAGATATACGCATGGGTATATCTTAGCAAAAAAAATCGCACTTGACTAATGTTATATATGATGTTATATTAAACCCAGGAGAGCAAATGAATACAAAAACAATCAATGTGAACGAGCTACAATCACAAATTTCAAAGGTTTTAAAAGACGTGCAAGACGGCGATGTATACGAAGTAATGCGTTACAGCGAGCCATTTGCTGTCGTTTTGTCGTATGACAAATATCTCATGCTAAAAGGGGAATGCAAAAAATGTATCCAAGAACTAAGGCAAGTAGCGGAAATTGTCAAAAAGGCCCCTCGGCAGAGCTCGGGACAGGATAAAAATAAATGAAGGTCTATTTAGATTACGCGGCAACAAGCCCGGTAAAAAAAGAAGTATTAGAGGTAATGATGCCGTATTTAACGGCGAATTTTGGCAATCCTTCGAGCATCCATGCGTGGGGTAGATCTGCTCGCGGTGCGATAGACGAATCGCGCGAGACAATAGCGAAATTCTTAAATTGCGACGCGTCGGAAATTATTTTCACATCTGGCGGAACCGAAGCCGATAACCTGGCGATTACTGGAATTTTCAATTTTCAATTTTCAATTTTCAATAAATTTTCAAATGATAAAATATTAAAACCGCATATCATAACCAGCCAAATTGAGCACCATGCAGTGCTAAACACTTACAAAGAACTCGAAAGGAAAAATATCGCCGAGGTAACATATCTAAAGCCAAATCGCGATGGCATTATTGAAATCGATTCTGTTAAAAAAGCGATTAGAGACAACACGGTCTTGGTCTCAATTATGTATGTCAATAACGAGATCGGCACGGTTCAGCCAATCCGTGAAATCGGCAAGTTCATCGAATCGGAAAATAAAAAGCGGAAGGTGGACGGTGGACGGCGGCTGTACTTTCACACAGATGCAGTTCAAGCAACCGAATTTCAAAACATGGATGTAAATTCCTTGCATGTCGATCTGCTCTCAGCTTCAGGTCACAAAATTGGCGCTCCAAAAGGTATCGGGGCTTTGTATGTTAAAAAAGATACTCCGATCATATCAATGATGCACGGTGGGGAGCAGGAAAACGGCAAGCGCGCTGGCACGGAAAATGTGGCGGGAATTGTCGCTTTAGCTAAAGCGGCTCAATTAATATCTCAAAACAAAAATCTCAAAATTAAAAAGCTTCGCGACTATTTCATTGATAAAATATTAAAAGAAATTTCAGACACTGAATTAAACGGTTCGCGTGATTGGCGCAGCCCCAACAATGTCAATATCTATTTTAAATATGTGGAAGGGGAGTCGGTTTTGTTAAACTTGGACTTAGCAGGTATTGCCGCTTCAACTGGCTCTGCCTGCGCTTCTATATCGCTTTCGCCCAGCCATGTGATTACCGCAGTTTATGATGACGCCGAAAGGGCTCATGGTTCGATCCGTTTTACGCTTGGCGATGAAACCACTCAAAAAGAAATTGATTATACGATTGAAAAGCTTATAGAAATCATCGAGCGGTTAAGATTAATGAGCCCGCTAAAGAAAGGGAACAAATGAGTATCAAAAATTTATATTCTGATAAAGTGATGGAGCATTTTAGCCGCCCTCACAACATGGGTGAAATTGAAAATCCGTCCGGAGTCGGGCGGGTTGGTAATCCTACTTGCGGCGACTTGATGGAGCTACAAATCCAAATCGAAAAAAACGAAAAAGGCGAAGAAATTATTAAAGACGCTAAGTTTCAAACGTTTGGCTGTGGCGCGGCTATTGCCACAAGTTCGATGATGACAGACCTCATTATCGGCAAAACCTTAGAAGAAGCCCAAAAGGTATCGAACACGGCCGT
>Ga0172374_1002847_pt1 | contig 10709 bp, 10 predicted proteins | sample LakKiv3m_FD_114536 | JGI IMG/M metagenome (GOLD analysis project Ga0172374, IMG submission 114536) | Freshwater microbial communities from Kabuno Bay, South-Kivu, Congo - kab_092012_10.3m | ecosystem: Environmental > Aquatic > Freshwater > Lake | place: Democratic Republic of the Congo... | reverse complement strand
TAAGGACGGCATACAGATAGGAGACAAAGAAAAAAAGAGGGGCATTAATATCTTTGTCTACGGCGGCACGGCAAGGGTCACCGTAAACCGCAGCCTTCTTCCGAGAGATGGCTCTGGAAGCGTTGTAGAAGACGTTTATGTGCAGACTCCGCAAGGATGGATCGAATTAAAGGAAGGCAAGAACAACGACATTGCGGTAAGCCTGCCGTTACCTGGAAAGGGAGGCAAAAAATGAAAAGAACATTGAAGATAAAAGCGTTCGTTAAGTTCGTAGTTCCGGCATATTTCATCACGCTTTTAGCCTTATCATTCTCAAATCCGGCTAATGCAGTCGTTACAGGTGATATGCCTGTCGGAGAAACAGGAGAGGCATTGCAGGAGACAAGCCTTTCGTTAAACATCTGTCCTACCTGCGACTGGCAGGATCCTAAAATAGATAATTATACGCCCGATATTGCAAAGAAGTTGGAGGAGCAGGAAGGGAAAAATACTGCAAATACATTCATATTCCCCCATCTATTAGAATTCGATGCTCCAAAAGAAACTGGAGGCAGCGCTTTTGATAAGGCGATTGCCGGTTTTCCATTGGAAATAAGCAATATCGCCGGTTCTGCTGTTTTTTATCCGGTAACTACCTCTGCCGGTTTGAATTTGCCTGATGTCTCCTTTCATCCGCGTTCGTCAGGTTTATTCGGGCAGACCGGAAGGCCGCTCGGAGTTTTTTCTCCTGAGGGATTTGCCTTTAATAAGCCCAAACTATCCGAACAATTAGGGCAGCAGCCTCAGATAAACGTGGTTCATGGAGGCGACAGGATAGATTTTGCCGGGGAAAAACCGTCAATCCATCATTTTTTTGCATTTGACGGAAAACCTGTTACTGTCTCAGAAGCTGATTGCCCGGGCATAGTTGCGCAGGGATATGGGGACAAAAACCCCTTTGTCGGTCTTGAGACCTCGGTATTTAAGGCATACATTGCAGGATCGCCGGAGTCTCCGGAATTCTACATTAAGATTTCAAGAAAAGTCGCAGAGCAAATGCAGGGATGGGACCTCGACATGTTCGATGGTTTTCAACCCTCGGGTAAAGATGATTATTATATCTTCCGGATTCCTGAAGGAGAGTTGATATGTTATAGAATGAAGCAAGGCGATTCGGACCCGCATGTTCCGAATGATCCTTATTTTTACCCAAAAGAAAAAAAGAAAAAATCCAAGAGCTTTTTCGGAGGGTTCGGGCTTTCTATCGGGCCCATCAGCACAGGTTCGGGCGGTTCCGACGACAGTGCGCCTGCCAAAAGTCAGTGGGCGTTATCCACAGTAGGCTTTAAACCTCTCGGCGGCAAGGAAGGTCGTTCCGCATGGGATATAGAGACAGGGCAAGACAACCCGGTCATTATTGCTGTTATAGACTCGGGGCTTGATTTCCTTCACCCGGATTTCAGTCTCGATAACCTCTATATAAACACTAAAGAGATACCGGGCAATTTCATTGATGACGACGGTAATGGTTATGTTGACGACATTGCAGGCTGGAATTTTGTTGACTGGAATAATGCACCTTTTGACGATGACGGCCACGGCACGGTAGTTTCCGGCATAATTGCCGCAACATCGAATAACAGCGAGGGAATTGCTGGAATCAACTGGGGAGCGAAGATAATGCCCCTCAAAGTTTCTGATTCATCGGGAGTGAGCACAGCTTTTAACAGCGCAAAAGCGGTTATTTATGCCGCAGACAACGGCGCTAAAGTCATAAACCTTAGTATCGGCGGCAGAAAGATAAGCAAAATAGAACAGATGGCTATAGACTATGCCTACAGCAAAGGCTGCCTTATTATCGCCGCGGCAGGGAATGAGGGCATTGATATTAAGGACTATGCGCCTGCCTCGCTTAGAGGCGTTATCACCGTGGGTGGGACGGACCAGGAGGACAATCCGGTTGAAAATTACAATTTCGGCGAAAACGTATTCATATCAGCGCCTGCCAAAAATATTTTTTCTCTAAGGGCAAGAAATACGAGCACACTCGGCAGACAGCTTTTGAACATGCACTCCTTTGGCCCCGATAGGCTTTACTATATTGCAAGCGGGACATCTTTTGCCGCGCCTATAGTTTCGGCAACCGCAACGCTTCTCTTTGCACATAACCCTTCTCTTACTAATGTGCAGGCAGAATGGATTTTAAGAAAAAGCTCTGTTGATGTAGGCAAAAAAGGATGGGACCCTTATGCCGGTTACGGAAGGCTCGATGCATTGAAGGCGTTAAGCTCAGAAATCGAAAACTTCATATACGCAAGACTTTTTCGTCTGAAGAAAAAAGGAAATTTGCTTGAAATTTACGGCACAGCCGCAGCTTCGTCGTTTGGGCAATACTCTCTCGAAATAGGCGAAGGCGCCGAGCCGGACAACTGGAGAAAAATAAATGAGTCATCGGCGCAGGCAGGAAACAGCAAAATCGGTTCGGTCAAGCTCGATGAGATCAAGGGAGCTTCCGAGTGGACCGTCAGACTGTCCGTAAAAGACAAAAACGGAAAAGAGGACGTTGCAACAAAGACCTTTAAGGTTAAGGACTATTTATAAATATTCGGCTTCTTCTGGTTTTTCATCTTTTGGAATAAATAGAATGGTCAGGAGTCCCGGTATCGTCAGAATGCAGACCATAATAAAGAACATTTTGTATCCGACAGCCTGCTGGAGATACCCACTGATGAATCCGGGCAGCATCATGCCGAGAGCCATGATGCCTGTGGAAATAGCAAAGTGGGAGGTCTTGTATCTTCCACGAGCTGCATACATAAGATATACCATGAATGCTGTGAACCCCAACCCGTAGCCGAACTGTTCCAAGGCAACGAGGACATATGTGAGTCCGATATCAGGCTGGGCATAGGCCATATATACATAAAAAATATCGGGAAAATAAAGCATTACCGCCATAGGCCAGATGCACTTTTTGAGCCCGAACCGGGATATAAGCCATCCGCCGAGTATTCCTCCTGCAACGAGACAGATCATACCAACTGTGCCGTATGCTATCCCGACCTGAGCGGTAGAAAGTCCCAACCCGCCCGCGCTTCTGGGATCCAGCAAAAAAGGCGGGGCCAGCTTGAGAAGCATGGCTTCGGCAAAACGATAGAGCAGAATAAAGGCAATGATCGCCCCTATCTTTTCTTGTTTGAAATAAGAACGGAATATTTCAAACAGGGAAGTATCATTCCTTGCCTCCGCTTGGGAACGTTTACTGTCAGAAGAAGGGAAGGGGAGCACGACCATGTGATACAGGGACGCGAGGATGAACACAAAACCAGCCGCAGAGATAGCTGCTATCCAACTCAATGAAATGCTGCCTGTGGCGGCCTCGATACTGCCCGCCATATAAACGAGCAAGCCCGAGCCGAAGATCATGGCAAGCCGGTAAAATGTGGCGCGAATACCTACGAATAGCGCCTGGTCATCCTTGCTGAGCGCAAGCATATAAAACCCGTCCGCAGAGATGTCATGCGTTGCAGAAATGAATGCGCCGGCTGCAAAGGCCAAGAGAGAAAGGAAGAAATATCCCTCTGTGTTTAGCGCGTAAGCTGCAGAAAAAAGACATATAGCCATAGCAAACTGTGTTGAGAGAATCCATTTTCTCTTAGTTGCATAAATGTCCACTATAGGCCCCCAGAACATCTTGACGACCCATGGCAGGTAGAGCCAGCTTGTCCAGAAAGCAATGCTGGCATTGTCTATCCCCATTTTTTTATACAGGATGACTGAGACGGTGTTGATGATTATATAAGGCAGTCCTTCGGCGAAATAGAGAGTGGGAACGAATACCCATGGGTTGCGGGAAGCCACGTGCTGTTTGCGCATACGGAAAAGACTACCAAATTAACGGGCAAAACATCCAGAAAAAAATACGGCTTGATTTTTTTACGGAATCGAGATGCAGGGAGTTCCTTGACATGTTTCCGGAATATTCTTTATAATTAAACACTTTTTGGCGGGCTTTACAATAATGAAGATATTGATTTCAGAGATACCTGACGAAGGTCTCGATTTAGATATTGATGAGACGATTGAATCGGATGCCGTAAAACTTCTTTCTCCGGTAAGGGGAAATCTCAGCATCAGGAAAGTCGATTCAGAGCTTATAATACAAGGGGATATAACAGCAAAGGCAGAGCTTGAGTGCGGCAGATGTCTTAATGCATATTCAGTCGAAATAGAAGTCCCTGTTAATGTTATCTATCATCCTTTTGAAGAGATGAAGACAGAGGGCAAGTATGAGGTTAAAGAGGATGAGCTTGATATGGGATTTTATGCAGGCGATGAGTTTGACCTGCAGGGACTATTAAAAGAGCAGATTGTTTTGAATATTCCGATGAAACCGCTTTGCAAAGAAACATGCAAGGGAATATGCCTTAAATGCGGGGCGGATTTAAATGTGAAAAAATGTAATTGCGATTTAAAAACAGTAGATTCAAGGCTTGAGATTCTTAAAGAATTACTTAGAAAGGAGCAATAATGGCAAATCCGACACATAGACATACAAGGACAAGAAGAGATAAGCGCAGGGCGAACTGGAAAGGCCAGATGCCGAATCTCAGTTTATGTCCTGAGTGCAAGGAATTAAAGCTGTCGCATAGGGCATGCACAAGTTGCGGTTCGTACAACGGCCGCAAGGTTCTTGAGATAATCGAAAAAGAAGCATGAAGATTGCTCTCGATGCCATGGGAGGCGATTACGCTCCGGCTGTTACAGTCGAAGGCGCTATCGAGACTGTAAGGGAATATGATGATCTTGCGGTCTTGCTTTTCGGAGACGAATCCCGTATTAAAAGAGAACTTAAAGGGAGAAAGTATCCTTCCCACCGCATTCATGTCAGACATGCATCTCAAGTCGTGGGAATGCATGAATCTCCAGTTACCGCTTTGCGGAAAAAAAAAGATTCTTCTATCAGGCGGGCAGTTGACGCCGTAAAAAATAAAGAAGCCGATGCTGTTGTAAGCGCCGGCAATTCCGGCGTAGCAATGGCAACGGCTCTTTTTGTCCTTGGAACATCAAAGGGCGTTGACAGGCCCGCAATCGCGGCGATTATGCCTACGCTTAAAGGATTATTCGTTCTGATAGACGCTGGAGCAAATGTTGACTGCAAGTCAGAGAACCTCCTGCAGTTTGCTCTGATGGGCAATTCTTACTGCAGAATAATTTTCAATAAGCAAAAGCCGAGAGTAGCTCTTCTCAGCATCGGAGAAGAAGATACAAAGGGTAACGAGCTTACCAGAGACGCCTTCAAGCTTCTTAAGGAAGCAGATATGAATTTTATAGGCAATATAGAAGGTAAGGATATATTTTCAGGCGATGCCGATGTCGTGGTGTGCGACGGTTTTATAGGAAATGTGGTTTTGAAGACCAGCGAAGGACTTTCCGAAGTAATAATGAAGATGCTTAAAAGAGAGATCGCAGGCGTAGCAGCCGGAAGAGTCGGATATTTTCTTATGAAACCCGCGTTGAGAAACTTTAAGAAAAAAACAGATTATGCGGAATATGGCGGAGCCCCTTTGCTCGGTTTAAACGGCACGTGCATTATAAGCCACGGAAGGTCTTCTGCTCGCGCAATAAGGAATGCTCTAAGGGTTGCGGTGGAGTTTTCAAAAAATAATGTGCATGAAATTATTTCAAAAGAGATAACGGGATTTCATAAAAAGGAGAAAGCCGTAATTGAGGGCTAAAATTGTTGCTACCGGCTCTTATGTCCCTGAACGGGTATTAACCAATTCCGATCTTGAAAAAATGGTGGATACCTCTGATGAATGGATAAGAGAGAGAACAGGGATAAGAGAACGAAGAATAGCTGATGAAAAGGAAGCTGCGTCAGACCTCGCGTGTGAGGCGGCAAAGGCTGCCTTCAAGAGAACAGACATAAAAGCAAAGGATATTGACCTTGTAATCGTTGCCACAGTTACAGGTGATATGCCTTTCCCTGCGACTGCGTGCCATCTGCAGCATAAGCTTGGTTTAAAAAAGGCTGCTGCCTTTGATGTAAATGCCGCATGTTCAGGTTTTTTATACGGGCTTTCTATAGCAGACAGTTTTATAAGAAACGGTTCTCACAAAAGGGTGCTTGTTGTCGGCGCAGAAATCCTTTCACGGATCACTGACTGGGAGGACAGGTCAACCTGCGTGCTTTTTGGCGATGGATCCGGAGCAGCCATACTCGAGGCAACAAATGAAGACAGGGGTATCATATCAACCCATCTCGGGTCTGACGGAGGCATGTGGGAGTTATTGAATATGCCGGGCGGGGGCTCAAGGCATCCTGCATCAAAGGATTCCATTAAAAAGAGATTGCATTATATAAAAATGAAAGGCAATGAGACATTTAAAATTGCTGTTCGGACATTGGAAAGCCTTGTTAAAAAGTCTCTTGACGAAAATAAGCTAAAGCCGTCCCAGTTGTCTCTGCTTATACCGCATCAGGCAAATCTCAGGATTATTCAGGCCACTGCCGAAAGACTGGGCATACCTATGGATAAAGTATTTGTGAACCTTGACAAATACGGCAATACATCCGCTGCTTCCATACCGATTGCCCTTGACGAGGCTTTTAGACAGGGTAGAATAAGAGATGGGGATTATCTGCTTTTAGAGGCATTCGGAGGCGGGCTTACATGGGCCTCTGTGTTGATAAAATGGTAAGTTTTTTAAATCAAAATGCAAAAAGAAAAATTCAAAATTTCAATTCAAAAAGCAAAGATGTTAAAATTTTTTAATTTTGCATTTTTACTTTTAAATTTTTAATTTTACATTATGGGTTACATTTCTGTTATAGGCGCTGGAAGCTGGGGGACGGCCCTTGCATGTCTTTTGGCAGAGAAAGGTTATGATACATCTCTTTGGGTGTATGAAGAGTCTCTTGCCGAAGAGATGAAAAAGACAAGAATAAACAATGTATATCTTCCTGATATAACCATTCCTGATAATTTAAAAATTTTCTACAGGCTTGATGATGCCGTAAAAAAAGCCCGGTATATTCTTAATGTCGTTCCTTCTCAGAATACGAGAGCTGTTTTCAAAGAGGCATTTCCTCACATACAAGAACAAACTGTGATTATCAGCGCATCAAAGGGGATAGAAAGAGGCACGCTTCTTACAGTCTCATCTGTTTTAAAAGAACTCTCAGGACGTTCTGTCGCAGTGCTTTCAGGGCCGAGTTTCGCAAAGGAAGTGATAAAAGGAAAGCCGACTGCAGTAACGCTTGCAGCGGAAGATAAAGACACGGGGCTGCTGCTTCAGGAAGTCTTTAATACGAATCATTTCAGGGTTTATACGCATGACGATGTGCTCGGAGTTGAACTTGGAGGCGCGTTGAAAAATGTGATGGCAATCGCGTCCGGAATTTCAGACGGCCTTGGCCTTGGCGATAATGCGCGCGCCGCGCTGATAACAAGAGGGCTTGCGGAGATGAAAAGGCTTGGGATAGCGATGGGGGCAAAGGCTGAGACCTTTGCAGGATTAAGCGGGCTTGGCGATTTGGTACTGACATGCACAAGCACGACTTCAAGAAATTATACTACAGGCATTAAACTTGCACAGGGAATGAAATTGGCTGATATCCTCGCGCAGACAAAAGCGGTTGCAGAGGGAGTTGATACAGCTGAATCCGCCTATCAATTATCCCAAAAACATAATGTCGAGATGCCGATCGTGGAGCAGATATATAAAGTTCTTCATGAAGGCAAAAACGCCCATGACGCAGTAAATGAACTTATGAACCGCGCAATCAAATCCGAGTTTTAGTTCAAGTGGACAACAATAAAATAGAAAAAATACTCTCCTCGGTAAAAAGAGGAAAAACCTCCGTTGAAAGCGCGATAAACAAACTTAAACACCTTCCATATGAAGATATCTCATTCGCAAAGGTTGACCATCACAGGCATTTAAGACAGGGAATCCCGGAGGTTATCTTTGCTTCAGGGAAGACAAAAGAACAGGTGTTCAGCATTGCGAGGGCGATGCACAAAAAGAGCAGGAAGTTTCTTATCACGAAGGCTACGGAAGAAGTCTATGATGCTCTTAAAATAAAAGGAGCTGTATTTCATCCGGCATCTGGAATCATTTCGGTCGGCGGGGAAAAGAAAAAAACAGGCAGCGTTCTTATCATTACTGCAGGAACATCGGATATTCCTGTTGCGGAAGAGGCTGCGGTTACCGCCGCATTTCTCGGAAGCAAGGTGAATACAGTTTACGATGCAGGAGTTGCAGGGCTTCACAGGCTTTTTGATAATAAGAAATCTTTTTCTTCCGCAAAAGTAATAATTGTTGTTGCGGGTATGGAAGGCGCGCTTCCGTCTGTTGTCGGAGGGTTGACGGATAAGCCTATCATCGCGGTTCCCACTTCTACAGGATACGGCACAAGCCTCGGAGGGCTGACAGCGCTTTTTGCGATGCTCAATTCATGCGTTCCCGGAATTGCGGTCATGAATATAGACAACGGCTTCGGCGCCGGCTGTTTAGCGCATAAGATAAATAGGCTGTAGGAAGCCGACAAAAATCCCCTCCGCCCCGCCCCGGCGCAGAAAATCAATAGCGCAAAAGTCAGAAGTTCAAAACGCGGAAGAGTGAACCAGAAGCGGGCAGCGCTATAATCCCTATTTCAGTTCGTGAAGAAAATCATCGCATGGCTCAATAGAAATGCCGTCTCTTTTTAATTTTTCCTTGCCTCTGTATACGAGGGTTCTTCTTGCCTGAGGATAGTCTTGCCCGAATGTCTTCAGGGATCGGAGGTCTTGGGGATGTATAGTTGATGCATTCTTAACCTCTATTGCCCAGAACAGATCCTTTCCGTACAGGATGAAATCAACTTCAGAACCCGAAGATGTCCTCCAGTAGCTCAGACGGCATTCCGGCCTCCGATAATCAATCCACGCCCTCAGGTGCTGTGCAACGAGCCCTTCGAGAGCTGCCCCTGATTTTTCTTCCGGCCTGTCGAGAGGGCCGGAAGAACGCAGAATTCCGTATATGCCTGCATCGAAGAAATAGAATTTTGGGTGCGCGGCAACTGCCCTTTTTGACCTTTTAGTGAAAACCGGTATCCTGAACGCAAGGAGCAGATCTTCAAGTATGGTGATGTAAGCCTCAACAACCTTTCTCTCAATCTGGCACTCACGCGCAATATTGCTGATGTTCAACACTGAGCCGTGGGAAAAGCTTACGGCCTCGAGGAATCTCGAAAAGTTCCCAATGTTCCTTGTGAGCCCCTCCATCTGTACCTCTTCCCTGATATAGAGGTCAACATAAGCCTGCAGCGCTGTTACGGGTTCTTCACTGTTTAAAATAAGAGGTATAAGTCCTGTATTCAGGGCTTTATCCAGATTAAATCTACTGCCGAGTTCTGCGGCCATGAAGGGATGCATATGCTTCATAATGGCTCGGCCGGCAAGAAGATTTACGCCCGCCTTTCTGAGTTTTCTCGCGCTTGAGCCTGTCAGGATGAACTGGATGCCAAGCTTTTCTTCGATAAGGCTATGCACTACTTCCAGGAGTTGCGGCGCCTTTTGAATTTCGTCAATCACCACGGTTTTCTTGCTTTTTTGCGCATGCACAGTCTCGCGTAGCCTTTCAGGCCTGGCTACATAGTTTCTGAAAACGTCAGGAAGAAGGAGGTCAAGATAAAGGGCAGCGGGGAATTTTTTTTTGATGAAGGTGGACTTGCCTGTTCCCCTTGGGCCGAGCAGAAAAAGGCTCTGTTTACCTGCTGATAAGAATCGTTCTATCGTTTCCATATTAAGTCTTTTTTTGGAGTTATCATATCCAAATATAATATATGATTCCAAGGTAAGTCAAGTAAAAAAATGAACTACCGAGTCTTTCCCGTTTGACAATAAATTTCCGGCTGCTTTATACTTAATTTAACCCTTGGGGGAGGCGAGAGCCTGAGAGTCCCGAATCTTATCGGGAGACCCCTTGAACCTGATACGGGTAATGCCGGCGTAGGGATTGGGAAGGTGAGACCGTATTCCTTTCCGCCCCTGCGGAATCAGCCGGGGCTGACAGGAATGCGGTTTTTATTTTTATGCGACTGAAAATAAACGGAGAAGATGTTGATTCAAATGCTGGGACGGTCAACGAACTGCTCAACGAGCTTAAGATTGAATCTCGTGGCGTTGCTGTTGAGGTAAACCTATCCATAGTCAAAAAAACTGATTATGAAAGCTATAAATTGAAAGACGGGGATAAGGTTGAGATAGTGAATTTTGTGGGCGGAGGACGATCTTAAACATAAGTGTCAGAGCGTCAGAGTATCAAAGTATCAGAGTTTTTAACTTTGACCCTTTGACACTTTGAATCTTTGATACTTTTAGGTTTTGACACTTGTAGCGAAGGAGGACGAATGGACGACAGTTTAATAATAAAGGGAATAGAATTCAAATCCCGTCTCTGGGTAGGGACAGGGAAATATAAAGATTTTGAAGAGACAAGGAAGGCTATTGAGGCGTCCGGCGCAGATGTTGTTACCGTTGCCGTTAGAAGGGTGAATATTGTTGACAGAAAATCTGAGAACCTTCTTGATTATATAGACCCAAAGAAATACAAGATTCTTCCGAATACAGCCGGATGCTATAACGTTGAGGATGCGCTCAGGTATTCAAGGCTTGCCCGCGAAGCTGGAATATCCGACCTTATCAAGCTTGAAGTAATAGGAGACGAAAAAACTCTTTTCC
>Ga0172374_1002845_pt1 | contig 10715 bp, 12 predicted proteins | sample LakKiv3m_FD_114536 | JGI IMG/M metagenome (GOLD analysis project Ga0172374, IMG submission 114536) | Freshwater microbial communities from Kabuno Bay, South-Kivu, Congo - kab_092012_10.3m | ecosystem: Environmental > Aquatic > Freshwater > Lake | place: Democratic Republic of the Congo... | reverse complement strand
TTTATCCATTAAGATAACTGGCTTTGATTTAAAATAGCAGACTAATCTAGCTGGGAATGTTTTCATCGGGTTCACCTCTAAATATAATATTAGGAGTGTTACCGATGTATCTCAACTTCTGCAGATATAGGTCATTTTGACACATAGCTTTCCCGTCTTAAAATGGCCCAAAAGTCAAGCCTTTGAACCTGTAAAAACAAAAAAACCGCCTTTTTTGGCGGTTTTTTGTCTCCGGAGAGCTATTTATTGAATATTTTACCGATTACTTCCTCAGTTTCAATCTCTGTAATGGAGATGTTTTCCGGGTTAAATTGGCTGAAAACCTGGTTTACAACGGAAGCAATTTCATGCTTTTGGACCCTGATTATACCCTTATTTTCCACTATTTTCTTATTACCCTCAATTTTGGCAAATTTTTCCTTTTCCTCGAGATTTTCCAGGTATATTTCAATTTTTTTCTCTGGAGCGTATTTTTCCTTCAGTTCAGCTAAACCCCCGTCGTAAACCTTTTTACCCTTATCGACGATTACGACCCTTTTACACAAAGCCTCAATATCTCCCATATAGTGGCTGGTTAAAATCATGGTAATCTTTTCCTCGGCATTGATTTTCTTTAAGAATTTTCTAATCGAGTGACTGGAGACCACATCCAGGCCAATTGTCGGTTCGTCCAGAAATATCACCTTCGGACTGTGCAAAAATGAAGCAGTTAACTCGCATTTCATCCTTTCGCCCAAACTCATGCTGCGCAGCTGTTTAGTCAAAAGTGATTTCATATCTAGAGTTTCAACCATTTTATCCAAATTTTTCTTATACTTTTCATCAGGTATACTATAAACTTCTTTAAGCATATTAAAAGAATCAATGGCCGGTAAATCCCACCAAAGTTGGTTTTTTTGCCCCATAACTATGGCCATTTGACTCAAATAGCGAAAATCTCTTTCCCATGGTGTATATCCCATAATACTAACTTCTCCAGAAGTCGGGTGGATTATACTAGATAGGATTTTTAGAAAAGTGGTTTTACCGGCACCGTTTGGGCCCAGGAAACCCACGAATTCACCCTCTTCGATCTCAATATTCAGCTTATTAACAGCTGTTGTTTCAATTTTTTTGCTTTTAAACAGATTACGCCAGTTGTAATCCAGTTTGGTAAAAGTTTTAGTAACATTTTTAGCAGAAATTATACTCATTTTTCTCCTTAATTAACTTGAAGCGCTGTTGTAATTTCGTTGGCCCGCTAACCATACCAATCTGGTTATTAAACCAAATAAGGCTGTGACCGTGATGATAAAAAGTATCCAGACTGGATTTGGCGGATAAAAGAGTGTTTGAGCGGGAATATAGGAGACGGTCATCACCGGAAAAACAATCATCAAAGTAATTTTGATCGCTTCCGGGAAAATACCAACCGGGTAGCGCATAAACGTGTTCATCCTGTCCATGATTTCACTGATTGACCAAAGTCTGACAAACCAGAAAGCCGGAGAAATAACCAGGACTGTTAGAAAATAGTAGAGTAGGAAAGCAATAATTCCAACAAATAAAAACCAGAATATATTATCAAAACCAATCGGTATGCCTGTCTTAGCGGCGGCGTAAAAGGCTAAAGGAATAAGAAAAAGTAGACTTAAAAAATTATAAATTCTCGGTCTACGGATCGAAACCATAACCATTGGGTCGACAGGTTTGGCCAAGTAAAAGTCAAATTCACCTTTTCGAATTAGGTCTGTAGCCATAGATTGCACACCTCTTTTAAGCCAAGCATTATGAACAATCATGATGATCCGAGCAAAAGCGTAAAGAAATAAAACCTGATAATAGTTCCAGCCGGCTAAGTCTGGGGTATTGGTAAATATAACTTTAAAAAAGACCAAAGAAACGACGAGCTCTAAAACTCGAAACAAAATACTGGAAACTATGTGTCCCGGAATTTGCGAATCCCGAATCAAGGAATTTTTAAACAAAACCAAATTGATTTTTATGTATCTAAATATCATCTTAGCGCCCTGTTCCGGTATATTTTTTTAAGCCCGTGCTATAAATAAATTTAAAAACTAAAGCGAAAATTAAACCCCAAATAAGCATTTGCGCCCAGCCGATCCATATTTCTGAAACAGAAATTTTACCCAAGAAAACATTGGCAGGGAAGTCAAAAAGATAACGGAAGGGTAGACTCATGAAGATATTCCTCAGGTTTTCTGGCAAAAATGCCAAAGGAAAAATTCCCCCGGCAAAAAAACTAATAATGTAATTAATTAAATTGGTATTCCCCTCTTGATCGCCAAAGTGAAAAGTCAGGGCTTGAATGCAAAAATTAATCGTGAAATTTAAGAAAATTCCCAAGATTAATGTGATAAGAAAAAAGATGAACATGGCGAATGTTGGTAATAGAATATAGTTGAAGGCAAACATAAAAATTATCGCAGCAAAGGGAAGATACAGCATTATCTCTATAGCTAAGTCGCTTAAAGTGATTAGCGTATGTACAGCTATGGCGTTCCAGGGTTTAACTAAATCGTTGGTAAAATAGCCGTCCCAGACGTCACTTCCGAGCCAAATTTTTCCGGAAATATCCAACCTAAAAATCAAAGTAATTATGAAATAGTAAGTAATTGTGGAGGCGAGAGTATAAGTACCGATCAAAGCGTTACCCGAACTTGAGTAAATGGCTTTCCAAAGGGAAAAATAGATAAAAAAGTAAACCAAATTAAAAATAATTCCAACCAGAAAGTCGGCTTTATAAGTCGAAAATGAACGAAAAGATACAATAAAATAAGCCAGATATTTCTTCATAGTTCTAGTTTACTCTAAATTTACGAACTTTGTTAGCGCGTTTCGCCTTCGGCTTCTTCTTCCATTGCTTCTAGACAAGTATAGTAGTCGGAAATTTCCTTGAGATGGGCGAGGGCGATTTTTCCGGTCATAACTTCATCATCATTGGTTACATTAGTTTCTGGGTCAATCAAACCGTGCTCGAGTTCGACATGGAGCCCCATACGAAATTGTTCTAAGTCGAATTTGCTCCAGTTAATCCCAATTCTGTCGCCAATTATTTTAGCTTCTTCGCTGGTGAAATGTTTAGATTTGCTCATTTAGTTCCTTTTGTATAAACCGATTAGTTCGGCTTGATCGATTATATTGTTTTGGATTCTTTGCATCAAAGTAGTGGCTTCTATTTCTTTGCTGAGATCTAATGTATTATCAAGAGCAAATAATTTAAAAAAATAGCGGTGTGTGCCACTGGGCGGACGAGGTCCACTATAACAGTTTTCTCGGTTGGTTTTGCCTTGGATAGCGCCTGTTGGTACTGAGTTTTCCGAAATTTCTTGAATTTGCGGGTTAATATTCCATAAGATCCAGTGAACCCAAGTCCCCATTGGTGCATCAGGGTCATCCATCACTAGAACTAGGCTTTTAGCTTTTTCTGGCGCGTCCAAAATCTCCAATGGCGGATTGATATTTTCCCCGTCACAAGTGTATTTGACTGGTATATAACCATTATTTTGAAAAGCTGAACTTTGTATTTTCATAGTGTTTTTCGGGGCGGCGAGATTTGAACTCACGACCTCATCGTCCCGAACGATGCGCGCTACCAGGCTGCGCTACGCCCCGAAAATAAATTTATCGATTCACGCATAAGTATACTTATTATATCTGAAGACTCGCAAAAGTTCAACCGAAAGATAAAGCATTATCGTACTTGTATTGATTGGTATGTCCATGTATAATGCAGACATGAGATACGATCGCCAAGTGAAATTAGACGTGCAAAAATTGAGGGAAATTGGTTGCAGTGTGCCAGAGATAAATAAGAAAACTGGTGTATCTAAAACGACCATCTTAAGGTATATTAAAAATATTACTATAAAGCCAGAATTTTATCAAACGTGGTTAGACAAGAAAAAAACCAGCATTGCTTTAAGAAAACGGAATATAGATTTAGCTGAAAAAAAAGCAGATAATATTATTAAAAGTCTAGACGATAAAGAAAGTGCAATAATTGCTGCAATGCTTTATTGGGCGGAGGGTTCAAAGAAAGATTTCTCTTTATCCAACACTGACCCCCAACTCATAAAAACTTTTCTTGATTCATTAAAGAGAGTTTTTCATTTAAATAATGAAGATTTTACAATATCATTAAGGATTTATGAAGATTTGAACAAAGAAGAGTGTTTAAAGTATTGGTCAATGGTGACTGGTATAAAGTTGGATGAGCATACGAGTATCAACATTCTGAATGGATCAAAAAATGGCAAATTAAGATATGGCATGTGCAGGGTTAGGGTGAAGAAAGCTGGACAGCTACACAAAACCCTATTCGCTATTTGTAAAAAAATTATATTATTAACAAGCCCCTTTAGTTCAATGGATAGAACAGGGACGTCCTAAGTCCAAAATCTAGGTTCGAATCCTAGAGGGGGCACCAAAAGAAAGGTTTGTTATGCAACATATGAAAATTGATATCAGCTTGTCAACAATTTTAAAGATCGTCTTTGTGGTTTTAGCCCTTTGGCTTTTATTTACAGTCAAAGATATTGCTGTGATGTTTTTTATAGTTTTAATTCTTGCGGCCGCTCTAAATCCATTCGTTGATAAAATGAGCAGATATATCCCTAGATTATTAGTAGTTCTGCTGATCGGTATAATTTTTATTGGCCTGCTGGTCGGTTTTGGGTTTTTGATTGTGCCGCCGTTGGTCTCGGAAATTAAGGCTTTGGCCATTAGCCTTCCTCTTTTATCAGCAAAGATGGGTCCACTTTATCATACAATCCAAAGTTCCATTTCCACTTATCAAGACACTCTAATTAACGCTTCATCGCAAATCGGCAAAGTCACAACCGGAATTTTTTCAACCACTATCGGTTTTATTTCCGGTATATTCACTTTTATCACCATAATCATTCTGTCTTTCTATATGCTTCTTGAGAAGAAAGAAGATAACTTTATCTATAACCTTTTCGAAGAAAGTAAAAGAGAAAGAATTAAGACTATTGTTGGTAAAATTGGCGAAAAACTCGGCCAATGGGTCAGAGGACAGCTTTTTCTAATGCTCACAATCGGAGTGCTTTACGGTATTGCCCTCTCTATCCTGGGAGTACCCTTTGCTTTGATTTTAGCTGTTTGGGGCGGCCTAACCGAAGTTATACCTTATCTCGGCCCTTGGTTGGGTCTGATTCCGGCAGTTTTGGTAGCCTTCACTGTTTCACCGTGGACGGCCCTAATCGTGGTAATTGTTTATCTCGTTATTCAACAACTTGAGTCGACTTTATTAGTGCCCAAAATTGTCGGTAAGGCAGTTGGTTTATCTCCAGTAATCGTGATCCTTTCCATGTTGATTGGCGCAAAATTAATGGGTATAATCGGCGTTGTAGTAGCAGTACCGATTGCGGCAACCATTTCTGTAATTTTGCAAAACTGGCAAGAAATTAAGTCTATAGGTCGGAGCTAATTAATTTTTTAACAATATCTTGACAGAGTGTAAAGAGTACTTTACAATTATTTTGATAAACTTTAGTTAGTAAAAACTTATATTTTAATAAAATTAAAATTTTCATATGGAAATTAAAATTGAATTCGTTTCCCAACAAATTAGAAATTTGCGCGAGGCCCGTCAACTCACTCAAGAAGAATTAGCTCATGAGTTAGGGGTTTCGCGTCAATCAATTATCGCTCTTGAGCGAGGCAGGTGTTTGCCGAGCCTCCCGCTCGCTTTACATATGGCTGAAATTTTCGATTTAATGCTTGATGATATGATTCGACCAGAAACCGAATTTAAAATGCTTGAAGCATCTCACGAGGAACAAGAAGTTGAGCTGGAGGAACTGGAAAATGAGTGGCGAGCTAAATTTCCTCTTCCGGAAAATGTTGATCATAATGGTATAGTAGCGGAAATCCAAGATAATATGCTTAATATTACCATGCCGAAACGAAAGATTGCCGCTCCAAGAGTTATTAAAATTAAAATTAAAAACGATTAAAAAAAGTCACCTCTAAGGGTGATTTTTTGAAAGAAAGGTTTAACTCATGAAATTTAAAAGGATTTTACTTAAGTTGTCTGGCGAAGCCTTATTGGGCGAAAGGGAATATGGAATTGATCCTAAAGTTTGCGATTATGTAGCGCGAGAAATTGTGAAATTAGTCAAAGCTAAAATTGAAGTAGTAGTTGTTTTCGGCGGCGGCAATATTTTTCGAGGAATTTCAGCCGAAAAGCAGGGGATGAAACGGGTGACTGGCGATTATTTGGGGATGCTAGCAACCGTCATGAACTCCCTTGCCTTGGGTTCGGCTTTAACAAATTTAGGCATTGAAAATCGGGTTCAATCAGCACTAGACATGCCTAAAGTTTGCGAGCCGTATATCAGAAATCGTGCCGTTCGACACTTAGAAAAGGGGAGAGTAGTGATTGTCGGCGCGGGTTCGGGGCACCCCTATTTTTCGACGGATACAGCGGCAGCAGTGAGAGCTTGCGAGCTTGATTGCGAAGCGGTTTTTAAAGCTACCAAAGTCGATGGCGTATTTGATAAAGATCCAGAAAAGTTTCCTAGTGCCAAAAAGTTTAAAAAACTGACTTATCTAGACGTTTTAAATAATGATTATCATGTGATGGATAGTACGGCCATTGCTTTATGTATGGATAACAAAATTCCGATTTTGGTTTTCCGTTTAAAAAAATCTGGGAATATTTTAAAAACTTGTCAGGGTGTAAACACGGGAACAATTATTGAGGGTTGAAATTACTCTTAAAATTTGTTAAAATAAATTTGTTGACAATTTAATTGGACTCGTAGCTCAGTTGGCTAGAGCGTCTCTTTGACGTAGAGAAGGTCTCCAGTTCGAGTCTGGACGAGTCCACCACAAAAAATCTCAGGAATCTGAGATTTTTTGTATTTAAAAACCCCAGTTAAACTGGGGAGAATTTAGCAATAAGGACATTGCCAAGATGAAATTTTAATCGGATCGTCAGGATGAGGATAAATTCTGGCTGAAGAATAAGCTTTAGTAATTTTTATCATAGGAGTTTTGTGGATCTTACAAGTGTGGAAAAAAGGCAAATTGTCATAGAGCCAATAAAGCCCAATTCCGACAGCTACCGGTATGCAAGGCGCAAAAATCAGGATAATGATCATTGTCTTAATCATTCAGTCACCTCCATCGTCATCCCAAAGCTTAGGGAAGATAGCGATCAAACAGACTACGATAAAAAGAACAATATAGGTGAAGATATCATCAAATAAATTCTTCAAGGTGCTTCCTCCTTATGGGTTGGAAGAATTTTTAAAAACAGACCAAAATTATCAAATGATAACTCAAGTCTGTTTTTAATTTTGGTGGAGCTGAGGGGAATTGCACCCCTGTCCAAAAAATCTACATTACATTTCTTTAAATACAAGCGTAAATTTGCTTTCGTTTTTTCTTCTATCCACCAAAGCTATCTCGATAGATATAGACTGAATTGTGACGCTCGTTCTCTCCGGTCAGTCATCAGAGAGGCGAACGCTACTTTAAGCTAAAGCTAAAGCAGGTGTAAACGAAGGTTTTTCGTTTATTGTTTGCAACAGAATCAACGAGCTTATGTTGCCAGCTCGACTTGAGAAAAGTAAATCAATTTTCTGTCGAATCTATACAGCCCCCCGTGGCTAAAAATATACAATAAAAGTAGTAAAAAATCAAGTATCCCTAGATTGACCAAATGAAAAGTTTTATAACCAGCCAGCTTAAAACCATGAATATAACGCTAAATAAAGGCAAAAGCAATAATTTTCGACTATCGCGTGATTCTAATCCGCCAACAGCATAACCTTTCTGTTTTAGTTGGTCGACGAGAGCCTGATCTTCCGGTTTGATGCTTTTTGTTCTTAAAAACATACTAACTAAGATATAACCAATAATCGACAAAATGTTAGTTAATCCTAGTAGCCCAAACTTCCAAAAACCAGCTTTATTGCGCCATTCTTTAAAAATTACTAACCCAGCGAGCCAGCTTGCCACAAAAGAGCAGATCAATAGTAGGATGACACCAATGATAAATAGTGATAATTCGTTGCCGGTCCAAAAAGAAGCATAGTTAGCCTTAACTGGCGCTTGGTTTTTGATCCATAAATCTTCGGTCAAGAGTTTTGAAGGCGCATCAATATTAATTCTAGTATATTTTAGAGAATTCTTGTCCTTAGTTATAAAATTTGACAGGGTAGAATCATTTTTATAGCTATAATTATAATAAGTTCCGTTATTATAATAATCTATTTTAGTGTAACTCTTGATGTCTAAAAAAATTTCTGGGCTAACATAACCCATTACCTTGATAGTAGCGGGCACAACTTTACTTTTATATACGCTGGTCGGTTTCAGTGGAAAATACATTTTTTCTGTTGGAAAACTTACCGCTACACCCTTTTGAGCATTGTAATACTGGGGCATAACTGGTTTGTATAGGTCTATTTCGCTTCCGGCCGGTATGGCAATAGGGTTATTTATTGTGTCTTGTGGAGTCAGCCATGAAACGACAAAAGTGTAATCCTTACCGATATAATCGTCCAAAACCGGGATTGTACCTTTATCAATCTTTAAATCTTGTTTTTTTAAATAATCGAATAAGCCATCAGCGGTTTTGGCGGTCACGATTTCCGTGCTAATTCCTTCTTTTTCGAGATGCTCATAAACTTGAACATCTTGTTCTGTTTGCGGTGAAGCTACGCCTAAAGATTTGCTTCCAGAATTCAAGGCGCTAGTGGTGACTGATTGAAAACCAAAAAGTGAATAATAAAAGGCTGGATATATTTGCGAATAGTGAATAATTTTTTGGATATCGTAGAGATTGGCTTTCGCAGCGGATGTAATTTCCTGGCCGTTTAAACGAGGTATTTCTGATAAATTATCAATGACAACTTTTTGAGGATCGGCCGGAACGGGGAAAATCCAAACGGATTTATTTTTGATTTTGTTTTCAAAACCAATACTGACAATCATTTTTTGGATGCCATTTTCATAGTTGATAAAAACTTGTTGGTTCGCTTCATTCGAAAAATCCCATCCTCCACTATAAGGATTTGGCTCAATTACCATGCCGTCAGCTAAAGCTTTACCGGGTAAAATTGCTAGAAACCCAAAAACTAGAACAAGAGTCAAAAAACTTTTTAAAAATTTCATTTTTCTCTCCATTTTTAATAGCTATTTTAATTATACGCTTTTTTGTTTTTTTAAAAATCGATTATCCACAGATTTGGAAAAGAGCCAAATTAACAGGTTTGGGGGTCAGACCCTTGACAATTTGTTGAGATCTGGTAAAATAGAAAACGTGTCGTATCAGTTCGACATAAAGAGGAAATAGTTGACGCAGCCTAGCCGTTTAAGTCCAAGACTTGAGCGTTTTAGGCCGGCCTATTCATAACTAATAAGTCATGATGTGGGCGGGTACTTTAAAAGGATGGGGTCCAGTTATTCTTCTCTTTCTATGGAGGTCATCATTTGTACACCGAGTATCTCGGGGCGTCTGGTAAACGAGTTATGCCAGAACTTAGCCCCCTCAAAAAGGGGACAAGACACAGGGGATGTACCACAAAATAAAACCTCTCTCTCGACTTTGCTCGAGACGAAAAAAACAAAAAATTCTTTCTCAAATAAAAACAATCTAATTACTCTCAAGAGCCCTTTCTGGGTGGGGGGATTTGTGGCCTTAGCTTTGGTTGGTAGTATTTTCACTAGCATGCCTAAAGCTCATGCTGCAGACAATTGGAGTAATAAGGATTTAGTTGCAGCGATAAAGAATGTGGGAGTGACTCCCGCTTCTCAAGCTGATGAGAAAATTTCCACAGATAAGCTTGTCGATAACTATATCGAAAAGCCTCTGGTTGTGGAAACACAGATTACGCCAGTTCGTCAAGTTTTAGCCGCGCAGTACCAAAGACAGGCTGTTGATTACAGTTTGGTCAAAGGACCACATTATTTTCCTTACGGATACTGTACTTATTACGTATCTCAAAAACGGGAAATTATTTGGTCGGGGAATGCCGGAACTTGGCTAGCGGGTGCTAAATCAGCCGGTAAAGATACCGGTAAAACTCCTCAAGTCGGAGCCATCATGGTTACAAGCGAAGGTGGAAAAGCCGGGCATGTTGCCTACGTGGAAGCCGTCTCCGGGGATAAAGTAACTATTTCGGAGATGAATTTTAAAGGTTACGGTATAGTTTCAACTCGGACTATCGCCGCCAACTCCAAGTTTATCAAAGGATATATTTATTAAATCCGAATTTAAATAAAAAAAAGAAGACCGCGATTATATCAAAGTCTTCTTTTTTTAAATCAATATATTCTATGCTTACTTTACTTCGCGTTCAGTTTGGCGATCTAAATCCCGTTTTTTGAGTTCATCTCGCCGATCATAGAGTTTCTTGCCACGGGCTAAAGCTAGCTCAATTTTTGCTTTTCCTCTAGTTAAATAAAGCGAAAGTGGCACTAACGATAGTCCTTTTTCTTGAGTTTTGCCAATTAAAGAAGTGATTTCTTTTTTGTGAAGCAAAAGTTTACGCGTTCTCTCAGGCTCTTTAACATTGGAAATATGCATGTTTAAAAGCCAAGCTTCATTATTTATAATTCGACAAAATGTGCCATTTAAATTGGCACGATGCGCTCGAATGGCTTTAATTTCTTCGCCAGTCAAAACTAGTCCCACTTCAAATTTGTCGGAGATTTCGTATTCAACGTGTGCTTTTTTG
>Ga0172374_1002843_pt1 | contig 10720 bp, 9 predicted proteins | sample LakKiv3m_FD_114536 | JGI IMG/M metagenome (GOLD analysis project Ga0172374, IMG submission 114536) | Freshwater microbial communities from Kabuno Bay, South-Kivu, Congo - kab_092012_10.3m | ecosystem: Environmental > Aquatic > Freshwater > Lake | place: Democratic Republic of the Congo... | reverse complement strand
GTCGAGCAGGCCATCGAATTCACCGTCTGCCCGCTCGCCGAAACGCCCGTTCCCGGCGGCGGCGTGATCATAGTCAATCCGCCCTACGGCGAACGGACCGGGGATATCGCCACCCTGGGAGGGCTGTACAAGGGGATCGGCGATTTCTTCAAACAGCGCGGCAAGGGCTGCAACGGCTTCATCTTCACCGGCAACCTTCCCCTCGCAAAGAGCATCGGCTTAAGAACAAAACGGCGCATTCCCTTTTACAACGGAGCAATAGAATGCCGTCTCCTCGAATATCCCCTTTACTGAAATAGCCAGAAAATGTCTGCATTACACCCCTTTTTCTCCGGTTGTAACGCCTGCTCGATTATGCTAAAGCTTCCGCCCTGAAAGGAGAACGCCCCATATGCTGTCCAACGATATAGTACAGAAAATCAGGGATGTTGTCGGTGCCTCCAACGTCCTTGATACCGATCTTGACCTCTTCGGTTACTCCTACGACTCGTCGTTCGTCCCGCTTGTCCCGGTCAACAAACCGGAGCTGGTCGTCCGCCCGCTTTCGACGGAAGAGGTGTCGGGAATCATGGCGATCGCCTCGGAAAAGCGGATTCCCGTAACGCCGCGGGGCGCGGCCAGCGGCCGCACCGGGGGCAGTATTCCCCTCAAGGGAGGAATCTCCCTTTCGCTGGACCGGATGAAGCAAATCGTCGAACTTGACGAACGCAACATGATGGTAACCGCTGAGGCCGGCATTCGCACAGTTGATCTGTACGAACATTGCGCGGCAAAGGGGCTCTTCTATCCACCCGATCCGGCCAGTTGGAAATTTTCGACAATCGGCGGCAATGTGGCGGAAAACTCCGGCGGAATGAGGGCAGTCAAATACGGCGTGACGAAAAACTACGTGATGGGACTCGAAGTGGTGCTGGCCGACGGCTCGATTTTGCAAACCGGCGGCAAAATGATCAAAAATGTCACCGGTTATGATCTGACGAGCATTTTCGTCGGCTCTGAGGGGACACTGGGAGTAATCACAAAGGTTCTGCTGCGCTTGATTGCTATGCCGAAAAAGCGGGGGACGCTGCAGGTAATGTTCGCCTCGCTTGACGACGGCTGCCGCATGATCCACGACATGCTGCAGGCGGGCATTGTCCCGGCCGCCTCTGAAATACTGGACAAAACCTGCCTGACAATTGCGGCGGAACGACGGAACATGAAAATTCCCGGCGGCGCCGCTGCTGCGGTGATCATCGAGATCGATGGCAACGATGACGCCGCGCTGGATTCCCAGACAAACCAAATAAGGACCGTCGCCCAATCCTGCGGATCACTCCTTTTTCGGGCCGCCGCCTCACAGCAGGAGGCCGACGAGTTGTGGGCCATCCGCAGGGGAATCAGCTCGGCTATCTCTACCCTTGCCCCGGACCATTTCAGTGAAGACATCTCCGTCCCCCGCGACGCATTTCCAGAGGTAGTCCGGTTGATCAGAAAAATCGCAGAAAAATACGGACTGCTCATAGCGGTTTACGGCCACGCCGGCGACGGCAACCTCCATCCGTCGATCCTCTGCAACACTTCCCTGCCGGGGGAAAAAGAAAAGGTACATCAGGCGATTGAAGACATCTTCGCCGCCTCACTCAGCGTCGGCGGCACCCTTTCCGGGGAGCACGGCATCGGGCTCACAAAGCAGCCGTACTTTGCCAATGCCGTCAGTGAAACCGCAATCCGAACAATGAAGGCCGTCAAGACGGCCCTCGACCCCCAGGGTCTGCTCAATCCGGGGAAAATATGGATATGAAGCTCGCACCAGCGGAGATGACAGGAAAAGAAGCCGACGGCGCCCTGTTTCGGAGGGCGGCAAGCATGGTACATAGTTGTGACCGCTGCGGTTCCTGCCTTACGGTCTGCCCACTCTTCGGAGTAGCGGAAGTTGAAGTAACCGGAGCGCGGGGCAAAAACTCGATCGTCCGAGCCCTCGCCGAGGGGGGCGTCCAACCAACCCGGGCCGCGCTGAAGGCGGTAGATTTTTGTCTGTTATGCCGTGCCTGCGTGGAGATCTGTCCGGCGAATGTCCCAACCGACGAGACAATGATTGATGTCCGCCAGCATCTGAACGATCTGTTGGGCGGACCAAAGCTGGAGTATCGAATAGTCGGCGGTATCCTGAAGAGACCGGGCCTTGTCTCTGCCGCGGCAAAAGCCCTGTCACTTCTGCGCCGCACCGGCCTCGGTCGCCTCGCCCCGCACGGCATGGCACCGGAGGAGTTCACCCGCAGCCGTTTTCTCAGTTCGTTCGCGGGGCCTGCCGCTCTCGGCGGGAAGGTCCCCTCCTCCGGCAAAACTCCGGCAAAAAACAGTCCCGTCTCCTATTTCCACGGTTGCGGCATGGAGATGATGTTCCCGGAAGCCGCCGCCCAAAGCCGGGAAATCATCAGCACCACCGCCCCCCTGAGCGAAAGAAAAAACGTCTGCTGCGGCCTTCCCCATCTCGCCCACGGGAAACGGCAGGATTTTCTCTTGCTCGCCCGTAAAAACATGGAAATTTTTGCTGATGACGAGATTGTCATAACGGACTGCGCAAGCTGTGGCGCCACCCTCAAAAATTACGGCTCTTTTTTCTCGGACACTCCCGCGCTCAAGAAAAAGGCCGAGGAATTCAGCAAAAAGGTTATGGATTTAACTGAATACCTCGCGCAGACCGCCTACCAGCCTCGGCAGAAAACAAACGCTGTCTTGACCTATCACGATCCCTGCCACCTGGCGCGCGGCCAGGGAATTGCCGACCAGCCCCGTGAGCTTCTCCGGAAAGCGGGGAATTTCATAGAGATGAACGGGGCCAGTATTTGCTGCGGCGGCGCCGGCTCGTTTCATATCGATTACCCGGAAACAGCGGCGAAGATTCTGTTGAACAAGCAAAAGAACATCGAAGAAACCGGCGCTTCCCTGGTAGTAACGGCTTGCCCCGGCTGCCTGATTCAGCTTGCGAAGGCGGCGGAAGCCTCCGGCGGGAGGTTCAAAGCTGTCCATATCAGCCAGGTTCTCTGATAGAACTCTGCACAAATGCCAATAATGTGAGTACTCGTTTCCCTTTTTCGTGCTGCGCGGCAGCCGAGAAATTTGCATGAATATTTACCAGCATTTGAACATGGTTAGCCTATCCCCGCCGGGATCACGCCTTTGCCATCCGCCAAACAACCGAACCACCTTCGCGACAGTCAGCAATGGAGTCAAACAACCTATACACCCTGCTTTGGCGCTCTTCATAGGCCAACCCTGGGAAAAGCGACGAGGATTGGGCCGGGATGGAAAAAAAATCTTTCAGAAACTCCATGTCCAGCGGCCGGAACCAGCGGTAGTGGCTAACCGGCCCCTTGTGGGCTTCCAGCGCCCGGCACGCCGCTTCGTAACTGGTGATCACCCGAAATTTGGAAGGCGGGTAACCGGTTCGCCGAAACGCCTCTTCCAGCAAATCCTCGTCATCCAGGCCAAGGACGGATGGATAAAAGGAAAACGCGATCTTTCCTGCTGTTTGGAGATACTTGGCCGCTTCACGGAAGGCCAGATCGACATCGGGAAAAACGAAAATGGCGGCATTGTAGAGTATGCAGTCAAAGCGCTCATCCCCAACCGTTGCGCCGGGCAGCTCACCGTCGCCCACGACAAGACGGACATCTCTGAGATCGGCCAGCCTCTGCCGACCTGCCTCGACCATTTTCGGCGAAAGGTCAATCCCCAAAACCCTGCAGCCATAGCGTTCACAAAGGACGCGTGAGGAAATCCCGTTGCCGCAACCCAAGTCCAGAACCGCTGAGCCGGGGCTTACGCCGACCCAGTCGGCCAACTTTGCCGCAAGTTCCGCGAATAAGTGATGTTTGTCTTCAAAATCCTGGTAAATCGCAAAACTCTGATCGAAATTGGCAGCGACGCTCTGTTTGACCTTGTGGCTGAAATCTGGGGACTTCATCGTTTTTCCTCCGGATGTTTTATGACAGTTGCTGTTATTGCGGACATTCGCCCTGTTGGACAAAGAAAAGATTTTGGAGATCAGATTACGGTCTTATGGTCTCTTCTCCCAGAAAGGCCATTGCCCGGTAGAGGTTATGCAGCGACAGGGCGTCGACGCCGTCTATCACATAATCCCGATGCCAGCGGTCGCAGGAGCGGTCCGAACCGGAGACAAAGAGCCGATGCAGAACCGTAATAAAGATCGCCCGCTCCACGGCAAATTCGAACTTTCGGCCCGCCAGAAGGCAGCGGATGATCTTGCCCAAGTCGCTCACAGATCAGGACCGCGCCGATCTTCTTAGCCTGGGCATGGAGCTCGCTCTTCCCTGAGAGAATCAGAACAGCCTTCTCGGGAAACCGTGATCGGGAGCGAACCAGGCTTTCGATCTCACCCTTCTTCTGAATCTGCTCCATCCGCCCGAGGGTGGCCATAACTCTCTGGATCGTCTTGGTGCCTTCACTGAGGTTCTTGACAATTTGGAGTTAATGCTACTGGCCAGATTTTTTAACTCTCGCCAACATGGTAAACCTCCTGCATTAGTCACCCCATGATTGAAATAATATCCTCTGATGTCAATAAACATCATAACATTCTGGGGCAGCAAATTTTTTACAAAATTTAGATTTTTAAAAGAGCAATCTAATTATTACTGGTGTTTACATTGAATACCCCTCAAAACTCTGGAGATGCAAGGCCTGAGGGTTTCCGCCTCGGCATTGGTTTTTCTCCTTTGGGGGGCTTTCAGTTTTTGTTGGGGGCTTTTCGCTTCTAAAAGGCCCCAACAAATCTTGGATGCCAGAGAGCTGCGTAACAACGTTTTGGACTAATGACAGGAAAAAACCCGTTATTTCTAACGGGTTTTTCTTTTTTTCTGAACTGTAATAAACTTGTTCAAACATACTATTGGCGGAGAGAGGGGGATTCGAACCCCCGTGAGAGCTTTTGGCCCCCAAATCGATTTCGAGTCGATCCCGTTACGACCACTTCGGTACCTCTCCGGGCTGCAAAGTCCTTCCCCCAGCCAACGGGGGAAGATGCTTCTGTAATAATCGACCTCAGGAGGATAACCTTTTCCGGCGAAAAAATCCACTTAAAATTTCTCCGCACGCCTCACGCAAAACACCGCCCTCAACAACGACTGCATGATTGAGGCGCCGGTCGTCGAAAAGATGATAAAGACTTTCCGCTGCGCCGTTTTTGGGATCGGGCGCCCCGAACACAAGGCGCGCTATCCGCGCCTGAATGATCGCCCCGGCGCACATCAGGCAGGGCTCCAGCGTAACGTAAAGCGTGGCGCCGACAAGGCGGTAATTGCCGATTATCGAGGCGGCCGCGCGGATCGCGAGAATCTCGGCGTGGGCCGAGGGGTCGCAAAGGGAGAGAGGGCGGTTGCAGGCACTGGACAGCAATTCATTGTTCATTACAATAACCGCGCCGACAGGCACCTCTCCAACGTCCCGGGCCAGTTCAGCCTGGGCAAAAGCTGCCCGCATCCATTCTTCGTCTTTTTCCGTACTTTGTTGACAAACATCTAATTTATTTAGCATTTATGTCAGAGCGCAGCCTTCCTGTGGCAATTCTTTTCTATGTTGATTTTTACATCTTTGACTTTTTCACATAATTTAACCATACTGCAGCGGTAAACGACGATTTACGAGCGGCGATCAGCCGCGTTATTGGCAGAATGCAAACGATTCCAGGGTAGTAAACGATGAAGAAGAAATTCCTGTTTCTTTTTATCCTGTTTTCACTGGCAATTCATACGCTGGTGATTGGGCTTTCGCTCCGTATCGACACACCGGCAGTTGTGCATGACGATCCGGTGATGAAGATTGATCTGCAACCGCCGCAACCGAAACAGGAACCTGCAAAAGCCGGTTTCAGCATCCGGAAGAAATATCCGGCGCCGACTTTTTCCGGCGACGGCACGGAAGCAGAGTTGGCACGCGAAGCCTCGGTGGGGCTCGAAAATCCCGGCGGGGTTTATGAAGCGTACCTGCTGAAAATCCGCAGCAGGATCGAGCGCCGCTGGTCATACCCGCCTCAGGCTCTTGCCGAAAAACGGGAGGGAAACACCGTGATCCGCTTTACCATTGAAGCAAGCGGTTCCTTGAAGGGTTCTTCCGTACTTTCCAGCTCCGGAAGCGCCCTCCTCGATGAAGGGGCTCTTGCCTGCATCAGGGCCGCTTCGCCCTTTGAGCCGCTCCCCCCCTCCTTCAATCTTTCTCTTCTCAATATAACCGCCACCTTCAGCTATCGGATAAACCTTTGAATGTATCAGATTTCGGCAATTATTCCTGCCAGATCCCGGCTTGTTTCGAGAAGTCGGTCACGCAGATCGGCCTGTTCCACCCAGCTCTTTTTCTCCATCGCTGTCCGGCGGCTCTGAATCTGGGCAAGTCTTCCTTCGAGGTCGGATATCAGGTACCCCCAATCTATCCTGGGCTCGGCCTTTTCCGGGTAGGCAATCACCTGGGGAGGCATTCCCGGCGTCAGCGTTATATCTTCAAGATAGTCAGGGATGGCTGCTTCGATACCGAAGCGTTCCTTGATCAGCCTTGCCAGTTCCTGCTGTCCGGCATACTCTCCATGCGTCAGGAAGAGTTTGATATTCTTGTTGTGGAAATGACCGAACCACTCCAGAAGCTGGCTCTGTCCGGCATGGGCTGAAAAACCGTTGATCGTGAATATCTTTGCACGAACGGCAATTTCATCGTTCATGATGCGGATCTTTTCGGCGCCGTCGATGATTTTTCTGCCCGGCGTTCCCTGCGCCTGGAAACCCACGAAGACAATGCTTGCCCCCTCTCGCCAGAGGTTGTGGCGCAGATGGTGTTTGATGCGGCCCGCATTGGCCATGCCGCTTGCGGAGATGACGATTGCCGGTCCCTTCTTGTTGTTTATTTCCATCGATTCTGCCGTGGACTGGGTGTATTTGAGATGGGGAAGCTGCAGCGGGTCATCGCCGTTCTCCATGATCAGCTTTGTCTCCTCATCCATGTATTTTTTACACTTCCTGAATATCTCCGTTGCCTGGATGGCCAGGGGGCTGTCGACATATACGGGGATGTCGGGGAGGCGCCCATCCTTTGCAAGCAGATGCAGAGAGTAGATCATCTCCTGGGTGCGTTCAACGGCAAAGGCTGGAATGATCACCTTTTCTCCCCGCTTGTAACTGTACGCAATCGCTTCGGCCAGTTCATTGAGGCTGTCAGCTTCATCCCTGTGGTTGCGGTTTCCGTAGGTCGATTCCATGAAAAGGAAATCCGCCTCCGCGATAATAGACGGATCGCGGACTATAAGCTGCGACGGTCTGCCGATATCTCCCGAAAATACGATCTTACTCTGTTTCCCGTCTTCCGTCAGGGACATTTCTATCATTGTTGCGCCGAGGATGTGGCCTGCATCCCGAAAAATAATCGTCAGGCCGGGAAACGGAGAGAAGGGTTCATCGTAGGTGAACGCGGAAAAAAGGGGAAAGGAATCAAGGGCGTCTTTCTGTCCGTAGAGAGGTGATATGTCCGACTCTCCGTGGCGAAGTTGCTTCTTTGTTTTCCATTTCGCCTCCATTTCCTGGATGTGGGCGCTGTCCAGCAGCATGATATGAAGCAGCTCCTGGGTTGGGGGCGTCATGTAGATTTTTCCTTTAAACCCCTTCTGCACGAGGCGGGGAATCAATCCGGAATGGTCCATGTGGGCGTGTGTCAGCAGGATGAATTCGATTTCATGGGGGTTATAAATATCAACATCCCAGTTACGCTTTTCAATCTCCTCGTTGCCCTGATGCATGCCGCAGTCGATTGCAAATCTCCGTCCCGCCGCTTCGACAATATAACAGGAACCGGTAACCGTCCTTGCCGCGCCCATCATTTTTACCTTCATATCAGCCTCGCTGTTTCATTTTAGGATGTTACTATCGGGAAGGAAGGACCTTCCGCCCTGCCCTCCTAACATAACCAATAGGAAACCGCAATTGTCCTTTTTCCAGGGTCATTTTGTTCTCGCTGAAAGAGGCGGGAAATGGCTTCCTGCCAATTTTCGCCGTTAATGGAAAATCAGCGATTTGCGCAGAAAACAAATTCACAGTGGCCCTTTTCCCGCAGAAATTGCGTCACTGACCTGGCCGATTGCCAAATGCGGCTTGACAAAAATCCTGTCCAGTCCTATAGACATCGCCCCTGTTTGGCGTTATTTACATTAACCATGGAAGATTGCGGGGACAAATCGTTAAAAGAACAGTGAAATTGTCTGGCTGAAAGATGATGAAAGCAGAAGAGCAATTTCCGGAAGGTTAAAATTATGAGCGAAGACAAGATAAGAACGCGTTTTGCCCCGTCTCCGACGGGTTATCTCCATATCGGCGGCGCCCGGACGGCCCTTTTTAACTGGCTTTTTACAAAGCGGTACAACGGCACTTTTGTTTTGAGAATAGAGGACACCGATCAGGCGCGTTCGACTGATGAATCGACACGGGCAATTCTCGATGCAATGAATTGGCTGGGGCTCAACTGGGACGAGGGGCCCTACTTCCAGGCGGAAAGGGTGTCTATCCACCGGCAGATGGTGGAAACGCTGATCGACGAGGGGAAGGCCTATTACTGCGACTGCACCCCGGAAGAGCTCGACGCAAAAAGGAAAAAGGCGCTTGCCGAAGGGAGAAAACCCAAATACGATGGCGCGTGCCGGGACAGAGGGTTGAAAAAATCGGCCAACACGGTGGTGCGGTTCCGCTGTCCGGAGGGCGGGGTAACGGTTGTCCGTGATCTCATCAAGGGCCCTATATCGTTCAATAATGATGAACTTGACGACCTGATAATCGAAAGATCGGATGGGTATCCGACCTACAATTTTGCGGTTGTCGTCGATGACGCGCAGATGGCAATCACCCATGTCATCCGGGGGGATGACCATGTCAATAATACACCCAAGCAGATACTGCTCTATGAGGCCCTGGGATACGATGTCCCGCTGTTCGGCCATGTTCCGATGATTCTCGGCGCCGACAAGGCGCGCCTGAGCAAGCGGCATGGGGCGACGTCGGTTATGGCCTACAAGGAGATGGGTTTTCTCCCGGAGGCGCTGGTGAATTATCTCGTCCGGCTGGGCTGGTCGCACGGCGATCAGGAGATATTTACGATAGAGGAGCTGGTCCGAGAATTTTCGCTGGACGCGGTGGGAAAATCGCCCGCTGTTTTCAATCCCGAGAAGCTCCTCTGGCTGAATCAGCATTACATCAAAAACTATCCGCAGGAAAAGCTGCTGGAAGCGGTGACCCCGTTCTGGATTGAAAAGGGATTTGATCTTGCCGACGGCGCATTTGTCCGCAAGGCGATGGAGAACCTCCGTACCCGGTCGCGGACAATTGTGGAAATGGCTGATTCCGGGTCGTTCTTTTTCAAGGCTGAGGTGGACTACGAAGCGGAGGCGGCGGATAAATTCTTGACGGCAGAGTATTTGGGGCATCTGGAGGCGGTTGTCGAGAAGCTTCCCGGCGTTGCCGATTATACAAAAGACGGGATAGAGGTTTTTCTGCGGGCGCTGGCCGAGGAGCGGGGAACGAAACTCAAATGGCTGGCCCAGGCGTTGCGGGTTGCACTGACCGGTAAAACCGTCAGCCCCGGGATAGACGAGGTTATGGCAACCATCGGCAGGGAGCGGGTCCTGGGGAAGATACAAAAGGCGGTCGATTATATCAGGGCTCGCGGCTAACTGATTAACTTTGCTCTTGACAATTTGCGTTTACTCAATTAGTAGACACCATTCGCACGCGGGTTTGGCGCAGAGATTTTCCCCCGGATTCCTTCCTCTGGCAGCGCGTGCAACGTTAATTATCCATTCCACGGTCCCATCGTCTAGTGGTTAGGACGCTGGCCTCTCACGCCGGAAGCAGGGGTTCAACTCCCCTTGGGACTACCAAATAAAGAAAACAGGGGTTTCGGTAATACTTGCCGTTCGAGGACAGATCGTGTTTCCATGAAAAGATGGTTTGGATTTGAACGAACTGCAGGTAAACCGCCCAATCCTTCAATAGCCCCATTGCCATAGATCCAGGCGCCGATCTTTCGACAAACCCGGAGAAGATGGATGAACTTTACGAAAACCCACTCACAATGAGCGTCGCCATTGCCTCTCAAGTTCCCCGTCCCGGGATGTTCGCCACGGTGCGCAACCGCCGCGGGATCGTCTCAGCCGTCGAGCCCTTCGACGGCCAGGAAGGGCGACTCCACCTCGTCCATCTCGACTACAAAGACGACCAGCTCCCCGCTGAGGAACGGCTCCTCTGGGAACTTGAACCAAGGAAGGTCCTCCTCGAACCCACGGCGCTCCCGGATGCCATCGCGACCGATCCGATGCCGTCGGAGGACTTTGACGCCCTGCTCCGAGCTGCCCGCTGGACTGCTGCGACGCCCTTCCTTGATCCGGACGGCGGCGGTCCCCTTGACCGTCTGCCTATCTCCAGTCCTTTTCATGGTGCCGTTCAGGTCGAGGACTTTCAGCTCGTGCCGCTCCTGAAAGCCCTTCAGATGCCCCGGGTCAATCTCCTGATTGCCGACGACGTCGGCCTCGGCAAGACCATCGAGGCGGGTCTGATCCTGAGCGAGCTCTTCCTGCGGCGTCGTATCCAGCGCGTCCTGATCCTGACCCCTGCGTCACTCCGACTCCAGTGGCGCGACGAGATGTGGGAAAAGTTCTCCCTGCCGTTCGATCTCGTGGACCGGGCCGAGACCC
>Ga0172374_1002841_pt1 | contig 10724 bp, 7 predicted proteins | sample LakKiv3m_FD_114536 | JGI IMG/M metagenome (GOLD analysis project Ga0172374, IMG submission 114536) | Freshwater microbial communities from Kabuno Bay, South-Kivu, Congo - kab_092012_10.3m | ecosystem: Environmental > Aquatic > Freshwater > Lake | place: Democratic Republic of the Congo... | reverse complement strand
CGATCGCACGCTGGCGAGCGACCCCCGGTTCGCGCAACTCCAGGCCGAGGCGCTGACGATTCTCGACGCCCAGGACCGCATCCCCGGGGTCGGCTTCACCCCCTATGGCCTGGTCAATTTCTGGCAGGATGCGGCCAACCCGCGCGGTCTGGTGCGCGTGACGACGCTCGATAGCTATCGCACAGACAACCCGACCTGGCAGACCATCCTTGACGTCGACGCGCTTGCCAAGGCCGAGGGGCGCGAATGGGTCTATAAGGGCATGTCGTGCCTGCCGCCTGCGCGGACGCGGTGCCTGATCGCCCTGTCGGACGGGGGCAAGGACGCGACCGAATTGCGCGAATTCGACGTCACCACGCGCAGCTTCGTCAAGGGCGGATTCGTTCTTCCCGAAAGCCAGGGCAGCGCGCAATGGGTCGATGAAAACACCCTGCTCGTCAGCCGCGATTTCGGCGACGGCACCATTACCGAAAGCCAATATCCCTTCACCACCCGCGAATGGAAGCGCGGCACCCGGATCGAGGATGCGCCCGAAATCTATCGCGGCGACGCCAAGGACGTGTCGTCCGGCGCGGGTCTGCTGCGCGATGCTTCGGGCACCATTCATGGCCGGGTCGCACGGCGCGGCGTTTCGTTCTTCGAAAGCGAAACCCATGTGTGGCACGCGGGCGAATGGACCAAGCTCGACATGCCGTTAAAGGCCAATCTCGGCGGGATCGTCGATGGGCGGATTTTGTTTTCGACCGATGTCGAATGGCAAAGCGGCGGACAGACCTTTCCGGCGGATTCGATCGTCTCGGCCGACCTGGCCGCGTTCAAGGCCGATCCCAACGGCGCGCCCAAAACGCTCGTCTGGAAGCCCGAGGCACGCCAGACGAAGCAGGGCACCGCAATCACCGGCGATGCGCTCTATGTCAGCCTGCTCGACAATGTGCGGGGCCGGGTGCTGCGGTTCGATTTCGATAATGGCAGATGGGCGTCCAGGCCGGTCGCCCTGCCGCAGAATGCCACCGTCGGCGTTGCCGCGGCTGACAGCGAAAGCGGCCGGGTGATGTTCTCCTCGACCGACTTTCTGACACCGTCCCAGCTTTATTTCTCGGATGGAAATTCGGCGCCGGTCGTCATCAAGGACAGTCCGTCGCGCTTCGACGCGCAGGGGCTGGAAATCGCGCAGTTCGAGGCGACCAGCAAGGACGGCACCAAAATCCCCTATTTCGTGGTGTCGAAAAAGGGCGTCACGCTCGATGGCAGCACGCCGACCCTGCTCTACGGCTATGGCGGTTTCCAGAATTCGAGCCTGCCCGTCTATTCGGGCACGATCGGCAAGCTTTGGCTGGAGAAGGGCGGCGCTTATGTGCTCGGCAACATGCGCGGCGGCGGCGAGTTCGGGCCTGAATGGCACCAGACCGCGATGGGCGCGAACAAGCAACGCACCTGGGACGATTTCATCGCGATCGGCGAAGATGTCATAAAGCGCGGCCTGACCAGCCCGCGACGGTTGGGCATCATGGGCGGCAGTCAGGGCGGTCTGCTCGTCGGCACCGCGTTTACCCAGCGGCCCGAACTGTTCAACGCCGCCGTCGTCCAGATTCCGCTGTTCGACATGCTGCGCCTGCCGTTCATCGGTCGCGGCGCATCTTGGGTCGGCGAATATGGCGATCCGCGGATCCCCGAACAACGCGCCTGGATCGAAGCCTATTCGCCCTATCAGAAGCTGGTGAAGGGCGTCGATTTTCCGACGCCGTTCTACTGGGCAAGCACCGCCGACGACCGCACCCACCCCAGCCATGCGCGCAAGGCGGCGGCGCGAATGGCCGCCAACGGCCAACCCTATTATTATTACGAGGATATGACCGGCGGCCATTCGGGCGGCGTCGACAACGCCCAGCGCGCCAAATTGCAGGCGCTGCAATATGTCTATCTGATGCAACGCCTGATGGATTGAGGCGGGGGTGTCGCGCGCGATTTTTCGGAATTGCGTTCGATCCTGTCGATCCGGGCGTCCGGTTTCAGGGGAGCGGCTCCGCTTCATCGGCAGGAGAAAGATTAAAGTCGCTCCTCACCCTAGGTTCAGGCGCGGTTCTGTATTAGCACGCCCGACAAGGCGGGCTTGCGGCCCGCTTTCCGACATTCCGATTTTTCAATCCCGGAGACTGTGATGAGAGCGATTTTACTGGCGGGCGCGGCTGCGTTCGCGCTTGGAGGATGCAGCAGCATGGCGACCACCGACGGCACCACCGCGAGCGCGGGCAGCGAGGCGCCGGTTGCCGCCGCCGGGGATCAGGCGATGCCCGACAACATCCTGCTCGCCGATTGGTCCGGCCCCTATGACGGGGTGCCGCCGTTCGACAAGGTGACGCCTGCGATGTTCCCCGAAGCCATCCAATACGGCATCGACGAGCGCGCTCGCGAATATCAGGCGATCACGCGCCACCGCGCCGCGCCGACCTTCGACACGGTCATCGTGCCGATGGAAAAGGCGGGCGAACGGCTGGGCCGCGTCATGTCGGTATTCTCGGTCATGACCAGCAACATGACGACCCCCGAATATCAGGCCCTGTCGCGCGAATGGGGGCCGAAGCTGTCGGCGGCGTCGGACGCCATCACGCTCGACCCGATGCTGTTCCAGCGCGTGAAGGCGGTGTACGACAATCGCAACAATGCCGGGCTGAACGCGCAGCAGATCCGTCTGGTCGAGCGTCATTACGAAAACATGGTCCAGCGTGGTGCCAACCTGAACGCGGAACAGAAGCAGCAGCTTTCGGCTTATAACGCCGCGCTTGCCAAGGAATTTTCGAGCTTTTCCGAAAAGGTGCTCGCGGACGAAAGCACCTACATCACCGCGACCGAAGCGCAGATGAAGGGCGTTCCCGCCGACATCAAGGGCGCAGCCGCCGGTGCCGCCAAGGAACGCAATCTGCCCGCGGGCAGCTATGCGATCGTCAATACCCGCTCGGCAGTCGATCCCGTGCTGACCTTTGCCGAGGACCGCGCGCTTCGTGAGAAGGTGTGGCGCGCCTTTGTCAGCCGCGGTGACAATGGCGGCGCCAACGACACCAATGCGACGATCGCGACGATCACCCAGATCCGCGCCGACCGCGCCAAGCTGCTCGGTTATCGGAACCACGCCGAATGGCGGATGCAGGACACGATGGCGAAGACGCCGGCGGCCGCCAACGAACTGATGATGCGCGTCTGGCCTGCCGCCGTCGCGCGCGTGAAGCAGGAAGTCGCCGACCAGCAGGCGATGGCCAAGTCGCAGGGTCAGAACATCACCATCGAACCCTGGGATTACCGTTTCTATCAGGAAAAGGTCCGCAAGGATCGCTATGATCTCTCCGCCGACGAGGTGAAGCCCTATTTCGAACTGAACAACATCATCGAGGCGTCCTATTGGGCGGCGGGGGAGCTATTCGGGCTCGATTTCAAGGAAATCACCGGGACCGTCCCCACCTGGCATCCCGATATCCGCGTCTATTCGGTGACGAAGCGCGGCTCGAACGATCAGGTCGGCGTCTTCTATCGCGACGATTATGCGCGCACCGGCAAACGGTCGGGCGCATGGGCGACCACCTATCGCAGCCGTGCGGGACTGACGAACAAGAACATCGTGCTGGGGTCGAACAACAATAATTTCGTGAAGCCGCCCGCGGGCCAGCCTGCGCTGATCAGCCTGGACGATGCGGAGACGCTGTTCCACGAATTCGGCCATGCGCTGCATTATTTCATCTCGAACGTCGAATATCCGAGCTTCAACGGGACGCCGCGCGACTTCGTCGAATATCCGAGCCAGGTGAACGAGAATTGGCTGCTGACCCAGCCGGTGCTCAGCCGCTTCGCCAAGCATTATCAGACCGGCGAAGTCATGCCCGCATCGCTGATCGCCAAGATCGAAAAGGCATCGACCTTCAACCAGGGCTTCGCGACAGTCGAATATCTGTCCTCGGCGATCGTCGATATGGAAATGCACACCCGGTCGACGGGCGTCGCGGACCCGGATGCGTTCGAGAAGGAAACGCTGGCCAAGATCGGCATGCCGCGCGAGATCGTGATGCGGCACCGCCTGCCGCAGTTCAATCACCTGTTCTCGTCCGACGCCTATTCGGCGGGCTATTATTCCTATCTCTGGTCGGAAACGATGGACGCCGACACCTGGGCGCTGTTCCAGGAACGCGGCGTGTTCGACAAGGCGACGGCGGACGGGTTTGCCAAGTGGATTCTCTCCACCGGCAACGAGATCGACCGTGCCGAGGCCTATCGCAATTTCCGCGGGCGCGACCCGGAAGTCGATGCGCTGCTCATCAAGCGCGGCTTCCCGGTCAACTGATCCGGGCGATAGAAAGGCCGGTCCCGCGAGGGGCCGGCCTTTTAGTTTTTCCCTAACCCTACCCCGTTCTTTTCGAGCGTAGTCGAGAAACGCTAGTCTAGCGCTCGGGATAGGTTTCTCGACTTCGCTCGAAACGAGCGGGAAGGGATGCATGACGCCTCAGGCCTGCGCGATCTCCACCGGCTTCAATCGCGGCGACAGCAAATGGATCGCGCCCACCGCTAGGAAATAGACCACCGTGCAACACGCGAAGATGATCGTGTAATTGCCCGCCGTCGCATCGAGCACCAGCCCGGTCGATTTGGCCATAATCATGCCGCCGACGCCGCCCGCGAACCCGCCCAGACCGATCACCGAGCCGACCGCGCGTTTGGGAAACATGTCGGGCGGGATCGACAACAGGTTCGACGAGAATGCCTGATGCCCGGCGAGCGCCAGCCCGATCAGCCCGACCGCCAGCCACAAATTGTCGAGGCTGGTGACGAACAGCAAAGGCGTGACGCAGCACCCCGCGATCAGCATCGTCACCTTGCGCGCGACGTTCGGGGTATAGCCGTTGTGGATCAGCCGCGACGACAGCCAGCCGCCCGCAATGCTGCCGACATCGGACAACAGATACATGACGATCATCGGCAGCAGCACCACCGACAGATTGACGTCATAGGTCGAGGTGAAATATTTGGGCAGCCAGAACAGCATCAGGAACCACACCGGATCGGTCAGGAACTTGGCGGTCGCGAACGACCAGGCTTCGCGGGTGCGAACCACCTTCCCCCAGCCGATCTTTTCGATCTTTTCGGGGGGATCATGCTCGATCCAGGCAAGCTCGGCATCGCTGACCTTGCCGCTTTCGCGCGGATTGCTGTACCACCACAGCCAGACGGCGAGCAGCACGACGCCGAGCAGGCCCGAATAGATGAAGGTTTCGCGCCAGCTGAACCCCCACCAGGTCATGAAAATCCACAGGGTGGGCGCGGTCAGGATGACGCCGATGGTGGTGGCGGAATTGACCCAGCCGATCGCATAGGCGCGTTCCTTCTGCGGGAACCACTCGCTCGATGCGCGCACGACCGAGGGGAAATGCCCCGCCTCGCCGACGCCCAGCACGATCCGCGCCGCCATGAACGCGACGACCGAAGAAGCGAAGCCGTGCATGACATGGCCGACGGTCCAGATGGCGATCGCGATCGAATAGCCGATCTTCGGCCCGAAGCGGTCGATCATCCAGCCCATGAACAGGAAGCCCAAAGCATAGGCGGCCTGGAATGCGGTGACGATGTTGCCGTAATCATTCTCGCTCCAGCCCAGCTCCTCGCCAAGCGTCGGCGCGAGCAGGCCGAGCATCGTCCGGTCGATATAATTGACCGTCGTCGCGAAGAAGAGCAGCGCGATGATCGACCAGCGATATTTGCCGACCTTGGCGATCACCGGCCCCGGTGCCGTCGCGGGTTGCGCGTCCATGATGGTTCCTCTCCCAGTTGGTGCAGGCTTATCCCTGCGGGCGCGCTGCCTCTATCGTGCAGCTGACGGCCATATGCTTGAAGGTCGCGGTGACGTTGGCACCGGGGCGCACGACATGCACCCCGGTTACCGCGCCGGTTGAAATCCATTGTCCGGGCCGAAGCGCGATGCCGCGTTTCGCGAGCGCGCCGAACAGCCAGCACGCCGCACCGATCGGGCCGTCGAGCATCGTTTTCGCCGTCGCCTCGCCCGCGACCGCGCCGTCGATCTCCAGCCGCACCGGCCAACCGACGAAATCGCGGTCCTGCCAAGCTTCGATCGGATCGCCGATCACCAGCCCGTGATTGTTGCCAAAATCGCTGATGGTGACGAGCGGGCCGAGTTCGTTGATGCCGGGAAAGGGCGAGGATGCGATTTCCAGCCCGATATGCACCGCATCGATATGGGAAACGGTGTCATCGAAGGACCATTCGGCGCGCGCCGGATCGGGCGAGGTGCCGATCCGCATCAGGAATTCGGCCTCCGCCGCGCCGAAGCCATCGGCGAATACCGGCATGGCGGGGGCATCGCCGCGCCCGTCGCGCACGGTGGCGGGAAAGATCGGACCGGCCAGCCGGTTGCTGCCCAATTGTCCGTCGCGCGGCGGGTTGATGCGCCCGACTTTCCACCCGGCGACGGGTTCGCCGAACAGCGCGATCGCATCGTCCTGCACCGCATAGGCGGTGGCGAGCGTTTCGGGCGGCGTGCCGGGATAGTCGGCCAGCCCCGTAGCCGCGCGCCGCGCATCGACGAACGCGCGCGCAATCTGATTCCCCTCGCTCATGCACCCTCTCTCGAATTTCCTTTTGAGGATTAATACGGAAACCGGTGTCATTGGCAAGAGGGATATTGGTTTGCGGTGGATTGGCGGTGCGACGCGAGCGCGCTATGCCCTTGCGTGTGAAGAAAAGCGCTCAGCCCACGATCAACGACGTCGCACGGATCGCGGGCGTGTCGAAAAAGACGGTCAGCCGCGTCATCAACCAGTCGCCGCTGTTGAACGGCGATACCCGCAAACGCGTGGAAGAGGTCATCGCCGAACTGGGCTATGTCCCCAACCCGCAGGCGCGCGCGCTGGCGCTTCGGCGCAATTTCCTGATTGGGTTGATCCACGACAATCCCAATGCCCAGATGGTGCTGAGCGTTCAGCAGGGATTGCTGGAGGTGCTGCGCGAAACCGAGTTCGAACTGATCGTCCATCCGGTCGATCGCGGGTCGCCCAATATGGCCGACGATATCCGCATGTTCCTCGAACGGCAGCGCCCCTATGGCGTGATGCTGCTGCCGCCGATTTCGGAGAATGATGCGCTTGCCGAACTATGCGCCGATATCGGCTGCCGGTTCGTGCGGATGGGATCGGCGCCGTTCGACGAGGCCGACCATATGGTCGCGTCGAACGACCGAGAGGCGGTGCGCGGCGCGGTCGATCACCTTATCCAGGCGGGGCACAAGCGCATCGGCATCGTCGCCGGACCGCATGGATTCCGATCGGCGTTCGAGCGGCAGCAGGGCTATGAAGAGGCGATCGAGGCGGCGGGGATCGGCGTCCAGCGGACATTGGTTGCGCAGGGCGACTATACGTTCGAATCGGGGATGCGCGCCGCCGAACGGCTGCTCGACCTGTCGCCGCGCCCGACCGCGATCTTTGCGTCAAACGACGAAATGGCGGCGGGGGCGCTGCATGTCGCGCGGCAGAGGGGGCTGGACGTGCCCGCCGACCTGTCGATCATCGGCTTCGACGACACCTCGATCGCGTCGCACCTGTGGCCGCCGCTGACCACCGTCCGCTGGCCGATCGCAACGATGGCGCGCGCGGCCGCGCTGAAACTGATCGGCGACACGGGCGGCGAGGACAATGGCGAGAGCGGCGGCGAGGATGCGCTGTTCGTCTCGACGCTGATCCGCCGGGCCTCGGTCGCGCCGCCGCCGGGGTGAGGGGATCGGGAGCGGGATCGCGGTTGTCCTGGGCGACCTCGAAAGCGAAGCGTTGAAATAGCCGGGATCGGCAAGCGGAGGGTTTGGCATGGGAATGTCTTATTTCGGGCTTTCGCTGATGCTGATGCCACTCGTCCCCACCTGTCCAGCAAGCGCGCGGGAGGCCGGGTGTTCCGAATCTCCCCCTGCAGAGCATGAAATCGTCACGCACCAGAAGCTGGCAAATCGGCAATCTGAACATGCGCGGATCTGGAGTGATGTCGGGCTAGTGCTTCCTCAGTCCGAGCAACTCTTGCTGATCTATGCCCAGAGGGGGTTCGATTTATCCGTTCAAAGCATCGTCGTCGCGAAGGACGCTACGGAACGATGGCGGGTAACCGCGGTCCCGCATTTGCAGAAGTCGACCAAGGTGATCTCAGTCACGCTGTCCGAGGGCGATGGGCGGTTGCTTGACAGGCTGCTCGACGATCCGTGCCTGTTGAACGAGCCGACAGAACGGAAACGCCGTTTGCCGCTGCCCCACCCCACTTTCTATCAATTGGATATCGTAAGGCCGAATTACAGCAGGTCCTATTCTCGATCGAGTTTTGGAGTCGGTTTGGTCGAATCAATCGTTCGTCGCATTGTTTGGTCCATCAGCACGCAGCCATGACGGGTGGAGGTTCATTGTTGCGAGCCATTTTTTTCGCCCTTTGACGCTTATCCCCGCACGACGGGGTTGAACCGAAAACTGACACCGGTTACCAATGGTTCCGAAAGCGTGACGCAGAGTCGTCGTCGACGCGAGGTCAATCGCCAGAGAGGAGCCGAGCCGATGAAAATCGCGCTGATTACCGAAAACAGCCAGGCCGCCAAGAACGGCATCATCCACGATGCGCTGATTGCGGTTGCCGAACCGTTGGGGCATCAGGTCCTCAACTATGGCATGTATTCGGCCGAGGATGAGGCGTCGCTGACCTATGTGATGAACGGGTTGCTCGCGGGCATTCTGCTCAATTCGAAGGCGGCGGATTTCGTGGTGACCGGTTGCGGCACGGGCATGGGATCGATGCTTGCCTGCAACGCGATGCCGGGCGTGTTCTGCGGTCTGGTGATCGACCCCACCGATGCGTTTCTGTTCGGGCAGATCAATGACGGCAACGCGATTTCGATGCCCTATGCCAAGGGGTTCGGCTGGGCTGCCGAACTCAATTTGCAGGATGTGTATCGCAAGCTGTTCGATGGCGAACGCGGCCTTGGCTATCCCAAGGAGCGCGCCGAAATCATGCGGACCAATCGCGGCATATTGAAGGATCTGAAGGCGGCAAGCTGCCGCGACATGCTGACGGTGCTGAAGAGTGTCGATCAGGAATTGCTGCGCAAGGCGATCTCAGGCGAGAAATTTGCCGAGCTGTTCTACGTCAATTCGCAGGACGAGGCGATCAGCGACTATCTGAAGCAGGTGTCGCAGGGCGCTGGTCGGGCCGAACCCGCTCTGGCGTAAGGATCGGCTTTCCGGGGAACATCGATACTTCCCCGTTCTTGTTGAACGAAGTCGAGACAAATTTGCTCAGCGTGCGAAGGTTTCTCGACTTCGCTCGAAACCAACGGAGTTGGTGATGGAAAATCCCTTCGACCTTTCGGGCCGCGTCGCGGTCGTCACCGGTGCCAATACCGGCATTGGCCAAGGCATTGCGCTGGCCTTGGCCGCGGCGGGTGCGGATGTGGCGCTGGTCGGGCGCACGGCGGCGAGCGAGACGGCGGACAAGGTGCGCGGCCTCGGGCGGCGCGCAGAGATCGTGTCGGCGGACCTGTCGACCATCGAACCTGTGGACAGGGTTGTGGACGAAACCGTGGACAGGCTCGGCCGCATTGACATTCTGGTCAACAATGCCGGGATCATCCGCCGCGCCGATGCGGTGGAGTTCACCGAGGAAGACTGGGACGCGGTGGTCGATACCAACCTGAAATCGGTGTTCTTCCTGTGTCAGGCGGCGGCCAAGCGGATGATCCCTCAAGGTTCGGGCAAGATCATCAATATCGCGTCGATGCTGACCTTTCAGGGCGGGATCCGGGTGCCGAGCTATACCGCGTCCAAGTCTGGGATCGGCGGGCTGACCAAGCTGCTCGCCAACGAATGGGCGGCCAAGGGGATCAACGTCAACGCCATCGCGCCGGGCTATATCGCCACCAACAACACTGCTGCGCTCCAGGCCGACGAGACCCGCAATCGCCAGATCATGGACCGCATCCCCGCCGCCCGCTGGGGCGACCCCGCCGATCTGGGCGGCGCGGCGGTGTTCCTTGCCTCCGACGCAGCCGCTTACGTTCAGGGACATATCCTCGCCGTCGATGGCGGGTGGTTGGCAAGGTGAGCTTTATCTACCCCGTCGGTGTTGAGCTTGTCGAAGCGTGGGGGCGCTCCGTATAGCAATCACTGCTCCTCTCAACCGTTCGCATTGAGCTTGTCGAAATGCTGTCCTTCTTGGCACGAAAAAAGAAGGACAGTGCTTCGACAGGCTCAGCACGAACGGGAATGGTGCGAGTGGGATACTCAATGACGGGGAGAAATCAGTGACCAAAGGCCGCATCGTCTGTTTCGGGGAACTCCTGCTGCGGCTGACCGCGCCGGGGCGCGAATTGTTGATGCAGTCGGGGCGGCTGGACGTGCATGTCGGCGGGGCGGAGGCGAATGTCGCGATCGGGCTGGCGTGCCTCGATCATCCGACCGCGATGGTGAGTGCAGTGCCGGACAATCCACTCGGTCGTGGTGCGATCGCGGCGTTGCGCGCGCAAGGGGTGGATACCTCGGGCGTGCAGACGCGCGACGGGCGGATGGGGCTGTATTTCCTGTCGGCGGGCGCGGGATTGCGGGCGTCGGACATCGTTTATGATCGCGCCGCGTCGGCCTTTGCCGAGGCACCTGCCGATGCGTTCGACTGGGACACGCTGCTCGACGGCGCGGCGCGGCTGCATCTGTCGG
>Ga0172374_1002840_pt1 | contig 10729 bp, 7 predicted proteins | sample LakKiv3m_FD_114536 | JGI IMG/M metagenome (GOLD analysis project Ga0172374, IMG submission 114536) | Freshwater microbial communities from Kabuno Bay, South-Kivu, Congo - kab_092012_10.3m | ecosystem: Environmental > Aquatic > Freshwater > Lake | place: Democratic Republic of the Congo... | reverse complement strand
GTACTGCGCAGCTAGAAAATACCACGCGGCAACCAAATCAAACGCGCGATACGCCTTCACGTGGCCGCTGAATACGAGATCAATATCTTCCTTTTGCTCTTCCTCTTGCTGTGCTTTGCCGAGGAAAGGCGGATTTCCTGCAACGAATACCTCCTCACCCTCGACCGGTGGCGGGCATACAGCGTCCCATTTCAGTTGGAGTGCATTTCCGCGTTTGATATGCCCGCCATCACGCAGTGGAAGAAGAGCTGGCATGCGCCCAAACACATCGGCAAATCGCGCATTCGCCTGATACTCAGCTATGAATAGCGCTAGCTTGGCTGTTTCCGCCGCGAAGTCCGTCAGTTCGATGCCGTAGAATTGGTTGAGGCTAACCGATGAGAACATGACATTCTGCGGATTGTCTTCTAACTCACCGAGCCGCTTAAGAATGCGGATTTCGCGCTCACGCATTTCTCGATAGGCCACGACCAGAAAGTTGCCGGAGCCGCAAGCGGGGTCGAAGACCCGGATTTTCGAGAGGCGGTGAAGCTGGGCCTTCAGTGCCGCAGGCTTATCCCAGGCCTTGTCCAGTGCCTCATCCAGATCATCCAGAAACAGCGGCCCCAGCACCTTCATGATGTTCGGCACCGAAGTGTAATGCATGCCAAGTTCGGCCCGAGCCTTTGGATCGGCAATCGACTGGATCATCGAACCGAAGATATCCGGATTGATCAGCTTCCAATCCAGCTCTGCGGCATCGCGCAGATAGCGGAAGGAGATGGGATCGAACTCGGGAGCCTCGATGGCATCGGCAAATAGCCCGCCATTGACGTATTCGAACTTCTCCGTCCAGGCAGGCAGCTCATCCCGCTGGCCCTTCGGCAGGTTCATGGCCGAGAAGGCCTGCACCAGCACATCGCCGGCATGTTCACCCTTGTTACCGCCATAGGAAAAGATGGCGAAGGAGAACTGATCTTCCTTGAAGACGCCGACATCCTCGGAAAATAGGCAGAAGATCAGCCGTGTCATGAACAGGTTCATGGCATGGCGTCGCTCTGGCGTCGCCCAGTCCGGGTTCGCCCTCAAGAGCGCATCGTAGAGCTTGGCCAGCTTGCCGGTGGCCTTGATATCGACCGGGTTTTCCTCTGCTGCCCGGTAACGCTCCTTGCCTGCAGCGGGAAGGAAGAAGGAAAAATGCGTGCCAAGTTCGGCGAAGGCACAATGCAGAGTTTCACCTGATTTCGGATGCTCGGCAGCGATCATCTCGCCATCGGTGGCAATCAGGATGGCGGGCTTGGCTTTTGCGGAGCGCTTGGATGCACGCAGTGCCTCCAGCATGCCTGCCGCAGCACCCGGAAGTGCAGGGGCGTAGTGAAATTTGGCGTTTAACAGAACGCCGCCCGGAATATCGGATTTATTGGTCGTGCCCGCCTTCAGCTTGGCGACCGTCGCTTGGGCATTGTCCGTTGCCTGGGCAAAGGAATAGCCGAACTCGACTGGATCGAACTTGGCTTTGGCTACGGTATCAAGGGCGTCGGCAATTTCCGTGGGGTTCATCATGAAGGATCAGGCTTCTTATTATCGTTGAGGGCGGAAGTCCGTCAGGACCATGCCGGAATGAAAATACGTTTCAGGGGAATAAGCTGCTGGGTCTCAAGATCGAGCTTATCGTACTGCTCGAGAAGGCTTTTCACCAGATCATCGAGATCCATCAGCGCGGTGGGAATATTGGCCCGTTCCGCCTCATAGCGTGCTTCGCGGGTAAATCCTCCGGTGCTGACATAAAGGCCCTTATCCTGAGGATGACGCCCACCGAGAAAGCTGCGAACCTCCGGCGCACCCATGGCTCCCTTGCGATGTTTTACCTCGACCACAATGCGCGGCGCCTCAAACCCAAAACCATCCGGCGAGGCGACGATGTCTTTGCCGCGATCGGGACCAACCTCTGAAACTCGCGTCTTGTATCCGAGAGAGCGCAGGAGACCTGCAACAAGTTCCTGCATCTCTTCCCAGGTCAGCGCATTCACCTTGTCCTTGATGAACTCATGCGCGCGGCTGGCCATGGATTCGAAAACGTCGTCTTCGGCAGCCTCGCCTATGGGCGCCGAGATGTCGGTTGGTGGCGATATGTTTCCAGACAGAGCTTTCTTGAGCTCCGCTGCAACTTCGTTCGATAGCCGAAAGAGGGTCGATATTGACCCGAGGCTATTTCTGCTTTCGACTGACAGAAGATCCCGACTGACTTCGCCATGCCATCGCGCGGATCGGACCTGGGTATCTTCCGGGTCTACTGACGTGTCGTGGCGGTAGGCACTGGAAATTTCGCCGACAAGATACACCCGGCGCGATGGGTCATAAGTAACCACCATGTCGCCGGGCGCCATCTCGTTCACAAACCGATGGAGCTGGCCGGCGGCCATGGCCTGACTCTGTGGTTTGGCTCCAGCATAGACCTTCCCTAGCGCGTCGCTGATGGCCTTGCGGCTCTTCGCCTGTGAAAGATCACCGAGTGCAGGCCAACCGATGGCGACGACAGATTTCTCTTTAAACGAGTCGAACAAACGGCCGTTTCGCTCAGCGCGCACCATCCATGATTTGGTCATCCACGTCCCCCTTGTGGACGAGATACATTCATCACTCGTCGCAAAATTGCAAGGTTGATCAAGGTGCTGCGCTCTGGATGCAATGATCCGAATGCGAACCCGGAAATTATTTCCGCTTCCTTATGCCTTGAACACCTTCTCGCGGTGATATTGCAGAAACTGTGAATGCGGCCGCTCGTCCGCGCGTACGGGAACAAGCAGGCGCCGCTCTGGATTGATCAGCCTTGTGATGGTGTCGGGCACACCGCTGTCGGCAATCAGCAGGCTGTAATCGTCATCGACCGAAATCAGGCCGCGGTCGAACATCCAGTGCACGGTTCCGGACAACGCCATACCATTCCGAACACTATCCGGCCCACCATCTGCCACCGGACGGATGTGTGCTGCCTGGACCTCCGAGCGCCCGCCACCATTGATCAGCTTGAGGCCGGTGACGGCGCAGGTGTCGTGATAGGCCGACTTGATGGCCACGGAAAACGCCCGGTCCCGAAAGGGGCGCTGCACCACCTGCGAGACGATCCGTCTGTCAACGCCGTCGATCTCGAAGGGCATCTGCGGATTGTCTCCAAATCCGATGCGCGCCTCCTCGACCGGGTCCGGCGTCGGTCGCTCGCGGTCGCGCTTGCCGAGCACATGCGCGCAGCCGGCGGCGAGGATCATGTCGTATTCTTCATCCGGGATGTTGCGGACGGCGCGCCCGAAGGCGCCCTTGTTCGTTGAACCGTCCTCCTTGCGCAGGCCGCTCTCATAATAGTGGTCAGCCTCCTTGAACGGCACGGCGTGGTCGAACTGCAGAAAGTCCTCGATCAGCGTATAGAAGTGGTCGGCCATTGAGGGATCCTCGATGATGTCGGAGATCCTGGCCGTCGCGAAATAGGCCTGCTTGCCACCCGTCTTCATGAGATCACCGCTGGGCCGCCGTGGCTCGTAGTAGACGATCCAGTCTCCCCGCGCCGCCTCGACCTGGCGCAGATAGGTGCGTGGGAAATGATACTGCTGCTCCGGAAGGTCGTTGTAGGTCGGATCGACCTTGGTCGTCAGAATTGCCTTTGCCATGATCGCGCTCTTTCATGCTGACGAGTTGCGGCCGGTCCATTCTGGCTACAAGGTGGGGCAGGATGTTGAAAGGGGGCGCTTGGGTGCACACGGGCCGGAAAGCACCTCGGGCGACACTCGTATTAAGTGTAGGATTTTCTTGCCGCAACGAGAAGCAAGATTCCTCTGCCAAGGGGGCAAACTGCCCAATCTTCAAGTAAATATAGTATTGTTTTATGTGTAAATCTTGGCAACAAATTATTGCAAAACCTTTAGTTGGTTTATTTCTCCGATCCCTATGCGATAATAGTTAGGTAAGTTCATGGAAACTTACCGCCACAAACACTTAAGGAGATAGACTGTGAAGAACATCAATAAAGCATCCGCTTTTGCCTCTGCTGCGCACCCCTTCTACGAAGCCAACTCAATCCCGGAGGAAGCACAGACCCAGCTTGAGGATACGGCTGTCTTCCTCGTCAGCGTGACGCGTCGGTCAACCGCGGAGGCCTTTGAGCTCGGGGAGCACCTGGAAAAGGCAGCCGCGCTGCTTCCGGAAGGAACTTTGGAAAAATGGGCTGTCGAGCGCTGTGGTTACACGTCACGGCACATCCGGACCGCGCGCGCCGTGTCTCGCAATCTGGAGGCTTACAAGGCGATGCTCGTTGAGCTCGCTGTCGGGCCGACGGTCCTCGGCAAGCTGAGTTCCGCAACGCCGGAGCAGATCGAGCAGGCGATCGGCTTTGCTGGTTTGAATGGTCGTCTGCGGGTGCAGGACGTCGCGGCGATCATGGCCGGGTCGAAGCAGGACGTCGAACCGAAGCCGGAGGTTGATCCTTACGATGCCGGTGGGCTCGACGGGCTCAAGGCGATCATCGCAATCAAGGTCCGCGAGGGCATGAAGTCATTCGCGGGGCACATCGAAGAGATCCGCGCCCACGTTGTCGAGGCTTTGCCGAAAAACAACATCGTCAAGAAGGATCTCGCCGAGAAAACCCACTTGACTGCACGCCTCGCACACCGTGAGCTGGAAAGCCTGGTACAGTTCGTCCAGCCGCATCCGAACGACAAGAATACGATGTCATCCACGGCGTTGCCGACGAAATCAGGTTGGGAGAAGATCAGTCGGCTGCTCTACAAAATGGGCAGTGCGACCTCGTGGCCTGACAAGGCTGAGCTGCGGACCTGGCTGGAAACTGAGGTGGTGCCGCTGCTGAACTGGGCGGCGCCCGGAAAGGCCGGGCCGACCATGCCGGACGCGAAGGCCGCTGCCCTTGCGGTTCCCGTGGCCGAAACAGTGATGGTCGAAGCTCCCAAGGGTTCGAGGTCGGAGGTAGCCAGTGTGCCATCGATCGAAGAATCGCTGACGTCGATGGCGGCGGCATTTGGCATGGTCGCCACGGTCGACTTGTCGCTGCCGGAGACGAAGGGGCAGGAATCTATCCCGACTTTGACGGAAGCCCTGGCAAAGACCGAGAAGCGTGTCCAGCGTCCGGCATTCTTGGCCACGGCAAAGCCGACCTCGCCACCATCCGCCACGGCTTGAAGTTGGAAGCCGGGTGTACCGTCTTGCCATTGAGTACGAGAGGGCCGCTTGTCGGCCCTTTCTCATTTTCCGGATCCAGCCAGAATTCTGCGGAAACGAAATCGGTTAGCGATCTACGATCCCATCCAGGTCGGGGACTGTGAGCCCGGCGTTAACCTTGTACCGGCTTCGTTCTCTTTTTGTGATCCGGGTCCTTGAGCCCGACCTTGGGTCCTGTCAAGTTACGGACGTTCCGGATGGCCGGAACAAGACGGCCCCTGCCGATGCGCTAACATCGACAAGGGCCTGACCGTCAACCTTGTACAAGAAGGAATCGGGCTATGAGCACGAATACCGCTTCTGTTCCCTGTGGGGAAGTTCTCCGTTCTGTCATCAACAACAGCGAAGCCGCCGCGGCTGCCGCATCCCGCCAGCGTCCGTTCGGCTTCGGCCGCAATACGGCTCAGGCTGTGGCTTCGGTCCACGAGCCTGCGGTCCTGCGCCGCCACCTGCATCTCGTTCGCTTCGCCGATGTCGAGGCCGATCTCGATCTGCTGATCGATCGCGCCATTGCCGCCATCATGGATGGCGAACCGACCGAGGATGAGATCCTCGGGCATTACGTCAATATCGCTTCGCTCGTCCGCGCCGTTTCGTTCCGGGAAGGCAAGCTTCTGGAACAGGCGGTCGACCGCCTCGCCAAGGCGAACCCGAATATCCTTGTCCTGACGCAGTCCCTGAAACTGCCACTGGTCAAGGCGGCGATGGAAGCCGTCTCTGGAAACGACTGGTCGAGCCTCGACGGCATCAAGCTCGATTGCGAGGCACCGGCCAAGGGATCGTACACCCCCGACCTGATCGTCGTGAACCGGGCGCGGCACACGGCCTACATCCTCGACCTCAAGCGGTCGCTTGCGTCCTATGGCGATACGAGCCGGCTCGAAGAGTTGAAGATCAAGATGATGGCGTCGGCCATGGTCTTGCCCGACTGGCTCTACAAGAACCAGAAGCGGTTGATGGTCGACACGGTTGAGGTGGCCATCGTCGATGGTGCCAGCCGTCCGAGCGATCATGCCAATGGGGTCTGGGCCCTGTCCGAGATTGACGACCTTCTGGAGATCGATGGTGTCGCCGCCTGCATGGCGGAATTGCGCCTGCGCTTTGGTCGTCGTGTGCAGCAGCTTCTCGAAGCCGAAGCGCGCAAGGCGATCGGTGTGAACGAGCCGGCCATGACCGTTGCGGTCGACGTGGTCGGCCCTTCGTCAGTCCCCATGCCCTCGCGCATCAATCTCAACGGTCCAGGCAGGACCTTCGAGGAAGACCAGGCTGCCCGCTCGGGCGATGATGATCTCGCTCATGATGATCTCGGAGATGAAATCTTCGGGCCGTGCGAAGAGATCGAGGATGACGCGCCGAAGCCTGTCTTCTTCCGCGTCGGCTATGCCCGTCGTCCGGCGGCGCATTGATCCAAGTGTCCTGATCGTTTGAACGCCGTGCCCTGACGCTTGCCGTCAGGCATCGGTCGTGACCGCCTGGCCAGAGGCCGTGGCTTTCTCATCCTTCCTTCATCTCATTGGCGCCGAACCTAAAGCGGTTCGGCCAAGGAGCCGTCATGTCTTCCGACACCCATCCGGATGTGCCGCCGCGCATCCGTTGCGAGACGATCTCGCCCACTTCATCGCCAAGCCTCGCCTGCCATCGCTCACATGGTACTGTACTCCACTATCCCGGATCCGGTCTCGGCCGTCCGCTTGCCGACGATCCGGCTGTGCTGATCGGATTGGCGCTCGGTCATGTCCGGCAGAGTGATGGGCTTACGGGCATCGTGCCGGACACCATCATCGATCGCCTGCGGGCGCATGCCGATCACGGTAATCCGGCCTGCCGCCTGTTGCTCGACTGGCTCGCAGGGCGCAACCGCGATCTTGTTGCCTCATCTCAGCCGGATCCGGCCAAGCCGCATTCGACCAAGTCTCCCCCCGGTCGCCGCATGATCCGGGAGCGCCGCCAGGCAGGACCGGGCAGTCTGAAGCGGCGCAAGCCGACGAAGCCCCAGTCGCCCGATCCCAAAACGGCAATTATTGCCGCGACGACGGAGGGCCGGATCGATGAATAAGCTGTCCCGTCTGCTCGTCCGCCGCCTGGAGCGCATCGCCCGGCGCGAGGCGCAGCGCAACGCGCATCGCAATGGCCTGTTGCACATGAAGATCGTCGAGATCGGCGGCCATGTTATGCGCCGCTATGCACCGGCATTCGATACGACCCGTCTGTCCGGAGATCGCTATCAGGATCTGGCGTGGCTACGCCGGAATTTTGGCGGTTACCTTCTGCCGCCGCCTCAAACATCGGACATCGTCGTGACCGAAGGCAGGCCTCCAGCATTCGTCGCGCCGTTTCCGTCCGGAGGGACGCAGGCCGGAAGCGGTGAACGCATCTCCGCCACTGATCATGCGCACCGCGCTTACGCCGTCGGCCTGGTCGGCTGGGCGGGGAAGCCGCCACTGGTCAGCAACATCGTCGCCGCCATCGTGCTTGCCCGCGCGATCGAAAACAGCAATCAGCCCTTCGCCAAGATCGCTCGTGCTGCTGCCTTGTCGGCACCCGTCGTATCACTGCATGCGCCGGTCGCCGGATTCGAGCAGTCCATGCGCCGGTTGATCGAGGTGCCCGGCTTCATCCCCGGAGGCGCTCCGAACGGGATCGATGGTGACTATATCTATGACGACGCGTCTTTTGCAGCGTCCGAAGGAGCGGGACGGACTTATATCCAGTTCATCGGAGACAATGTCCGGCGCATCGGCGGAGCGGCACTGCAGCGGCGGTTGGTGAATGCCCTGACGCGGGACTATCCCGTCGTGGCGATCTCGGAGAAGTCGGACACAATTCCATCCGAGATCACCATTGCCGCCGATATCGATCTCGCCACCGGATGGCTCGATCACGCGTTCATCAGCACGATGATCGAAGCGATGCATGGTGCCAGTGGCATCGCGGCGCTGGAGCAGTGGTCGAATGCTTACGATGCCCATTACCTGACGATCGATGATGTCGTGCTCGCCTGTCGGCCGGGACGGAGTGCACCTGAGGTGATCGCGGTGCTGGCGTCGCTCACCGAGCGCAATCGCATTGCGGCCCGGGACGGCGATGATGGTGAGGGCGATCCGGCTACGACCGACGCCGGGAAGCCATCAAAGCCGAGGCAGGGTGCGGCATCGGCAGACAAATCCTCATCCGGAAAGGACAGCGGTGGTGGATGGAAGCGCGACAAGCCATCCGGCGCCGAGGTCATCCAGCCGGAGCCGCTGGATAACACCGATGCTTCCGGTCGCCCGTCACTGACGGTCGAAACCCTCTCTGGATACGGCAAGGCCAAAACCTGGGCACTGGATCTGAAAGTGGATCTCGCCGACTACCATACAGGCTCGCTTGCCTGGTCGGACATGAGCACCAAGCTGTTGCTCTACGGTCCGCCGGGGACCGGCAAGACGACCTTCGCCCGCGCGCTGTGCAACAGCTTGCAGGTTCCACTGGTTGTTACCTCCGTTTCGACCTGGCTTCAGGGTGGCCATCTCAATGATGTCATCGACAAGATGGCCAAGACGTTTGCCGAGGCCCGCGCGATGGCGCCGTCCATTTTGTTCATCGACGAGATCGACGGCATCGGCAAACGGCAGCCAGCAGAACAGGAGTACGCCGACTATTGGAATACGATGGTCAACAAGGCGCTCGAACTGCTCGATGGTGCCGTGAAGAGTGAAGGCCTGATCGTTGTCGGAGCCACGAACAGGCCGGAACAGATCGATGACGCGATCAAGCGCTCGGGGCGATTGGAGACCCACATTGAAATCCCCATGCCCGATGTCGCCACGCTTGCGGAGATCTTCGCTTATCATCTGGGCGGTGATGTTGCTGCACTGATTAGGGACAAGAACGCAGTCAGCGCCGAGGTGGGTGAGGACGAGGCCAAATGTACCGGCATGACGGATGAGCCAGTTTCCTCCAACGGACAGGCCAACGAGGGGAGCGGCGAACATAGCCCCGGAGAAGCTGGGAAAGGAGCAGCGACATGAACACGACATCCATGCACTTTGAACCCGTGACGCCTGGTGCGATCCAGGCGGCTTTGAACAAGCTGGCGACCCGCGCCATGGGCCTGACAGGCGCTGACATCGAGCGGATCGTTCGCCAAGCTCGGTTGAAAGCGCGCCGAGAGAAGCGGTCGATCCGCTACGAAGACATCGAGGACGGCATCCGCATGGACCGGCCGATGGTCCCCTACGATCTGCGCTGGCGCTTCGCGATCCATGAGTCCGGCCATGCGGTCGTTCACCACGCTCTCCGGCTTGGGCCAATCCATGGCCTCAACATCGATAGTCCAAGTGGCGGTGGCTACAGCCAGCTTGGCTTCACCGCATCCGGCAGCGACACGCTCGGCTATCGCGAGGACATGCTGGCGATGCTGATGGCGGGGAGGGCTGCCGAGCAGGTCGTGGTCGGCAAGGTGTCTGCCGGATCAGGTGGATCTGACGACAGCGATCTGGCGCGGGCGACGAAGCTGGCACTCGCCATGGAACGCAGCCTCGGCTTTGGCGCCATCCAGCCGCTGCTCTACCGCGACGACAAGGATCCGACCGCCGTGCTCGATGGCAATCCGGATCTGGCGGCGAGGGTTCATGCGCGGTTGGAGAAGGCGCTCGCCCGGGCCGTCGAGATCCTCAACGAGAACCGGGACAGGCTTGATGATTTGGTCAAGGCGCTGTTCGATGCCCAGGCGCTCGATGGAGTGGCCGTGAAGCGGCTCCTCAAACACAGTGATCGTGCAGGAGGAAGCTGATAGCCTTCGGTTCGCATCGTGAAGGGGAGTAAGCTATGAATGTTGCTGTCGTTGCCCACTGTGACTGGAGCATGGACAGGAAGAAGCGTTGGATGGCGGTTGCCATCCGGGATGGCATGCGCTGGCAGGTCTATCCGCCGGAATTGGTGGGCGACACCCTGAGCCTGATCGACCGGATGAAGGCCAGATCGGTTGCCGAAGGTGCCCTCCTGCTCGGCTTCGATTTCCCGATCGGTCTTCCGATGGCCTACGCGCGCACCACCGAGCTAGGTTCGTTTCGTGAAGCCCTTGCCTCGTTCGGATCGGGCATCTGGTCGGACTGGTACAGCGTTGCGGACCACCGTAGCCGTATCTCCCTCCGCCGCCCGTTCTATCCGGCGCGGCCCGGCGGCACCCAACGCGCGCATCTCTTCGATGCTCTCGGCGTAACCGATCCGCACGCGCTCTTACGTCTCTGCGAACGCGCGGCCCCGGATAGGCAGGCTGCCTGCATGCTGTTCTGGACGCTCGGCGGCAATCAGGTCGGCAAAGGTGCCATCACCGGGTGGCGCGAGATGATCGTCCCCCGGCTGGAGGACATCAGCCTCTGGCCCTTCGACGGTCGACTGGCCGATCTCCTCGATACCAGGTCATGCGTCATCGCTGAGACTTATCCCGGTGATGTCTACCGACAGCTCGGCATGCCCCGCGGTGGCTGGAGCAAGCGGCGGCAGGGCGACCGCCAGCGGATAGCGAAGATGATGATACCTTGGC